>Ga0172380_10009138_pt1 | contig 10637 bp, 9 predicted proteins | sample Leawe162metaG_FD_119747 | JGI IMG/M metagenome (GOLD analysis project Ga0172380, IMG submission 119747) | Leachate microbial communities from a municipal landfill in Southern Ontario, Canada - Leachate well 162 metaG | ecosystem: Engineered > Solid waste > Landfill > Unclassified | place...
GCGTAAACTACGTGGCCGGGCAAAGCCGCGAAAGGGTCGCCACCGGCATACTCAACCGCGCGCTGGCGGCCGCGGTCGACCGCTTCCAGCCCCCGTGTGTCCGGGGCAGCCCGCTCAAAATATATTATGCCACCCAGATCGCCAGCCACCCGATTACTTTCTTGCTGTTCGTGAACGATCCCGCTAAAATGACTGCAGGTTACGGGAGGTATCTTGTCAGCGCCATCCGCAAAAACTTCGGCTTTGAAGGCGTGCCGATAGTGTTGACCTGCAAAAAACGAAACCATCCCGACAGGCCCGGCGCGCCATAGCGCGTTACGGAATTGAGGCGTTTTGGGCCTTTTCCGTGGTTTTTCAGGCCAAAAACAGGCTTAAAAAAATAATTTTTTTTCTCTTGCATATACCATGTATTGTGGTATTTAGTTTTTTATAACAATTATATATCAACATATAGTGGTAGACGGGGCTTGTATGCGCAGTATAAGTCTTTATATTACCTGCACTTAGGAGACAGTCATGATCAAACCCGAAGGATCCCTCGTTGATTTCAAATCTGAAGGCAACAACGGCCTGCCTAACTCGAATCTAAAGAAGGGCGGCCGGCGCAAGAAAAACAGCGTGAATTCAGGCGGAAAAGCTTCCGAGCAGAAAAACAACGGCGGGCTCCGGATCCAGAACTTCCTGGTAAAGGGCAACACGCATCCCTTCGACAGCACCATCTGGGAAAAGCGCAAGGCGGTCATCAAGAACGACAAGGGCGCGGTTGTTTTCGAGGAAGACGGGGTGGAGGTTCCGAAATCATGGTCTACCCTGGCGACGAACGTCGTGGCCTCCAAATATTTTTACGGGGCCAGGGGCACGGACGTGCACGAGAAATCGGTGCGGCAGCTCATCCACCGCGTCGCGCGCACCATCGCCGACTGGGGTTTCAATGACGGCTATTTCGCCTCGCGCGAAGACGCCGAGAACTTTTACCGCGAGCTGGTCTTCATCTGCGTGAACCAGTACGGCGCCTTCAACAGCCCGGTCTGGTTCAACGTTGGCCTCAGCCAGGTTTACGGCCTTTCATCGAGCAGCAAGACCTGTTTCTTCTTCAGCCCCGAGACCGGCAAGATTGAAAAATTGCATGATTCCTACAAATGCCCGCAGGGCTCGGCCTGCTTCATCCAGTCGGTCGCCGACAGCATGGAAGACATAATGCGCCTGACGGCGGCCGAGGCCATGCTTTTCAAGTACGGCTCCGGCACCGGGACCGACCTGAGCACTCTGCGCAGCAGCCGCGAGAAGCTCTCCGGCGGCGGGACGCCTTCGGGGCCCCTGAGTTTCATGCGCGTGTTCGACCAGGTGGCGGCGGTTGTCAAATCCGGCGGCAAGACCAGGCGCGCGGCCAAGATGCAGAGCCTCCGGATCGACCACCCGGATATCATGGACTTCATCAACTGCAAGGTCAACGAGGAGAAGAAGGCGCGGGCCCTGGTCCAGGCCGGCTACGACGGCTCCTTCAACGGCGAGGCCTATTCATCGGTCATGTTCCAGAACTCCAACCTTTCGGTCCGGGTCACGGATGAATTCATGCAGGCCGTCGAAGCCGGCACGGTCTGGCACACGAAGGCCGTGACCACCGGCGCGATCGTTGACGTGCAGGATGCGCGCGCCATGATGCAGAGCATCGCCGATGCCGCCCACTACTGCGGCGACCCGGGCGTGCAGTATCACACCACCATCAACCGCTGGCACACCTGCCCCAACAGCGGCAGCATCAACGCCAGCAACCCCTGCTCGGAATACATGTTCCTTGACAACAGCGCCTGCAACCTGGCCTCGATCAACCTCATGAAGTTTTCCGGAGAGCGCCAGGTTTTCGACACGCGCGCGTTCCAGCACACGGTGCGCATCCTGATCATCGCCCAGGACATCCTGGTGGATCACTGCAGCTATCCGACCTTTGAAATAACGGAAAACTCGCACCGCTTCCGCCCCCTGGGGCTCGGCTACGCCAACCTCGGCGCCCTGATCATGCGCCTCGGCAAGCCCTACGACAGCAGCGAGGGCCGCTCCTTCGCCTCGGCCGTAACGGCGCTCATGACCGGCACGGCCTACCTGACATCCTCCGAAATCGCGGCCGCGCGGGGAACCTTCGACGCCTTCCCGCAAAACCGCGAGCCGATGCTGAACGTGATCGAGATGCACCGCAAGACGCTGGAGGGCGTCCGGAAAGATACCGACAACACCGCCATCCACGAGGAGGCCGGGAAAATGTGGGACCAGGCCCTGGCGCTGGGCCAGGTGCACGGGTTCAGGAACGCCCAGGTTTCCGTCCTGGCGCCAACCGGCACGATCGGCTTCATGATGGACTGCGACACCACCGGGGTCGAGCCGGATATCGCGCTCGTCAAGTACAAACAGCTGGCCGACGGCGGCATGTTCAAGCTCGTCAACCGTTCCCTTTCCCACGCCCTGAAGCGGCTCGGCTACGACGATGACCAGGTCAAGGCCATCATCGGCCACATTGACGAAAAGGACACCATCGAGGGCGCGCCGGGGCTCAAGCCGGAGCACCTCCAGATCTTCGACTGCGCCTTCAAGCCGAAAAACGGCCAGCGCTACATAGACTACCACGCCCACCTGAAGATGATGGCCGCCGTCCAGCCGTTCCTTTCGGGCGCCATCAGCAAGACCATCAACATGCCGGCCGCGGCGACCGCGCAGGAAGTGATGCAGGTCTTCATCGCCGGGTGGAAACTGGGGCTCAAGGCGGTTGCGATCTACCGCGACGGCTCCAAGGGCATCCAGCCGGTCTCGACCGGCAAAGCCGCCGCGCCCCAGAGCGCCCCGGCGGAAGTGGTCTCGCCCAAGCCGTTCCGGAAGCGCATGTCTTCCACGCGCCGGTCAATCACCCACAAGTTTGAAGTAGCCGGCCACCAGGGCTACCTCACGGTCGGCCTTTACGATGACGGTTCGCCCGGGGAGCTTTTCATCACCATGGCCAAGGAGGGCAGCACCGTCGGCGGCATCATGGACGCCTTCGGCACGGCCATCTCCATGTGCCTGCAGTACGGCGTGCCGGTCTCGACCCTGATAGAAAAATTCACCCACAGCCGGTTCGAGCCGAGCGGCTTCACCAAGAACCACGAAATACCCTACGCGACTTCTCTCGTGGATTACATATTCCGCTGGATGTCACTGACATTCCCCAACGGCAAGGGCCAGGCCCTGCAGGAATGGCACCAGCCGGAAAAAACGAACGAGAAGCCCCGCATTGCGGAAGCCGCCCAGCCGAAGGCGATCGGGCAGAAGACCGCCAGCGCCGAGGATATGATGTACAAACAGGGCCAGATGGTGAACCAGGAGGATGCCCCCGTCTGCGACCAGTGCGGCGCGATCACCGTCCGCAACGGGTCATGCTACCGCTGCTTTGTCTGCGGCAGCTCCATGGGCTGCTCCTGAACAAAGCATGAATCCGGAGCTGACAGCAAAAGTCAAGGCGCGTTATGAGCAATGCGCCGCGCGCCTGGCACCCCTGCGGAGCATTTGTCAAAAGATGCTTGCGGCGCGTTTTACCCGGCGGCTGATGCTGGCGGCGGCCACAGGATTCGGCCTGGGTTACAGCCCGTTCGCCTCCGGCACCGCCGGCGCGCTCCTGGGCCTGCCCCTGATGTATATTTTATCAGGGGTATGGTCCGGGCCGCTGTTCTGGCAGATATTCTGGAGCGTGCTGCTCGCGGCCGCGGCGCTACCGCTGTGCAGCCATGCCGAAACACATTTCCAGAAAAAGGATGACCGGCGGATTGTGGCCGATGAATACCTTACATTTCCCGTCGGACTGATCGGGCTGCCCCTGACCCCTCCGGTGCTTCTGATGGCCTTCATCACCAACCGGGCCATGGACATCCTGAAGCCGTTCCCGGCCGCCTGGGCCCAGCGATTCCCGCGCGGTTACGGCATCGTCACCGACGATGTTATATCGGCACTTTACAGCCTGGCCTTGAACCACATCCTCTTTTCCTTCTTATCCTAAGGCGGGCTTGTGCCCGCAACCCAAATTCGACCCAGGCTGCGCCAGAGCGCTTCGCCGAGGCGAGAATCCAAATATACTACTCTGCGAAGTAAAGCGCTTCGCTACGTAGCACGAGTTTAAATTCGAGACAAATTGTAAACTCGAATATTTCAATGTCATAAACTTCTTTGTTTTGAATTTTGGCAATTCGAGATTGATTCGAATTTCGGATTTCGTGCTTCGAATTTCAAATATGTCAGAAATAATCTTCTCCGCAAAACTGTATCATATCTTAACGGAACGATCTAATCGCCCCTTAAAACCGCCGGCCGCGGCCGGGCGGAAGCAAAAAGCGAGCTTGGATTCCCGGTTCCGGCCGCGACGGCCGGCCCGGGAATGAGAGCAGCCATCAAGGCCGCGGCCTTACACGGCCGGTTCCGGGTACCGCCTGAGCCTGTAGACCACAAATGTTATCAGCGGTACCAGCAGGAACAGCAGGAAGGCCGTGGCGAAGAATACCGCCCGGATCCCCGCCAGCCAGGCCACGAAGCCGCTGACCAGAGGCGAGAGCATCCAGCCCAGCGCGCGCGCCGTGCTGGCCCAGCCGAAGACAAACCCGCGCTCCTTCTGCGGGGTAACCTTGGAAAGCCAGATCTGGAAAACCGGCTCAAGCCCGCCGGCGCAGAAGGCCATGCAGAACCGGCTGGCAAACAGGAACGGAAAATTAGAGGCCACGGCGATGAGCAGGGCCATGCCGCCGGCGCCGAGCGCGGAAAAGCGCGCGATCAGCGGCGGGGTCAGGCGGTCCGCCAGCCGGCCGATGATCGGCCCGGCGAGCAAACCCGCCACGCCGCTTGCGGCCCCGAGCGATCCGGCCCAGAAGGAAACGCCGCGCAGACCGCCGTGGATTTCCTGGACCAGGAGCGGCAGCCAGGAATGGTCAAAGCTAAGGACAAAACCTGACATGAACATCATGACCAAAATCACTCCCGCCGCGCCGAGATGGCCGGGGGCCAGCCTTAGCTTCTGCGGACCGGCGTCATTTTCATCCCTGCGCTTGGACACATATTCTTCCGTCCCGAAAAGCACCAGCAGGGCCGCAATCAACAGGAGGCCGCTTGCGGCAAAAAAAGCCTGCCGGTAGCCGAAGAGATCGGCAAACAGCCCGCCCAGGAAGCTCCCGCAGAAGCTGCCCGAGCTGACGGAGGCGCTCAGCATGCCCAGCGCGTAGCCGCTGCGGTTTTCGGGAGCGTGCACTGAAACCATGGTAATGGCCGCCGTCACGGTCCCGGTCAGGGCGCCCTGGAAAAAGCGCAGGCCCACCAGCATGGTCGGGCTGGTGACCAGGCCCATCAGCAGCAGGATAACGAGCCCGCCGAAATAAGACCGCAGGAGCATCAGCCGGCGCCCGTAGCGGTCGCTGATGGTGCCCCAGAGCGGGGCGAAAACCGCCAGCGAAAACGCGGCGGAAGAGTTAAAAAGGGCGATCCAGACCTTAAGCCTGTGCGGGTCGCGCACGCCCATTTCCTGCAGGTAGAAGGGCGCGAAAGGCAGGGCGAAGGAAAACGCCATGATCGAAAAAAACTGCGCAACCATAATAAAAAAAAGATTGCGCTGCCATGAGATCATGTTTGCCAGACCAGGCCGCCGCGGGCCGTTTGAAAACCGCCGGTGTTTTCACGGGATGCCAGATCACTCGCCCGCGCCGACGTAGACCGACTGACCGAAAGCGAGGATCGGGAAAAAGATGTATGGGAAAAATATGAGGCCGGCCGCGAACCAGCCGCCCCGGCCGAAATTCTTGGCGGTGTCAATCAGCATCACGACCTGGACGACTATGTTGATGACGGGAATGAGCAGGAAAAAAATCCACCATCCGGGCTTGCCGGCGATGCGCAGCATGATGATTATATTGTAAATAGGTATTATGGCGCCCCAGCCCGGCTGGCCGGCCTTGGTGAACACGCGCCACATCACGATTATGAAAAACACCGCCATAATGAGCGAAAACAAAAATGCCGCCATGGAAACGCCGGCGGCGGCCACGACCTCAGGCTGCTGCGCGATCAGGAACATGCTTTTCATTATGGGCTTCCTCCGGTATTTTTCGGGTGTTACGATTTACCCTCACAATCTACACCGCCGCCGGCGCGGGTCAAGCCTTTTCCCCGCGCGGCATGCGCCTGTTTCATCGGGTTGAAGATCCGCTGATCCCGGCCGAAAATAATTTTGCCGAGCGAGAGTTGCGTCCCCTGGTCATTGCCCGCAAGATAAGTTTTGGTTCCCAATCCGATGCCGGCGCCAGAACTCGCGAAATCATGATGACCATCTTGCACACGCTTGAAAAACGTTCTCACAATGTCGAAGCGGCCTTCAAGGCCGCCCTCAATACCAGCGAAGGAGGCATTACGCGCGACATGCGATCGGCGGCCATCTTTTTCCAAGACAGGCAGCGGCCCGAAACAATACCGGGCTGGAAATGATCAAGTGTCACTAAACGCAAGAATGATTTAATTTTTTGACATTGAACCCGCGTTCTGATATCAAGGTTTTAAACATTATTAATGGAGGCCATGATGTATTTGACAGGTTTTGCAGATGAAGCATCCGCTTTGCTCGACGGCCAAATCAAAGCCACCAAAAAGCTGGGCTGGCAGAACATTGAAGCGCGCAATCTCGAGGTGGAGGGCTTCCCGGGCGGCATGATCCATGACATCCCCGACAAGGCCTTCGAGCTTGCCGCCGAAAAGCTCCAGGCCGCCGGCGTGCGCGTCAACTGCTTCGGATCCGGCATAGCCAACTGGGGCCAGAAAATAGACGCGCCCCCGGAGCCTTCCCTGGAAATGACCCGGCGCTGCATCCCGCGCATGCAGAAGCTCGGCACCAAGCTGGTGCGGATCATGAGCTTTGCCGTGCGCGCCGAGGAAGACCAGATGGAACAGGAACGCTTCCGCCGCTTGAAAACCATCAGCGCCATGTTTGCCGACGCCGGCCTGACCGCGGTCCACGAAAACTGCATGAACTACGGGGGCATGGGCTGGACCTTCACCCTCAAGCTGATCGAAAACGTGCCCGGTCTGAAACTGGTGTTCGACACCGGCAACCCCGTCTTCAGCGACGACCGCTCCGGCCCCAAGCCCTATAAAAAGCAGTCCGCCTGGGAATTTTACGACCATGTCAAAGAATACGTGGCCTACGTGCACATCAAGGACGGCCGCTGGAACCCCGAGCTTAAAAAGGCCGTTTACTGCTACCCCGGCGAGGGCGAAGGCGACGTGCGCCGCATCGTCAAGGACCTGCTGGGCCGCGGCTATGACGGCGGGTTTTCGATGGAGCCCCACATGGGCAAAGTGTTCCACGACGCCGCCTCCGGCCACAGCCTGAACTCCGAGGAAATTTACGTGGAATACGGCCGGCGGATGATGCGCATGGTGGATGAAATCCGCGCAGAGCTGGCATCGAAATAATGACAACATTCATCGGCAGGATCGGCGAAAACGCCATTGCCCGGGCCAGGGCCACGGCCCATTTTTTTGCTCTTTTCTGGAGCGTAATCCTGCTGGCCGGCAAAAAAAGCACCTGGCCGCGCACGACCCGCAACGTCCTCATGCGCCAGATTCTTTTCACCGGCGTCGAGGCGCTCAAATTCGTATCGCTGGTCGCGGTCATCACCGGCCTTTCGGTCGTCATCCAGGCCCAGATCTGGATGGGCAAGACCGGCCAGTCTCAGATGCTGGGCTCCATCCTGGTGGCGGTCATCATCCGGGAGGTGGCGCCGCTCCTGGTGAACTTCATCATCATCGGCCGGAGCGGTGCGGCCATCGCGGTGGAGCTGGCAAACATGAAGGTCCTGGGAGAAATCCACCTGCTCGAGAGCCAGGGCATTGACCCGCTCCTCTACCTCATCATCCCGCGCGCGCTGGCCATGTCCGTTTGCGTCTTCTGCCTGACAATCTGGTTCATAGTCATTTCCTTCGGCAGCGCCTACCTTTACGGCATCTTGGCCGAGGTCGGCGCCGGCGCGCCGAACATGTTCATCATGAACATCCTCCGGGCGGTCCACATGCCCGACTTCCTGAGCCTCCTGGCCAAAACCCTGCTGCCGGGACTCTTCACGGCCATCATCTGCGCCACCGAGGGCATTGGCGTCGGCACGGCCATCACCGAGGTGCCCCAGGCCGCCACGCGCGCGGTGGTCCGCTCGATCGCGGCGCTTTTCATCCTTTCGGTCATCGTATCAATCCTGACCTACGCGTGAAACATGTCCGCAACTGAAAACATCCTGGAGTTCAAGCAGGCCGACCTGGCCGGCGCGGACTCCGGCCATGCCGGCTTGCGCGGCCTGAGCTTAAGCCTGCCGCCCGGGCGCATGGCCTTGATCAGGGTGGAAGCAGGCAACGAACAGCTGCCCATTGCCGACGCGGCGGAGGGCTTGGCCGCGCCCCTGGCCGGAACAGTCCTCTGGCGCGGCAGGCCCTGGGCCGCCATGCCGCCGATGGAAGAGCTGGCCGCGCGCGCGGCCATCGGGCGCGTGCACGAAAAAAACAGCTGGATCAGCAACCTCAACGTGAGCGAAAATGTGACCCTTTCCCAAAGGCACCATACGCTGCGGCCCGAGTCCGAAATCATGGCCGAGGCCGACCGGCTGGCCGCATGTTTCGGGCTCAAGGAAGTGCCCCGCCAGCGCCCGGCCTTCCTGGGTAAGCGCGAGCTGAAACAAGCCGAATGGGTCCGGGCCCTGATCGGCCGGCCGCTCCTGCTGCTGCTAGAGCGCCCCGAGGCGGGCGTGCCGGAAGAAAACCTTCCGCGGCTGGCCGAGGCGGTCGGGGCGGCGCTCCGGCGAGGGGCGACGGCCATCTGGCTAACCGACCGCGATTCGACCTGGAACGACCCCGCCTGGTCCGGCCAAATTCGCTATGGCATGCAGGGCGGGAATCTGGTATTAATCGGGGGCAAGACACCATGACGCAACCCTTCAAATTCAGGTTTGTGAACGAAATCGCCGGCGCATTCGTTTTGGGCGCAATCGTCCTGCTGGCCGTGGCCATTTTCCTGGCCGGCCGGGCCCAGGGATTCTTTGAATCCAAGTTCACGCTCCAGGCCGAGTTCGCCACCGAGGAAGGATCCTTCGGCCTGCAGAAGGGCTCCGACATCCGCATCCGCGACGCGGTGGCCGGCACGGTTTCCTCCATCGTGCCCTCCACCAACGGCATCCTTACGGCCACCATGGTGATCAAGGAATCTTTCCACCCCTTCGTGCGCACGAGCTCGAAGGCCGTGGTCAAAAAGGCGCTGATCATCACCGGCGACGCCTACGTCGACATACTTTCCGGCAACATGAACGACCCGGTCATGCCCGAAAACAGCATGATCAAGTGCGTAAAGGACACCCAGATCATCGAGCAGGCCACGCGCCTCATTGACGACCTGCACACCAACACCATCCCGATCCTGAAGCAGACCAAGGCCGTCCTGGACGAAGTGGCGCCGCTGGCCGCCCAGGCCAGGAACACGCTGCACGAGGGTGAAAGCATCCTCAAGAACAACGTGCCCGCCGTTTTACTTCAGGCCCAGGACACACTGCGCTCCGCCCAAACCACCCTGGAAGCCCTCCAGCGGCACTGGTTCCTGAGGAAATACGTTGAGCCTTACGACTCCAGCCGGGTCATTTCGCCCGCCTCGGTCAGCCTGCCGGCGGCAGGCGAAAAGGCCCCGGGAGGAGCGCCATGAAAATTACAGCGCTCACGGCCCCGCTCGCGGTCCTGCTTGTTTTTGCCGGCTGCGGATCGCCGCGCATCGCGCAGCGGGTTGACCCGGAAATCGAGCGCAACGCGGCCGCCGCAAGGACCTCCTATGCCAACGGCATGGTAGAGGGCGCCGCCGTCTTCTATTTGAAAGCCCTTGACCGCGCGCGGCTGGCAGACCGGCCCGAAGAAATCGCAAAGCTGGCCTACAACCTGGCGGCCTGCCGCGCCCAGGCGCAACAGTACCGGGAAGCGCTTGAGCTGCTGGACGAGGCCGATTATGAATCGGCCGCAGCCGGGAATGTGTTCCCGGAGGCGCTCCTGCTCAGGGCGGAAATTCTACGCCGCCTTGGCCGCGCCGGAGAGGCAGAGGATGCCGTGGCGGCCTTTGCCGGGAAACTGAAGCCGGACGACCCGCTCCGCGTCCAGATGAAGGTCTTTCTGGCCGAAGCGGCCTGCGACCGCGGCGACGGCAAGCTTGCCCTGCAGGAGCTGGAGGGCGTTGACAGTGGGCTTTCGAACAAGGCCGGCAGCCTGGTGCAGGCCAGGGCCTCCGGCGCGCGCGGGCGCGCCCTTGGGCTTGAAAAGAATTATGCGGCTTCCGCCGGGGAGTATGACCGCGCCGCCGCGCTCTACCAAAAGTCAGAACGCTACCTGGAGATGGCCGTCGCGCTCCAAAGCTCGGCCGATGCGTTCTCAGCGGCCGGCAAAAACGCTGAGGCGGCAGAACGCTATTTCCGCACCGCGCGCAGCCTGGGCCTGGGCGGCAAAACAGAAGATGCCCTTGCGGCGTTCGACCGCGCCGAAAAGCTTGCCGGGGAAACCGGCGATGCCTCCCTTGCAGGCGCTCTCGCAAGGCTCAAGCCTGAACTTGCCCGTGGCGCCGCGAGCAACGC
>Ga0172380_10009139_pt1 | contig 10637 bp, 14 predicted proteins | sample Leawe162metaG_FD_119747 | JGI IMG/M metagenome (GOLD analysis project Ga0172380, IMG submission 119747) | Leachate microbial communities from a municipal landfill in Southern Ontario, Canada - Leachate well 162 metaG | ecosystem: Engineered > Solid waste > Landfill > Unclassified | place...
GCTTTGGGCCGTGTCAGATCAGGGCGGCTTGTGCGTTGACACGATTCGAGGTTCGCAGGGCGAGGCGTGGATCGCGTATTGCGACACCCCTACGTTGCGCGAGGAAATGAAGCAGCGCTGGAAGGCTCACATAGTGCGTCTCGAATGTCGCGCCATCCCCGCACCCCGCAAAGGAAAGGCGGCTTCGTCATGAGTGATACACCACGGACAGATGCGGTCATTCCCCGTAATCTTCTTTCGATCCCGCTGGAGATTTCCGACATCGCCCGCACGCTCGAACGCGAACTCGCCAAAGAGACCGCTCGCGCGAACCTGGCGGAGAGAGCGCGGGAGGAGCAGTTCAGGCTCTATTGCGAAGAGACGCGCAAGCACAACGATACCGCTGCAACGCTCGCGAGAATTTCCTTGGAGCGCGAGGCCTTGGCAAAAGACACCGATTTCGCGGGGCGCAGAATCGAGGAATTAGAACAGGCCAACGAGCAGTTCCGCGCCGATCTGGAGAAGACCGCAGACTTTGCCCTCGCCGCCTACCGCGCCACCAGCGGACAACCGACTGGGCCGAGCGATTCGGAGATGCTGGATTGGCTGGAGAAGCAGTCGGAGCGCATCGGTAAAATCTCGTTCGGTCCTTCCATCTACGGTGAACGATGGATCCTGACCAACACAGCTAACTACTTCGGGCTGACGTTGCGCGGAGCCATCCGCGCCGCCATGTCCGCTACCCTGCCCGCCCCAAAGGCGGCGAATGCGGAAGGAGGGCAGGCAAAGTGAGAATGTACTTACCAGCATTTCCTATGAAAGACGCCGAGGCGCTGCATTCGTTGATCCAAGCAATAAAGGGTCAGCCATGCTCGGATGAAGAATATATCCTCAATTTCTTCAGCAAGACGTTAGAAGTCCGCGTCGTTGATGGCGTGAAGCTGGGCCGATGGCTTCGGGACTGGCGCGAAGAATGCGGACTATCGCTACGGGAAGCCGGCCGCAGAATGAAATGGTCTGCTCCCTATGTTGGAGACCTGGAACTTGGGCGGCGCAAGTGGACCTTAAAAACGCTGACCCGATACATAGCGGCAATTCCTGGGGATAGAAAACGTCCTGAGATGATGATCCGGACCACCTCGAAGGCGACCCTGCCCGCCAGCACGCATCCGGAGGGCAACGGATGAGCAGATATCCATACGACCCGCTGAACCCACCGGGGATCGGTGCAATTGTCAGCGTTCACGGCTACGATGAGGCGATCAAAACTTTGGCCGGTCGTACCGTCATCCATCCTGCTGTTATCCAGCGAGCGTTGGAGTGTGGCTACAATCACGCCTGTTGGCTGCTGGAAAGGATGCACGAGCGTGGTCTCGTGGGCCCGATGGATCAGTCCAATGGCCGCTGCGCAGTTCTGCACCCGCCCGCGCATGCTGCGGACGGCGGGGCCAAGGAGGGCGCGTGAATGAGCTGGCACTTTTCGCGGGCGCTGGTGGAGGCATACTTGGGGGAAAGCTCCTCGGATGGCGGACTGTCTGCGCTGTTGAAATCAATGCCTACTGCCAGCGGGTTTTACTCGCACGCCAGAATGACGGATCACTCCCAGCGTTTCCAATCTGGGATGACGTTAGAACGTTTGACGGCGTTCCATGGCGAGGAGTTGTTGACGTGGTTTCTGGCGGATGGCCGTGCCAAAATATCAGTTCATCTGGGACTGGCGAAGGAATCGCCGGCGAGAAAAGCGGACTCTACATCGAAGCCATCAGAGTCATTCGCGAAGTGGGACCACGTTTCGCGTTCTTGGAAAACTCTCCCCTGCTCACAAGTCGAGGAATCTACGCCGTTCTCGGGGAGCTGGCCTCGCTGGGGTACGATGTCGAATGGGGTGTGCTCGGTGCGTCCGATGCCGCATGGGCTGAAGGAGATCCGCTCTCGGATCACGAACGCTATCGAATCTGGCTTTGTGCGGTATCCAACGCCGCGGGCGAACGATGCCCAGAAACGGGGAAACTTCGACGTAAACAACCCCCGAAACGGATTGGCTGCGTTCGTGAGGCGGTACCCCACGCCGATGGCATCAGATGGCCAGAAATGGAACAACCAGGACGCTCAACAGCGCATCGATCGCGGCCAGCAGGTGAGGCTACCGAATGCGCTCACCTCGGAATACGGGGAACGCGTTGGTGGCAAACAAAGCCCGGAGTTCACGGAATGGCTCATGGGGTGGCCCATCGGGTGGACCGACTTACGGCCATTGGAAACGGACAAGTTCCATCAGTGGTTAGACTCGCATGGGAAACACTAAAGCCATGACCCCCGCTTCCCCAGCTCCGAAGAGGATTCGTTAAACCATGAAACCAATCCGCCCATATTCAAAATGAACCTATTCATGTCCATACTTTCAGCCATCCTTAGCTGGGCAACTTGGGACAAGCATCCCATTCCGGCTAAACTCCTGCTGGTCGCGAGCGCGCTCTTCGTCTTGGTGTTCGTTTGGGAAACATTAATCCGCAAACCATAATCTTTCATCCCATGGCCGGTAAAGTGACGGATAGAAGCGCGGCGCTCAACCAAGCCCTGATCGCCCACGTCCACCGCGGCGGCACCCTCAAGGCCTTCGCCGCCGACCACCAAATCTGCCTCGGCCAAGTCTACATGCGCTTCCAGCGCCTCGGCTGCAAGACCATCGCCCTGACCGCCGATGAGCTGCGCGACCTTGAGCTGCGCCGACTGGCCTATGCTCGTTACGAAAAACCTGCATCAGTCTAACCCTATACCTCAATTAAGGTTGTGAATCTCCGGAATACATCGTCCCAACTTTTTGCTCGACAGAATTGTAAAAACCCACGTTAAAATCAAGGCTAGTCCCAGAGGGCACCAAAGACCTTTTTCCTCTGTTACCCCCGAATTCTCTTTCAACCGCAGCTCAAAATTAAAGAGCTGTCGTCCCGTCGCAAGACGGGAGGCCGCCGCCGAGGCCTCCAGCGATAAGGTTAGCAGTCTTGACGCCGCCCGCGTCTCACCTCATTTGGCTAGCAATGGTCAAAGAGGTTGAAGCAGAGTCGTCAGGAACTGCCAAGAAGACAGGCAGGCCGACCGTTTATTGTGAGAAGCTCGTTGAATTGTTGTTCGACGAAATTTGCAATGGCTCATCGATCAAGCATGCCTGTGAAACTGCTTCACTCGATACTCGGACGTTTTATCGATGGTTAGGCTCAAATGAAGCTTTCGCTGCTCGCATCACGCGCGCTCGCGAAGTCCAACAAGAGGCTTTGATCGATGAAATGCGTGAAATTGCCGATTCCGCTAACGAGGACAATTGGCAGGCCAAACGTTTGCAGATTTGGCAACGTCAGTGGTGTGCTGCGCGTCTGCATCCCCGCAAATACGGTGACCGCATTGCCGTCGAAGGAGGCAAAGGCGACACGCAAATCAACTTCTTCGTGGCCCGTATCGGCGACGGCGTGAAAGACGCTGGCGGCCAGGGAAAGGCCATCGGCGACTCAGCTAACGGAGAGTCGAGCGACGCGGCTATTGAGGTTCAGGTTGAGGAGAAGACGTGAGGTTAAACTTAACATATGGCTTATTGTCCGTCGGACCGTAATCGCATAAGGTTATGAGCGAATGTCAGTTGCGAGATAATCGGTTTCCCGATTGGTTCGCATGCTTGTTGAGACAGTATGATAAGCATGTGTTTACGTAAGAGACAGTGATCAGTCTCAATAGGGTAGTGCAGCAAGGTTATCAGGCCGACCAGCCCGCGTTCGACCCCCTCCCCACCCACCCCAACCCCCGAACGCGCAGGCGGGTCCATCTCAGCATGCCCCTCTCCACAAATTTGCTGCCCATTGGAATAAAAATCGTTCATCCAGCTGCATGACTGACGCCCAGGAATCGGCCCTTAAAAATATCGAGCAGATCGCGCGGGAGCATTTCACTTCATCGGTATTCATTGCCGAGGGAGATGCGGTGGGGGTGGAAAATCCCGATAGTGTGAGCGATGTCGTGATGACGCATCATGGCGGGTATGCGGCCGGGATCGGGCTCTGCCGGTTGGCTGAATTGAAAGTCTATCGGCAGGAGCTGCCTCCTGTCTGAAAACTCATGGCTAAAAACTGGACCCTTCTCCGTCAGGAGGCCGAGGAGCTGACCGACCTGCTGGAAACGGGGAAGTGCAGCCTGTCGCGGATTCAGCGATACGCGCTGGCCGATGAGTTGCGGGCGCTGTTTGGCATGGTTCGGCCGCATGCCGGGGCGGTGGCCAAGGCGCTCGATGGAAGGGGTGACGAGGATTTTAGCCCGGAGGGGATTCCGGGGGATCGCGCCTGATTTTTCGCTGGCCGGAAAACAGGGGGTGGGCCTTTTTAAAACTCGCCAAAAAAATTGAGGTGATGTTTGGGTGATGGGCCTGATGGTAGCGGACGATGCGAGGAAACGGTACCCACGAAAGTGAAGTCGGTTTCTCCCGGCTGTGAGAGTAGGGCGCAGCATTTGGTGACCAACCGGCCCCTCTGAGTAACAGCTCATGGGGGCCTTTTTATGGCGCTGAACGGAGGCGAGGGTTAACCGTGGGTTATGTCTTTGAACTTGACCCTAACCCCGTCAGGTCGCAGACCCGAACCTAACCTTAACCGCACCATGAAAATTCTCTCCACGGGTCTCGGCATCAAGTCCTCGAACGGGGGCTGTATCGACAATGGCAACACGTCGGGGAATCCGCAGGTGAGTGCCGCGCCGGGGCCGGGCAACTATGCGGAGAGCGATGGCTCGAACCAGTACCAGTTCAGGACAGGGACGGGTTACGAGGGTCCGGGGATGGGCAATGCGAAGAAGCTGAACAGCGACGACCAGATGCCGGTCAATGCCACCTGATGTACGCTGAGCTTTGGCCGGTCCTACTCCCGCTCATCATGAAAAATCCCTCTTCCACCCAGAATCTTTCGACCGGTCAGGAATCGCGTTCGTGCGGCTGCACGAGCGAACCGATGACCGGCATGAATCCCGTCACGGAGATGCCGATTCAGCCGATGGTGCAGGGTTTTTCGGAGCAGCCCGCCTCCGGGATCACGCTGGGGCGTCCCGGTGGTCCGGCCATGAACGGGGCCAAGGGGTGAAGAAGCCGGGAAAACTTCCCGCGGTGCAGGTTTCCAACGGGCTTCAGGCATGGCTCCAATCCCCGGCGGGCTTGTCGGCCACGGGGAAGAAGAAAATCGGCCCGGTGAAGGGTGGCAGCGAGGCGTTGCAGTCCTTCCGGCGGAAACAGACGTGACTTTCAGGTGCCCGCCCATGCCGTCAGCAAGCCCGTAAAACGGAAGAACGGACAGGTTGAGGTCTACGGCCTCCTGGTGCCGGAAGGCATGCCGGAGATTGCGGTCGAACTGCTCTGTTACCGGACGAACCGCGGACCGGACAAGGGAGGGCTCGGGGCCCACGAGCATTTCAAGCGCGCGTTCCGGCTCATGTGGCCGAAGTACGAATGGAGCGAATGGGTGGAGAAGATCGTCTGGGCCTTCTGCACGTACAAATGGGTGATCGTGATCGGGCACGAGCGGGCCAGCAAGTGTCTGGGCAAGGGAACTCCCGTGATGCTGTACGACGGGACCATTTTGCCGGTCGAAGACGTGAAAGAAGGCATGATGCTGATGGGAGACGATTCCACGCCTCGCCGCGTCTTGTCATTGGCCCGCGGAAGAGAGCCGCTTTATTCCGTGAAGGCGTCGCGTGGCAGCACATGGGTCTGCAACGAATCCCATATCTTATCGTTCAAATGCTCTCGGGACCTGCGGCACCGTAATGGGCACCTTACCCATCGAAAGGGAGACCTGATCGACCTGCCTCTGACGGAATTTAAGAAAAAGGGGATCTACTGGCGGAGCATCTGGAAGCAATATCAGGTGGGAGTGGATTTCCCGGACTCCGGGTTCACGCCCCCGTTTGACCCATACATTTATGGCGCGTGGCTGGCGGACGGTGGTTTCGACACCCCATCCTTCTGCAAGCCGGATGGCCCGATGGCGAAGCGATGGATGGATTATTGGTCATCCATGCCAGGATACCGCGTCCATTGCGATCCGAGTAACGCCCGCTGCCTCCACCAATTTGCGCGTTACGATCTAGCCAAGACCAATCCGTTCACGGATTTCATCCGAACCTCGACCGCCTCAGGGGAAAAACGAATCCTCCGTAGTTATCTTACGGCATCCCGAGAAATTAGGGCTTCCCTGCTGGCCGGACTGCTGGATGGCGACGGATGTGCACAAGGGAATAAATTCGCCATAACCACCAAGTATCCAGGTCTGGCCAAGGACATTCAATTCTTGGCCCGATCCCTCGGGTTCTACGCGAGCGAAAAGAAAAAAATCGGGAAAATCAAATCGCGCGGGTTCGAGGCGGAATATCGTTCAGTTTATGTCTCTGGGGATTTCACGAAACTTCCAACGATTCAAAAGTCAGCGACCAGCATCCGGTCCAACGACCCGCTTTGCCAATCCGTCGCCGTAAAGCCAATAGGAGAGGGTGATTTCTACGGATTCGAGTTGGACGGAAACCGAAGGTTCTTGCTGGGTGATTTCACCGTTACCCACAACACGTTCACCATGGCGCACTGCGCCTTCCTCGACTACTGCGCCGACCCGCAGAACACCTTGACCTCGCTGGCGACGGTCACGTTCGAGGGCCTGAAATTGCGCATGTGGGCGGACATGCAGCGGGCGGTGGAGACGGCGAAGGGGATGCCGGTCGAGACGCTTTTCAATGTCCGCTCGACGACCAACGAGCTGAGATTGTTTCCGAAGGAGTCCAGCCGGGAGGCGGCGGAGAAATTCCAGATTCACGGGATCGCCGTCACGCAGTCCAAGGACGCGGAAGGCCGGATTCGCGGCGGACACGCCCCGCGGCGGCGCATCTTTCTCGACGAGGCGCAGAACATCGCGGACCCGATCTATCAGGCCGTCATCAATCCGATGAGCGCCCCGGACGCCAAGGCGATCCTGCTCACGAATCCCGTGGAAAAGGTGTCGAAATTCGGGGAATGGTGCGAACCGGAGGGCGGATGGGCGTCCGTCTCCGACACGGATCTATTCTGGCCGCTGAAGAAGTTCAAGGACGGCATCTGCCTCCATTTCGACGGGCTCCAGTCGCCCAACATCAAGGCCGGGGAGTCGAAATTCACGGGGTTATTGACCTTGGAGAACGTGGATGAGGTCCGGCGCGTCCACGGCGAGGATTCGGTGCAGTGGTGGTCCCTGATTCGCGGCTGGTTCCCCCCGGACGGCATGGTGAGCCGGGTTTTTCCGTCCGCCGTCATCGAAAAGGGCAAGCCGCCGATCATTTTCGATTTCCAGCCCATGTGGTGCGCCTCGCTCGATCCGGCGTTCGAATTCGACTCCTGCGCGATGCATTTCGGGGAGCTGGGCCACCCGGTTTTCGGGGCGCCCGGCCTGAAAATCAACTGCAAGGAGTCGATGAAGCTCAAATTGTCCGCCGGTCCGGGCTCCGAGCCGAAGGATTACCAGATCGCGCACATCGTCATGCGGGAGTGCAAGGTGCGCGGGGTGCAGCCGAAGCATTTCATCATGGACGGGACGGGGGGCGGCCGCGGCGTCGTCGCCATCCTGCAAAAGGAATGGTCCACGGATATCCAGGTCGTGAACTACGGCGGGGCGGCGACGGACCGGCCCATCCGCTGGGACAATGCCGCCAAGGCGAGCGATCATTACCTCTATTTCGTCACCGAACTGTACTTCCGGGCGGCGGAATACGTGAGGGACGGCCTGATCGGTGGTATCTCAAACTTGGATACGAAGACGGAGGAGGATTTGTACGCCCGCCGGTACAGCGTCAAGCAGGGATCGCGTGGGACATTGAGCGTCGTGGAAACCAAGGTGGAGATGAAGAAACGGCTGGGGAGGTCCCCCGATGACGGGGACGCCTTCGTGCAGCTGGCCGAACTGCTCTGTCGGCTGGGAACCTTCGTCGGCCATCGGGTCGGGTCGCAGCTGACCGTCTCGGGCAAATGGGACCGGTCGCGGGACCGGGCCAAGCTTTTGGGCAACCGCCATTCGGAGGAGAAGGAGTTCGCCTACTAGTCATGGCCACCCTCAATCATCCCAACCAAGCGCCGCCGGATGGGTGGTTCTACGTCTGTTCGACCGGAAAACGGATCGACGCTTGGGACCTGACCGAACTGACCGAACTGGTCGCGGCGCATTACGAGTGGAAAGGTGTGCCTTATGGCTCCAAGGATAACCTTAAATTGGAGATTCAGAGGCAAATCTGCTCGGCGATGCCGAAGGGGATATGCCAGGCGGAGCCCGGCGAGGATTACCAGCCTTTCAATGATCAGGCGCGGGATTTCACCCGCGAGCAGATCATGTCCGCCTCCGCCGCCACCTTGGAATGGCTCAAATCGGGCATTCTGGAGGAAAAGCAGGAGAGCGAGCGCCGTGCCGCCATCTGCCGGGCCTGCCGGTTCAACCGGCCCTCACCTTCATGGGTCTGCACCGCCCTGTGCGCCACCTTGGAGGCGCTGGTGCCAGCGGGCCGGAGGGAGAATGGGTTGTCCATTTGCGGAATCTGCAGCTGCTCAAATTCGGCTAAGGTAATAGCACCTATCAATGTTATAAAATCCAGTAATGAAGGCCGCAATCTCAGATTTCCTGAGTACTGCTGGCAGCATCCGAATGAGATTTTAAATAGAGAATTGCAGCAGAAAGGAGTATCGGAGAATCGTTGAAAGACCCTAGCCCCAAATTGCACTTATGGCAAAGCATGGCCCTAACCCTGCCAGTGGAATGGCAATGGTCCACATGCGGGCGAGGCATGGGTATTTGGCAAATAGCGCAAAGACCTTTTTGAACGAGGATCATATGATCTACATCTTCAATAGTGAGCCCATACGATCTCTTCAACCAAGCATTCCTGCACTTATTTCCGTTACGAACGGGATCTTCTGCTGTTCTTAAACGCCTGCGCTCAGAACCAACCGCATTCTTACATTCTTGGCAGATGTAATACCTGCCAACCCTTCCAGATTCAGAGCGTTTAAAAATGGGGAATTGATTCCCGGGTTTAGGGATTTTGCACCTGCAACAATGCTTCAGCTTTTTCTCATCTTGGGTATTACGTAAAATTGCTTCCTCTGGAGAGAGCGAACGGGCAGCAATCATCATTTCAGTTCGTAAGCATCCGCAGGACTTGGACCTACCCTCTGCGAGAAGCTTATGCCAAACTAGCTTTCTAGTTCCGCAGTCGCATGTGCATTCCCATTTTGTTCGAGAGTATCTTCTGTTGACTGACCATCTTCCTAACTTCTTGCCTGTAAAATCTTGCGATTGCGTCGTAGCCACATGAATAACGACCTCAGCCTCAAGTGATTTTTGGATCATTTTGGTTAGTGTTAAGGTAGGGTGTTGTTACCCTACCTTAATGCGATCATTTGGCCCGGAATTGAATAGGCAATTCCTTTAGGTTCGACAAACCCTAACAAGGTTATCAGGGATAACCCTAATGGCCAAGCGAAAGAAAAAGGGCTTGCTGGAGAAGATGCTGCCGGAATCGGCGGGCGGACCGGCGACGAACAGTGAGGAGAGCCCCTTTGAAGTGGGAGGTTACAACTCCTACAACGACCGGCGCATTCACAGCTGTTCGGAAGCGCGCCAGTTGTACGAGCGGCTCTACCTTGAGAATCAGGCCCGTGCCAACTCCTTCAGCCAGATTCGCAACCAGATCGAGGGCGGACGGCCCTTCGACCCTTCGGAACTGATCCGGAATGGCGAGGCCGGTTGGCGCTCCAACGTCAATTTCAACGATGCCCGCGCCGCCTTCACGCGCGTGCTCCTGCCGTATTGGAAGATGATCAACGAGGTTCCGCGGCGGGCCTCGATCAAGCTGCACTCCAAGTCCCCGCATGCCGACGAATGGGGCATTGCGATGGCCGAGGCCTTCGACCAGTTCCTGGATGATTGGGGTCCGGACTATCAGATGAATTTCATGGGGTTCTGCCATGATCTCGTGATGTTCGGACCGGGTTACGTGATGTATCCCGACCCGCGGACTCCTCGCTACAAATGGGCGCAGACGACCCAGCTTCTTTTCCCGAAGCGCACCAAGACTTCGGTGGACACCTGGGAACTCGTGGCTCTCCGCAGGGAACTGACGGCGGATGAACTCGTGAACTTGGTCCGCGATCAGGGCGAATCGAAGAAGAGCAAGGACAAGGGCTGGAACCCCGCGGCGGTGAAGATGGCCATCAAGATGGCATCGCCCGGCCCATCCTCCACCCGGTATTTCGACCCGAACTACTGGCAGGATATGATCGTCGCGAACGATCTCGTCATCGGCGGCGTGTGGCCCCCCGTTGCAGTCGTGGACGTGTGGGCCACCTCGCGCGACGGCAAGACGATCCGCCACTACATTTTCACGGAAAAGAGCGACGTGCAGGACTACCTCTATGAGGCCGACGAGGAAGCGGAGAACTTCCGCCAGATTTTCGGCTCATGCTTCTACGGGGTCGGAGCCAACGGACTCCTGCATTCGGTCAAGGGATTCGGCGTGATGAATTATTATTACGCCACGGCGATCAACCGGACCAAATGCCGGATGCTGGACTCGGCGACGTTCGCCATGGGCATGAACTTCACCAAGGCGGACAACACGCC
>Ga0172380_10009140_pt1 | contig 10636 bp, 8 predicted proteins | sample Leawe162metaG_FD_119747 | JGI IMG/M metagenome (GOLD analysis project Ga0172380, IMG submission 119747) | Leachate microbial communities from a municipal landfill in Southern Ontario, Canada - Leachate well 162 metaG | ecosystem: Engineered > Solid waste > Landfill > Unclassified | place...
CGTGTCGTCCGTGCCGCCATGATGGAACCTCCTTGCTCGTTGGCTGCCGTCGGATCGCCGTCCGGGGCGACCCACCACTACATCTTGTCGGCTATCCCCCCGCGAAAACTGTCATGCACCCGACCAGCAGCAGGTCGTCGCCGCCGGAAAAAACCGTGTAGAGCTTCGACCAGCGCGGGTCGTTGCACATCTGCTGATCGAGATCGGAAGCGAAGAACTTTTCCAGTCGATTGCTGAGATCGCGCAGCGGTTGCAGGTCGGTCGCCTTGTCCAAGCAGCGGCCAATCGCGGCTCCCAGCGAATCGGCGTCGGCTTTGAGCACGCCCAGCATCGCCGCGCCGCGCGATTGCTTCGCCAGATTGACGAACTCGATCGGCTCGCCCCGCGCATCGGTCGGAATGTGACGCGCCAGGCGATTAAGATTGCAGCTGTCGTTACCGGATGTCGGCTCGTCCGCCACAAAGCGAGCCGTCAGGCCAGCCACATCCGCACCCTGGCCGCCTGCCGGGTCAAGCACAACGAAGCGATGATTCGATTGGACGACTTGTCGTCCGAGTTCCGCATCGCGTTTGGCTTCCTCCTCGGCGTCGGGCGGGGTTGCGGCGATCAAGTCGTCGGCTCGCCATCCCGACGGGCCGCCGGCGACGTTCGACCAGCTCCGAAGTTTTTCTGATTGCAGGGTTTGGTTCGCCGCGTCGTATTGTTCCCTGATCGACCGATCCGACTCCTGACGGATCGCCGCGCTCAGGCGTAGCCGCGCATGCGTTTTGTCCCGCAACCAGCATTCGATCTCACATATTTCCTTGCGGGCGTCGGCAATCTTATCATCGCTTAGGCCCGTGCCGTCAATGACGATTTTCCCCGCAGCGCAGGAAATCAGGCGGCTCTCGTTCAGGTCAGTTGCATGCAGCAGCCGTACTCCGACCGCATCGGCGATCAATTGTATATAAAGCGACCGGAAGCGAAGCGACTTGGCCTGTTTGCCGCCGGTTTCCCGTACGACGAACAGGTAGTCTTGAATGCCGGAAAGATCAGTGATGAGTAGCATATGTCTCCTTATATTACCGTGTCACGACGTTTTCGTATCGGTGGATATCTCCACGAAGCCAGCGTGACAGTAATCGGGCTTGAATCTTGATGATGGAACGCCAGCTACAACGGTAATCGAACATGGGATGCGTGACCAATTGGTCGAGGCGAGCTTCAAAGGCGCGAAGGATCGCTTTGCGACCGGCGTCATGAAGCATGCAACCGGCGGCTGATTGCTCGAAATTGCGAGTGGAAACCATGCCGGTGTTGATGGCGGTGATGACGACGGAGTCCGCCACCACGGGTCGTAGCGGTTCCATGATGTCCAGTGACAAGGCGGGGCGTCCGTGACGCGGTTGATGATAAAAGCCCCACCAGGGATCGAGGCCCTCGGACAACAGGGCCACGGTGCATTCCTTGACGAGCAGTGCATAGACAAAGGAGAGCAATGCGTTGACAGGATCACGCGGAGGCCGGCGATTTCGCTGGTTGAAATCCCATTGCGTATCCATCGAGTGAGGTTTGAGCATATCAGCAAACCGGCTGAAGTATTTCGCCGCGATGCCGCCCTCGATGCCAAGCAGGGATTCCAGCGAGGTGATCTGTGGGATGCGTGCGATCAAGTCGTCGATATCACGCAAAGCCATATCCAGTTCTTTCGAGGAGATGGCATTGCGTCGAATCAACGTGCGTTGATTGGCGGCCTTGTCGGTGACGAGTTGCTTGGCGAATTCAAGGCAGCGGGCGGGATTGCGTGCGGCGTCGAATTGAGCGGCGCGATCGAAAGCGTTGCGGAGCGTGATGCCGTGAGTGACGCCGTAGAACCAGTGGCCCATCGATAGATGGACGATGGGGATGCCGGCTTCGCAGAGCAGATGGATGGCTTGGGCACTGATGCCGGTGTTGCCGCAGAGTACGAGTTGGCTGAGGTCGATGAGGCGGACGGAGGAGAGTTCCTGCCCTTCTTTTTTGACGACGAGGCGCTGGCCGGACTTGCCGACGTAAGCGCCCTGATCCTGAACATACAGAGGCGAGGCGTCGTCACGAGCGGGATAGAGGCGGCGCGTTTTAGGAGGATTAACGGTCTCAGCGTTGGGCGGCGTTGAAGTCGGGGGCACTTGCTGTAGGGCAAGCGTTTCATCTGGCAAGCAGATGCCATTGAGGGAACATCCGCGGCATTTGGGGCTGTCGTCCAGAGGTGCGGGCAGGTCGCGGTTCTCCGTCGCGTGATGAGTCTGATCAATCAGCGACAAGGTGCGGGCTTCAAGTTCAGCCGTAAAGGGCACTGTCACGCGGGTGCGTGAACCGGCGAAATAAAGAATGCCATGATCGCAACGGTAGCCATGCTCGCGGAGCAACAGCCCCTGTGCCATGAGTTGCACACGTTCGGGTTCATATGAGCGTTCCGGCGTGTTGGGCACGCGGCCACGCTTGGTTTCGACGGGGGCGGCTTCATCTCCGTCAGTTGAAACCAAATCGAGTTTGGCCGTCAACCCCAACCGTTCACTGCCCAACGGGACCGACCGGCTGATTGTCGGCGGATCATCGCCCGCATTTGCCTGATCCGCATCGTCGTCGTTGTTGTCCGTGCCATCGCCGCTGGCGTCGGCATCTGGCAGTATGTGATCCACCGCATCGACACGCCGATGAACATGCCGGCCTTCGATGGTGTAAACATTATCCGCCCAACGACCTTCGACGTGCATGAGGTGAAAGAGCCGAGGACAGTACGCATACTCATTGAGCATGCGGACGGGCAGGAGATTCCCTTCATCTTGACCGCTGGCTTCCTTGCCGGCCGGAACAGTGGAATCAGCGGCCATAATCAATCTCCGTTGCAATTCACGGCGGCGAAAAGGCCAAAACCGCAATGTCGCCCGGCGCCGAGGGTGATGGGGCCGGGAACGGAATGTGCGAACGTGAGTCGCACATGAACCGCGGTGAGATCTTTGAGATGCGCCGGCCGGTGGTAGCCGGTGTGCCGACCATCACGGTCGTATTTATGGGCGCTCAGACAATTCTTCAAAAACGGGGTCGATTGCCAGGTGAACTCACAGGGTGTTTCGATTCCGGCGCGTGCAAGGGCGGTCTGGATGAGTTTCACTGTCTTCTCCGGCTTCTTGTCGTTATGTCCGTCAAGGATCACCGGAGTGACCGTCTGCCAGATGCGCGACGTGCCGAGATAGCAGGTGTCGATGAACTTGCCCTTGGGCGGGGTGAACAAACGAAGTTCAGCGCGATAGGCATCGCTCGGCGATGAATCGGCCTTGCAATTCTCAAACTCTCCTTCGGGCTTGAGCGGTTGCCCGTCAATGCGTTGGGCCAGGTACGCAAGCTCGCGCTCCATGTCCAGCGGCGCGACGAGCATGACGTTGCGAATGATGCCGTCGGCGTACGCGTGCCCGATGGAGGGCAGCGGAATATACGAGAACTGTTGATGGTCGTCAGCAGATGATGGGTCGCGCTTGCCACGAACGACACGCTTGCCCCACTCGGTAGCATTTTCGATCCACAGGGGTGGGTCTTTGAGCATGGCCGAGATCGCCAGATGCCTCACCATGCCGGCAATGTGAATGAGTTTGGCATGCGGATAACGTGCGGGGTCTTCGTTGGGATCGTTGGGATCAAGCAGCTTGAAGACGGCGTGGGGGCGCGGAAGCGGATCGGCCTGACAGCGATAGCGAACGACATCAAACACGCGCAGCGGGGGTACTGGGCGGAAACCGTCGGGGGGGAGCCGGTTGAGGAAGTCGGTGTGCTTGCGACAAAGATCGTCAAGCGTGCCGGGCTTGGGTGTGCGTAATGGCGTGCCACCGGCGGGCGAAGGACGCCAATGGTGGCCGGACAGTTGCGCGACCTGCTCGCCGGTAAGTACACTGACGTCACCGATAGCCATATCAATACCCCAGCCGAGATGGGTAATGGTGCGTGTGGCCTGCGTCAAGACATCAAGGTGTTGGCAGAGGCCGTTGATCAATGGATAGAGGTAATGGACGGCATCATTCTCCCCATCGCATCCAATTTGAATTAACGTGGGCTGGATGGTTTTCATGGTCTTTAATTCGTTCGGTTGTTTCTTTGGTTCGCGCCCCTTTGAAATCGGAATGGCCCAAATATCGAGATCGTTGTTCGGCACAGCGATGCGAAATGGAATTCCGACGAGAGACGGAGGCGTAACGATCTCAGATGGCTGTAGGCGTTGCAACCATTCCAACGCGGATTTGGCGCATTCCGCGAACCGCTGTTCGTGCCAACGGCTGGCAATGGAATCAAGAAGCGATTGGAACAACCGCAGCGGCGATGGCGGCCACTCCGGTTCACCTCCGTCCCGTCGACCATGAAATGTCGGCATTGGGTCGAGAAAGTGAATTGAAATACAGAGAAATTCTGACATGACGTCCTCCGTTACTTCTTGGCGGTGATAGTGACGGCCATACCATTCAGGACTTTAAGGTTGAGTTTCGCTCCCAAAATGACGACAGCTTCAAACGCCGCTACCTCGTTACCTTTCTGGATTATGGTGTCCGTGTTCGTGCTGACGTCGGATTCTTTTTTCTTGAACTTGACCTTGAACGTCTTGCCTGCCGTATCAACAGACACGACTTCGGCTCCGTTCATCTTCTCTGGTTTGGCCTCGCTCGCTTTTTCAGCGATGGAAACATCAAATGGCTGTTCCTTGTTGGGTTGAATTCCAAATTCTTTCATTGCATCGCGAGCGTAATTAACAACGTCGCTGTGGGAGAGGACAAAATCTGATCGCGTGCCGTTGAGATTCACTAGCTTGATTTCCTTCGGCTTGTCAGTGTCAGGAACAAGATTGCACCCTTGCCGTAGGAATGGATCGAGCGGAGCTGTAAATCCCACGAGGGAGAGGCCAAGGATGTACCGGCGCAGCGATTTTGTCCTGTCCACCGATAGCGTTCCATTGCTTTCGAGAACCGTCAGTCGCCGAAGTGCCGCCAACGAGATCGTAGAGTCACGCCGAATCGAGCCATTCGGCATAAGCTGAACGCCACCTGGTGCCTTCGAGGCGAGGGCATTCGCGAATCCCTCCTTGGAGCCTGCGTCTGGAAGAATGTCGAGCTTGGCAATATCTACGGTCATTTGCGTTAAGAAGTTTGCCGAGCGAGTATGCTCACGAACGCTGAAGGCGCGAATGGTGGAAGCGAGCAGGCGAGGCACTTTGGCCGAAGTATCCCGCGAGTCCCAGACACCAAACACGAGTGACGTAGGTGCCAATTTTGCCAACGGCTCGAAATTGCCACGCAGCCTCTCTTGGAACGCCGTCCGCAACTCCTGCTCGAATGCTGAACAGCGGACGATGGCATCAGCGGCTCTGTGGTTGGCGTGAAGCAAGTTCAGCCTAATCCCCTTAGTCGGGAAAGTAACGATAATCTGCGGCACCAAGTCATCGTAACCCTTTTGAGCGAACAGCGGCTCGATTCGATTGGCCTGTGAACCGACGCTGTCCACCAAGCACACATTCGTTCCGTCGGGAAACCGGTCGATGTTGTAGCCGCCCTGAAACTTCTCCTTGTCCCTGTCAGCCCCCGGCTGTGCCGCGTAGGTCGCCGGGAAGAATACGCCGTCGGCTCCCTCGACCGGGATCAGATGTTCACGGATGACGAGGGCGGCCGGGCCGTCGTCTTCAAACCACTTGTCGAACTTGGTCAACTCAGTCATTGGTGTCTCCTGCGTTAGAGGGATAAGCGAAGTCCAGCGCGGCGTACTGACCGCGAGTTGTTACGGAGGCTCGGTAGCGAAGCGTTCGACGATCCTGGATCGCTCCAGCCATCGCCGCCGCTGCGACTAGCGGTGGATATGGGCTATACCATGTGAAATAGTCGAATCCGTCGTGGTGGTCATTCATAAGTGGTCGGAATCGTTGCAGTCCAATGGCGGCGAGCAATTCCGTCGCTGGCGACGATTCCACCTTGAGATTTTGCGCGTCTGGCGAGAATCCGACATCCAGCGCGTTCCATGCCGGACCGGGATCGAATCCGAATCGCCCCTTCTGCAACAACCGCTGCGAAAACAAATCAGATAACTGGTCTGATGTAAAACTCTTGAGTTGTGCGATGAGTTCACGTTGCAGGCCAGACCAGATTCGCATTGACGTTTGCTGTCCCGACCAAAAGTTCCAGGGAGGATTCGAGATAACTTGAGTTACACCTTTCAGCACGGCAATGCGCGTCCAAGCGTCCAGAACTAATTCCGCCTTTGAATCGGGCGCGAATGTAAAAGCAAGTGGGGCGATGATTGGCGCGACTTCTAAGCCGTTGCACTCCAACCGCTCAATAGCGGTCGGCGGGCGGGATACGAGTATCTCCAATAAATCCCGTAGCGTACCCTCGCACGCAACCAGAAACCTTTGTTCGCCCTCCTCAAACCAGCCCTCCGCGCCCGGCCAGAGGCGGTCGGCCAGTTCCAGCAACCCGCAGCAGGCGAAGAATTGGCCGGGGTTGGTCACGTCCACCTTCACGGTGATGTTGGGTTGCTTGTCGCTCACTCGTCACCTCCGTTCAATGTTTCGGTGTCGTCGTCGGTTTCAAGGCCGGCGCTGGCGACGATGTCGGCGGCGCGGAGGAGAGATTCAAGGTACGCCAAGCCCCACCGGCCGTACTTGCGCTGGAGGCGTGCGAAGCGGCGGATGGTGTCGGTGTGGGTTTGGTCGCTCTGCTGCGTTGTAAAGTCCCTGTCGAAAGTGTGGCTGAAATGTGGCCGGGCGTTACCGTGGTGGGCGGCGATCAAGTGCAGAGCGAGGTCTCGCACATCTGAATCGTCGGGCAGAATACACACCGTCGAACACTGACCGGGATGCACGACGCGCAACAGCGAGCCGAACTCGTGGCGATAACCGCTGAGCTTCCTGGGGTCGCACCATTTGGCGGACTTGCCGAGCGGCATCTGGCTATCCTTTCCGCCGATATATCGCTGCCAGATGGCGGCCTTCTTGCCTTCGTCATGCCACTTGGCGGCGAATCGTAGCGCGGCATTGGCGATCTTGTTATCGCGAAGCAAGGCGTCGGCGAGCCGCGCAGCTTCTTTCTCAACTGCGCTGATATGCTCATCAAGCAGTTGTTCCTCCGACTGTTGTTGCTGACGCACGGGTGCGAGCGCCACAAGGGACTTCATGGTCTCTCCCTCATTATTGAACGCGATCGGCTGCACAAGCCGGACTTGCAGGCCGGTCTTGCGAAGGGCGTTGATCAAGTCCGTCGATTTTTCGTAGGCCGGTTCGATTAGCTCCGGCAGCGGTTTCCCGCCCGGCAGTGGCAGAGCTTTCCAGCCGTCGTCGGTGCGTTCGATCAGCACCCGCAGGCGTGAGTTGGGGCAATCGGGCGTGAGTTCATAACCTTCATGGTCCGCGATATCGAGTGCGGGGGATGGCGGCGATTCGCCTGGTTTCGATTCCGGGGGAATTGCATCAGTGGATAGCATGCCTTTGTCGTCCAGATAGCCGAAGGATGCGGGGAGGATGAGAGTAGGGTCGGTATTGAGCGGGGGGTTCTCGATCAGTTCGCCGAGAGTGGGGAGTTTCAACTTGCCGAAAGAGAGCAAGGCGACGCGGGTGTCACGCAGGGAAGGGCGTTTTTTCGTGATGGCCTCGAGAAACTCGACGACGCGGTAGCTGTTGATCGTGACGGTTTCGTGGGGACGGATGCGATGCCTGGCGAAGATGGCCTGTAGCGTTTTGTGTGGGTCTGCGCGTTTGTCATGTGGGACTGATGCGTCGGCAAGCAGGTCGAGTTCGGCGCGCCAAGCAATGGTGGTCTGTGGCAGTTCATCGGCGATGCCGTGCAGGTACGATCCGACCTCCGGTCGTCCCGGCATCTTTTCACGGATGCTGGTCATGGCCCAGGCGTCGAAGAGGATGTCAGTGGTAGGGGGGATGACCGGTTCGGGAGCGAACGCGGCGAGGCGTTCGTCGGCGTTGGCGTCGAGTTCGCTCAAAGCCAGTGGACTGGCGTTGTAAAGATTATCGCCGAGTGAAGGCAGTTTCTTGAGCAGGTCAAGAGTCTTCTGGCGTCGTTTGTCGATTTCATCGGCCCTGAGTTCGCCCGTCTTCTTATCCGTCTTTCCGAAGGAACTCGGATGCACCACGTCGATGCGGGTGTCGGCGCGGTCGCCGTAGCGGTTCACACGACCCAAGCGCTGGGCCATGCTCTCGAACGTGGACAGATCGCAGACCAGATGATCGGCGGAGATGTCGATGCCCACTTCGCCGGCACTGGTGCAGACGAGATAGACGGTGCCATCGACGGGTGTGATGTTCGGGTTACGGCTTTTGGGCGGAAGAAATCGCATGAACACCGGATTGCTCTCGGCCAGTTTGTCGCGTTCCAGCCCTCGCATCGTTCCGGTGAGTTGCTGAACATGGTCCTCCTGCACGCCGTTCTTTTTATCTGTGAGTTTATCGCAGACTTTTTTTACGTCGTCGAGGGTCCGCACAAAGATAAGAACTGCAGGATTGGTTTCCTGACCGTTATCGTCCCTGCGATGTTTCACCGCAAGGTCAGCAATTTCCTCAGCGAGTTTTTTCTCATCCTTGTTCTCATGCAGGCAAATTGTTTTCCTGGCTTTCAATCGCCGCCAAGCGTGGTGGAGCGGTTCAGTCGGCGGATCGGGAATGACATCCGGCGGAGTTCGTTCCGCTTCGGTTAACGTAAATGGTTCAACGGATTCGTTTGATCCATTGTTCACGCCGTTGCGCGTCGTGGCGGTCAGTTCCATGACGCGAATCTTTGGCCACGGAACAGGAATGCTCCGTTCCCTGCATGTCTGTTCGCACTCAATCGTCTTGATGAGCGTTTGGAATGCCGGTTCCAGATGCGCTTCATCGTGGACCAGCAGCGCGTCCTGGCCGAGGAAACCTGCGTGCAGGGGGCGGGCTTTGAAGCCGACACCGTAACCGCTGAACAGCAGGCGGGAGCCGATCATATCGACCGTGCCGCAGATCACGGCGGGGCGCGACGGATCGGCGGACCACTCGCGGTTGTCGGCGAACTGGCCGCGCAGGGTGCTGATGGCCAGGGGCGATTCGTCCTTTTCCACTGGAATCGCGCAACACTTTCCCAAGCTCGCCCGCAATTCGGCCAATTCGGGTTTTAGAAGATTTTTGCAAAGGTTCTCCACCTCGTTGGTCGTCTGATCCACGACGGTTCGCCGATTGACGACGTACACCATGCGGCGGGGAACCTGCGCGCCTTTGGCCAGCGCGATCAACCAAATGGCGATGACGCTGGTTTTGCCCAGGCCGGTGGGTAGGTTGCATGATTCGGGAACCCTGCCTTGGTTGAACCACTCATGGAACAATGTTTCCTGCCACGGGAACGGGAGGTGGCCGGTCAGTTGTTCAAAGGTTTTGGGGAAGGCGTCGCTCATATCCAAGCCGCTCCTTTTGCATCCATAAAGTCCACTGCCGGCGTATCCTTTTTCTGCCCGACGCGATTCGGCGATCAACCGCGCCGGGGGTGATCCCCGGAAAGTTCACCCTCGCATGTCACCCTCACCGACAAAACAAATGTTCCAGTCCTGCTCGTCCGATCCATCGGCCCCGTCGGGCGATGATTCGACCCATTCTGCGTCCAGCTTGCTCCCGTCGATATCGTTCCATGAATGGGATGTTTTTCACGATTGCCAATGCGTTCCATCTTCTGGCAAACAGGCGCTCCAGGTTGGGCGGCGTGATCGGCCGGCCCCGCTCAACGGACAATCGAAAATCGCGGATCGTCCGTATGCACCATTGCCAGGCCCGCTCAATCCACACATCCGCCGGCCCGCGAAAATATCTCCCTGCAAAACTTCCGGGGGCGAGGGCCGACCACGTTGTGCCGATGCGTTCCATCGCAGGCCGCCTTCATCGCAGCCCATCCGTGGCTACGATACCGCGATGTTATCACCGTCCACTGACAACACCATGTCATAGGTGTCGCTTTTTATTTTTCACAAAGCAATGCTGCGCGTTGTGCGGCCCGCGATATCGTTCCCAGCGAACATCCCGTTATTTCAGCGATACGATTTCGCTCCAAACCGAGTGCCCGAAGAAGAACCACGTTCAGAAGCCGCGGATTTTTTTGGTAAAGTTGGCTGGCAGCTAATACATTCTGTTCAATGCCCGCGATGGCTTCCAATGGATTTTGTCCGCCATGTTGGCATTGGTAGCGTTGACGCAATGTGGAATCGTGTCGCTGGCGACAGGCCAGGCGACGATGACTGGATCGCTTGGAGTTGGCGATGGCAGTCGGGACACCTTCATTACGGAGCTTTCCGCAGAGCAAGGCGACTTGAGCGTCCTGTTGATAGTCTTCATGGTCGTATGCAGGGTCAATCATGTTGAGTTCTCGCATTTCTTGCATATAGGACGCACGAGTTGACAGAAAGTGCCCCAAAATTATTTCCTTCCTAAAACCTACCAAACTAACCGTCACCAAGATTGGCAATACGAAGATCCTACGATATTGTCAAGAACATTGATCCGCGAAGTTATACCTCACGCGGCCAATAGTTGAATATCGTTGAACATCTGCAAGTTGAGCGTGAGGGTGAGCGTGAGGGTGCTTTTCAATTTGTCCCGATGGCGTGTGTTGACCGCGGCCAGCGAGTC
>Ga0172380_10009141_pt1 | contig 10634 bp, 5 predicted proteins | sample Leawe162metaG_FD_119747 | JGI IMG/M metagenome (GOLD analysis project Ga0172380, IMG submission 119747) | Leachate microbial communities from a municipal landfill in Southern Ontario, Canada - Leachate well 162 metaG | ecosystem: Engineered > Solid waste > Landfill > Unclassified | place...
ACATTATCTACCTGATAGTGTAATTATTGAATCGTCGAACGGTGAAGAAGCCCTGTTGCGGGTCACCAATAAAATGCCCGATATTATCCTGATGGACATCAACATGCCCGTGATGAATGGGGTTGAATCCACCCGAAAAATCATTGAAATGAATCCTGAAGCATGCATCATTGCGCTCACCATGCACGGCGATGAGAGTTATTATTATCAGATGATTGATGCCGGAGCGAAGGGTTTTTTATTAAAAAACTCAAAACCGGACGATGTGCTTGATGCCATCAAACAAGTGTGCCAGGGAAAACATTATTTTTCGGAAGAAATCCTCTATTCCGTCATCAGAAACCTGAACAAAAGTGACACAGAAGTACCGGATATTCAACTCACCTCACGGGAAACAGAAGTGTTAAAAATGATCTGTGCCGGACTATCGAACCAGGAAATTGGTGACAAGTTATTTATCAGCAAACGCACCGTTGACAATCACAGGGCCAGCCTGTTGGAAAAAACCCAATCGAAAAACACAGCACAACTGGTGATTTACGCCATTAAAATGGGGGTTATCGAATTATAAACCCCCTTTTTAAACAACACCATTTTACCAAAAATTATTTTTGGTACCTGTTAATTTTGAATCATAATTTTCTTCGACAAAATGGCATCTCCGTTAAAGATCTTCACAAAATAAATTCCACCTGAAAGGGTTGACAGATCGACATTAAACTTCTCATTGCTGACTGCAGATTCATAAATCTTCGCTCCCTGTAGGTTATAAATATGAAGGCTATTGTTTTTATTCAACTGAAAACCTGATAATTCAAACTGGAACATCCCGCTTGAGGGATTTGGATAAACCGACACTACAGATTGATTTTCCGAGATCCCCGATGTGTTTTGCACGTTGATGATCCCTTTCATTCCTCCTGAGGCATGTGGACCACAAACATAATAGTGCATGCCAACTGTAAGCTGTGCCGGAAGCAGCAGGCCTCCTCCAAATGGCAATGAAAATCCTGGCAACGGCGTATTGCCATTGGCCTCCCAGGTTGCCTGGCTTACTTCTACCACATTGTGGGTGTTTTCCAGGGTAAACATCACACTATCACCTTCAACAATTGTGATGCTGTCCGGGGTAAATGTAAAATTAGTGTTGGTAACTGTCCATAGGGTGCTATACCCCGACAGAACGAAAAATGACAGTAAAGCTGAAAGTAAAATTTTTGTTTTCATAAGACTAATTATTAATTTTTTTTCCTACTCATTAGGCTTTTCAGTTACGCCCTGTTTTTTTAACTGGTTATCAGACTCCAGTTTTTTTATTGGTAAGCCTGATTATAATTCATTTGAAATGATCCACATTAAATGAAATAATCATTTTATTTCGGGAGGAGAGGATAGCTATTCCCTATTTCCGATTTTGATGAGACTCTGAATTATTTCTGTAACAATCAGAAATACAGGATCCTTCCCAATATTTAAGTCAGGTAACTCTGACTTTAAAATTACAAATATACTGTATCTATCATTCGAAGGCAAGAGCATTTTGCCAATAAAAATGAAGCACGCCCGGAAAGTTGATGTAAAAAAGCCAGATTTCTATATTTCTACAATGGATACAACCTCTATGCAATAATTTGGAAGGTAGATCTTCAGAAACAAAGCAATTTCAACAATACAGCTATTTTAAAAATTCTCACTTCCCCTTTAAATATTTCGTCAACTCTCCAAATAAAATTTCCTTGTTAACAGGTTTGGAAATAATACTATCACAACCTGCCGCAAATGCTTTTGATTTATCTTTAGAAAGTGCATAAGCTGTAACCGCGATAACAGGTATATCAGGATATTTTGATTTAATAATCCGCGTTGACTCATAACCATCCATGACAGGCATGAATAAATCCATCAGGATTAAATCGGGATTTGCAATCATCTTATCAATAGCCTCCTTTCCATTATTGGCTTCAACAACTGTGGCTCCCGTATTTATTACAAATGTTTTAATTAAGTTCATGCTTACCGCATCATCTTCAACAATTAAAATAACCGAACCTGCAAATACAGGAAAGTTAGGCTGTAATATAAGTTCGGCATTCTGAACACTTGATGTATCTATTTTTACAGGTAAAGTGATATAAAATGTAGTTCCTTTGCCTGGTTCCGATTCAAAATTTAACGAGCCATCCATCACATCGATAATCTTCTTTGAAATGGCGAGGCCAATACCAATACCCTCGTATATTCTTGTGTGTGAATCATCGCCCTGGCGGAAAAAATCAAATATCAACGCGTGTTGATTCTTTGGAATTCCAATGCCTGTATCACGAACAAAAAATGTAATCGATCCGGGTGTATTTTGATGAAACCCAAATTCAATTGTACCGCTTTGAGTAAATTTTACGGCATTACTAAAGAGATTTGTCAATACCTGGGCTATCTTATTCTTGTCGGCAATAATTTGTTTTTTAATAAGTTCATTATCTGGACTAAAAACAAGTTCAATTTGATCTTTTTTTCCGGAAGCATCCCGAATTTCAGTGAGTGCAGATCTGTTAATTAAAAAAAGATCGAGTATCTTAAAAGTTTCATTTCTGAGTTTTATTCCCGAAGATTCAGTAATGGCCAATTCAAAAATATCTTCAATCATATTGAGTAGGTGATGCCCGCTTTTATTAATTATGCCGGCATATTCAACAGTATTCTCTAAATCAATGCCTGACTGCATCAAATCGCTGAATCCCATAATATGATTCAAAGGTGTTCGTAATTCGTGGCTCATGGTGGCTAAGAAAGCTGATTTTAACCGATCGCTCTCTTCGGCTTTTACTTTGGCTTTTATCAACTCTATCTCTGTTTGTTTGCGGGCCGTGATATCTTCTTTCACTGCCAGAAAATGCGTAATTGCACCCTCTGTGTCAAATATTGGTGAAATAGAGGCAAGTTCCCAAAATAGTTCTCCGTTTTTTTTCTTGTTATGGAATTCACCATACCACTCCTTACCCGAAGTGATGGTCTTCCAAAACTGTTCATAATATTGAGGACCTTGTTCGCTGGATTTTAAAACCCTGGGATTCTGCCCGAGTACTTCATCAATCGAATATCCGGTTACGGACATGAATTTTGGGTTAACGTATTCTATTGTCCCATCGGTATTGGTTATAATGATTGATGCCGGACTTTGTTCCACAGCGCGTGATAGTATCCTTAGTTTATCCTCACTCAGCTTACGTTCAGTAATATTCCTTGTAGCTGTTAATATACCCGTAGGAACCAGATTGGCATCTCTCAAAAAAGATACCACAATCTCGACCCAGATAATGGAGCCGTCTTTACAATACTCCTCAAGCTCAATTGTTTCTGTTCTGAATGGATCAGCATTCCTGTCCTCCTCTAATGCCATGTGTTCGGCAAAGAGCTTACTGATTTTTTGCAGAGACGATGGTGTAAATATCATTTCCAATGTCTGAGACATTGTTTCATCAACCGTAAATCCACGCATCTTAAGTACCGATGGGCTGATATATACCATATTTAGATTTAGATCCAGCACAGCTACTGTATCCGCAGTATTCTCAGCAATCAGACGGTAACGTTCTTCACTTTCCCGAAGTGCTTTTTCTGCCTTTTCCCTGTTTGCACGAATCTGCAACGCGATAAGACCAAAGGCCAGATCATCTCCCATTTCTTTTAGCAATTCAACTTCCTTAATATCGAAGGCCTCTATCTCGGCTGAATAAATGGCAATAAGTCCAAAGGTTTGGCCCCCGCTAATCAGAGGTAACGCAAAGAATGACTGATAACCCTGTTTGGTGGCTGATTCAAACCAGATGGAAAAGTTGGGTTCTTCCCAAACATTGCGTGCGACAAATGGTTGTCCGGTACGGATTGCGGTACCACACGGGCCACGGCCGCTGTCAACATCTGCCCAGGTTAAGTTAAGCGCATCAATATAACCTGAGTCGAATCCTGCCCGAGCCACCGGCACAATGGTCTTTTCCTCATCGTGCTCTGCAAACCCTACCCAGGCCATGCGATAACCACCATCTTCAACAGCTATCCGGCATACTTCGTTCAACAAGGTTTTTTCATCGGTAATGTGAATCAGTGCCTGATTGACTTCGCTGAGCATTCGCAGACTACGGTTCATCCGGGCAATTTCCTTTTCTGCCAATCTACGGTCAGTGATGTCGCGACCTATTGCCAAAACACCAATAATATCCAAATCTTTGTTGTGTTCGGGAACAATCCGAATTTGATGTACACGCATTTCTCCTTTGAGATCAGGAACCACTATATCTATTTCATCGGATTGGCCACTTTGTATCGCTTGTTGAAGTTTTGCCTGATAGTCAGAGGTACCGGGGAAATTATTACTATCCATTGGTGTCAGGCCGATAAGAGAAACAACCTCGGAACCTACCGTCAAATTCATGTTGCGATTGATATAAACAGCCCGGCACTCCTTATCATAACGAATGATATTGTCAGGAGAGCTTTCCGCTAAGGAGCGGAATTTTTGTTCACTTTCGATCAGTTGTCGCTCTGCCTGCTTGCGTTCGGTGATATTACGCACAAATACCATCACCTCATCCTTCGAAAAGGCAATCATCCGACCTTCATAATTCTGGCTTTGCTCTTTTAGTTTAAGATCATATTCAAATGTCACAACCTCATCCGTTTTGAGTGCTTTTTCAATAGCCGGATAGGTAGCATCGGAAACATTAACAGGCAATACATCGCCAATGGACCGGCCAAGGAATTGATCCGATTCAACATACAGATCCATGTGCTCCGGCTTTCGGAAATCTGTTATGATGCCATCCCGATTGACCCGAAACAGAAGATCCGGTACCGCATCAACAATCGCACGGTTCTCAGCTTCTCTTTTACGCAGATCGCGGTGAATCAACATGCCGGTAAGTGCATCGCTCAAACGCCTTCCTGTCTCCTGTAACAACCGCTTTTCTTCCGTCGTCCATATTCTTTTGTGAGAACACTGGTGCATGCCAAGCATCCAGGGTTTGCCCGTCTTTGGATAAAGCGGAACCATTATCATTGATTTAACACCAAATTGCTCCGCACTGACTTTATTAACAGGTTTTTCGGACCCTACCATATAAGTCACAGGATCTGAAGATTCCAGTGCTTCACGCAGATTTTGAGCCATGTCCTTGGGCATGGGTACTTCCTCATTTAATATTCCGGCACCCGGATATTCGGGTTTGGTAATTTCCATGGGGACGATAAACGAGGTTGCTTCAGGGTCGCATGGATAAAATAACCAGGATCGATCGCAATCAAATACCAACATCATGGTTTTAAGAACATCCCTCATCAACTGTTCCAGGTCATTGGTTCCGAGAATGGTCAGGTTTATCTTATCCATGCTTTCGAAATACCGCATATTGGATAGACGCTCTTCCTCTAATTGTTTTTGTTTTTGTTTAAGCAGTCTCCGTTCTGCCCGACTTTCCCAATCACGCAATTCTCTTTCAATGGCGGGTAATAAACGCATCAGATTATCCTTCATGAGATAATCATTGGCCCCGGCTTTCATCATGTTAACAGCAACTTCTTCGCCAATGGTACCTGAGACCACAATAAACGGTATATCAAGGCCGGTCTCTGTTAAGTATGTTAACGCTCGTAATCCATTGAAATGTGGCATTGCATAATCAGAAATAATGATGTCCCACTTTTTTTCGAGAAGTGCAGCTTTCAATTGCACTAAAGTTTGTATAAGCTCATAATCAACACGGTATCCACCCTTTTTTATATGATGCAACAGCAACAGGGCATCATCCTCCGAATCTTCAATAAACAATATACGCAGTATTTTTTTCATTTTATAGTTCTCCATTCTTTATTGGCGGCAACTCGTTAAGTAGCAACCAGTATAAACCAAGCTGGCTGACAGCCTCGGCAAATTGATTGAAATCGACCGGTTTTCGCACATAGCTGTTCACGCCTAAACTGTAACAATTTATGATATCTTGCTCCTCACTTGATGAAGTTAAAATTACAACAGGAAGGAGTTTTGTTAATTTATTTGCACGGAGTCGACGTAACACTTCGAGTCCGTCAATTTTAGGAAGTTTTAGGTCGAGCAAAATAATGTTAGGCATCATTATCAGGTCACGACCTGAATATTTCCCTTTACCGAAAAGATAATCGAGGGCCTCAGCACCATCGCCTGCCACCACTATTTCATTTTTAATATTGTTCTTTTTTAATGCGCGAAGCGTTAAATCGACATCGTCGGGGTTATCTTCTACCAATAGAATAGTTTTACTGCCCATGATATTTATTAATAAGGGTCTAAAGTTAATTTTATTTTTGATATCAAAAACTGCTTTTTCAACTTTGTTAGTTGTATCTGTTTTATAAAAAACGAATTCGTTTCCATTGATTGTACATTATGAAATTGTGAAATAAAATGTTGCGCCTCCCGTCTTTTCGTCAGTCAGGTTCTCAACTTCTCCTTCGGCCCACACCTTACCTTTATGCCGGTGAATAATCCGCTGCACAATTGCCAATCCGATGCCTGTTCCGGGGAATTCATTTACTGTATGCAGTCGTTGAAACGCGCCAAAAAGTTTTTGTGCATAATTCATGTCGAAACCGGCACCATCATCACGAACAAAATAAACCGGCATCCCATCTCGTTGCATCAAACCAAACTCGATGCGGGCATTCAGGTGTTTCGAAGTAAACTTCCATGCATTCCCCAGCAGGTTAATCAAAACAATTCTTAAAAGATGCTCGTCTCCACGAACCTTAATCCCTTGTTGTACAATGAACTCTACTTTACGCTCTGGTTGATTTTCGTTTAGTTCATCGGCAATTTCCTGAACCATCTTACTCAACTGAACCTCCTGAATATTCATCTCACTGCGATTAATGCGCGAAAGACTCAGCATATCATCAATTAGCTGCGCCATTCTCTGCGTCGCCGTTCGTACCCGTTGCAAATAGTTTACCCCCTGATCATCAATCCTGTCATGATAATCTTCAATCAGCGCCAGACTAAACCCATCGATGCTGCGTAAGGGTGCACGCAGGTCGTGCGAAACTGAATACGAAAATGCTTCCAGCTCTTTAATTGTAGATTCAAGTTGAGCAGTACGGTCTTTGACACGTTGTTCGAGTTCCTGATTCAGTTTTAGGATTTCTTGTTCGTCCTGCAAGCGCTCCAGTTCAGCGGCAGCACGTATCGCTACCAGTTGCAGCAATTGGGTGACCGGAGCAGCATTGGTAAGTGGCTTGATACCCATGACGGCGATTAGTCCTATTGGATGGCCTGTAGAATCCCACAGCGGGATACCGATATAACTTTCGGCACCCATTCCGGGCAATAGAGTATCTTCAGGAAACAGTTGCTGAATATTTTGTGGATAAGCACAAAGTTTCCGCCCCATAACGTTTTCGCAAGGTGTGCCCTTGAGGGTGTAGCGCATGTTTGGTGTGATAGCACCTTTGGCATACAATGCCACCGTCTCCGCTATTTCTGGATTCTCATCAATCTTGTCGATGAGCACGTAATCCATATCGAGTTTTTCGCCGAGAAACTGCGCAAGCGCATCGAAAAAGTTTTCCTTACTTGTCTGCCAGCCCCGTTGCGCGAGGAAAAACAAGGTGTCTTCCACGAGCTTACTATTGGTAATGTCCTGTACTATTCCCATTGAGCGGAGGGGTTTGCCATCGGTGTCATACACAGTTTCGCACTGTTCGTGAACGTATTTTATCCTTCCGTCTGCGAAAAGAAGCCGGTGATCAATGGTGTAGGGGGTTTTGCTTTCGAGCGAAATGGTGTAAGCTGAGTTTACCAACTCACGGTCGTCAGGATGGATCGCATTCAAAAAGGCTTCGTAAGTGGCATCGAATTTTTCGGGATCAATTTCAAACAGCCTGTATATTTCATCTGACCAATGCAGGTTATTGTTAACAATATCCAATTCCCAACTGCCAATATGAGCAAGTTGCTGGGCTTCATTTAAACGAAAAGCTGAGGTTTCAATTTCTTCTTCGGCCCTCTTTCGCTCAGTAATATCCTGAATAACCCCAACTACACGCAAAGGATTACCTTGATCATCCCGCTGTAGTTCGGCAATGGATGATATTATTTTTGGTTCAGAGGAATTTTTAGGGTGTATTTCAAATTCGAGATTATATGGCTTATTTTCCTGAATCAGATCAAACAATGCCTGGTGAACCCGTTCTCGTTCCAATATACAATTTTCGACTTCTTCAGTTGTGAAAGAGTCATTCTCAAGATCAAATCCATATATCCGTTTAGCTTCATCCGATCCCCAGAAACAGGTCGTTTTAAGATTATATTCCCAACTGCCGGTATGGCCAATGGTTTGGGCCATCCTGTATCGTGCTTCGTTTACTCTTAATACATTATCCGTATGTTTGCGCTCTGTGATATCGCGCGAAATACCAATGATGCGATAGATATGTCCGGCTTCATCACGCGCAGGGATGAGCGTTGAATGAAAATAACGACGTCCGGCAGGCAGGTCCAATTCCACTTCCTCTTCGATAGGATGAGCTGTTTCCACACAATGCCGGTATTTGGCATTGACAATGGAAGCAACTTCCTCAGGAACGGTCTCTTCGATGAATTTTCCAATCAATTGCGCGCGAGGTAACCCCGTAGATTTTTCAAAAGCAAGATTCATTTCCAGATTGCGGAAACGCTTATCTGATGTTACTTCAAGTAAGAACAAGCTGTCAAGAACATTATCGAATATTTCACGGTACCTCCACTCGCTTTGACGTAATGCAGCTTCCGCCTGTTTACGTTCGGAAATGTTACGTGCGAGGGCAAGGTTAAAACCCTGACCATCGTATTCAAAATAATTCGCGCTGATCTCAACAGGATGGTCGTTTCCTTGTTTTGTTTTATGCCGGGTTTCGAATACCATAAACCCATTTTCCTTTATCCAATTCCAATGTTGCTGCCACCTCTCAATTGGAAAATCAGGGTCGATTTCTGTTACATTCATTTTAAGCAATTCTTCCTCACAATAACCCAGGGCCCGACAACTCTCATCGTTGACATAACGGAAGCATGCATTCTTGTCAATAAGAAATGCTTCATCCGTTACATTATTCAATGCGAAATTCAGAAGTTTGAGCTTCTGGTCCGCGTGTTTTTGATTGGTGATATCGCGAATGAAAGCGGTTATCCCATCAACTTCTTCATTTTGAATGATAGGGTTCCAACTCAATTCATAGTAAACATCCTGCTCCGGTTGATGTTGCACTTCAATAAAGGATTCTCCTTTAAGCACCCTGTCCATGCTGTGTTTTGCTTGAACCTTTAGAAATGGTATGTGCATACATTCCAGCAGGTTCATTCCAACTTCTATCACTACATTCCACACCTTTTTCATTTCTTTCTTATGCATATTGTTAAATGCGGTGTAGCAATAGTTTTTATCTAATGAGAAAATTATCGTGTCGGTTGAGCTATTGATTAAAGCTAAAAGCAACGCATGCTGGCTTGTTAACGTGTTGAGCAGAACGTTAAATTCGGTGGCAATTGAAGCGGCTTCATCGGTTCCTTCAATTTTTGAGCGGGCCTGATAATTCCCTTTTCGAACTTCGGCGATGGTATTTTGCACTGCATACAACCTTCTAGTAAACCAAATTCCCATCCACCAGGCAATAAGCGATCCGATTGTAATGGCCATTAGTGCGTAAAATACGCCGCCAACTTTGATTTTAGCTAGTTTATCGGCTGTTGCCAACCGGCTGACACCCACACTAACCCAACCTATTTGCCTATTGTCGAGCTGGGCCGGAGTGAGTACCTGAATTATTTCAGTAGATTTAGTCACCACCGATTTGTTGGATAGTGATGGCAGATCAAGGAGATAGAGCCCGCATTTGTCAGTTTCGGTGTGTGCGAGAATAAGTCCATGTTCATCGGTAAATATTGCAAACATCAGTTCGGGATAAAGGCGCTGAGATTCGACAAGCTCTTGCAAGCCAGATACATCATCGGATGCGATCCAAAGGGCTGCCGATGTTGAAAGCAACTGTGACAGCGCTGTCGCTTCTTCTACCTGGCGATTGAGAAGCATTTTGCTCTGCCGCATCGTTAAATCTATGATGAAAAGAGTCATCATCACTGCATGAATAAGTGCCACCCCAAGAATTAGCCGGCCACGAAGAGTCCCAAACATAAAATTTCTGATGTTGGTGAGGTTCATCTTATTTCAATTTTTCGTACTTCCTTTTCAAACTGCCCCAAATAATCGCGTATTACATTGTAATCAGTATCCGATGCCGGTAAAAAACGTACGGTTTCCATCCCTGCAAGAATCGATCGACCTTCCTCCGTGGCAGTAAGCTCTGTCAGGAGTTTTTGAACTTGCCCGATGATGCTGGATGGGATGTCGTTGCGTACCATTACAGAGTTATTGATTAATGGTTCGGTCTCCCAAATAACCATCAGTTCTGAAGCTTCGTTGGGATGATCTTTCCGGAATGCCCTCCAGGGGGGCCAATGTCAATTAGTTAAGCTATTCTAACGACTAATATTGTCGGGGTATTGCTGTTAGAGGTGTTAATTTTTAATGCAGGATGAGTTCTTCCATTATTATCGAGAGTTAATGAATCATATC
>Ga0172380_10009142_pt1 | contig 10632 bp, 9 predicted proteins | sample Leawe162metaG_FD_119747 | JGI IMG/M metagenome (GOLD analysis project Ga0172380, IMG submission 119747) | Leachate microbial communities from a municipal landfill in Southern Ontario, Canada - Leachate well 162 metaG | ecosystem: Engineered > Solid waste > Landfill > Unclassified | place...
ATCATCGAAATGGTCGAGCAAATCCGGGCTTGTATTGTTCAGGGCACCATCAGCGATAAAATTACGGGGGCGCCCATCGATAGTGCTTTTCTCGTCATCACCCGGCTTGGCAGTAGCGATACACTCTTTCAAGTTTTCACCGCTGCCGATGGCTTTTACCGCTACATCAGCTTACCGGCCAACCAAACTTTTGTTTTATCCGTCATCCGCAATGGCTATTTCGCGCAAAATATCCAGCTCAAAACGGGGGTTTGTAAAGCCACCAAAGCGGTGTTATACGACTATCTCCGCGATTTTCCACTTGAGCCCATTATTATTGGTAAAGCCTTTAAAATCGACAATATCTATTTCGATCTGAATAAATATAATATCCGGAAAGATGCAGCAAAAGAACTCGATAAAATCGTCAAAATACTGGAGGACAACCCGGAAATTATCATTGAATTAAGCTCGCATACCGATGCCCGTGGCAATGATGCCTCGAATGAATTGTTGTCGGATCGGCGGGCAAAATCATCGGTAGCCTACATCATCAGCAAAGGTATTTCGGCCTCACGGATCACTGCCAAAGGTTATGGCGAAACACGTTTGGTGAACCGGTGCGGGAACAATGTAAAATGTTCAGAAAAAGAACATCAGGAAAACCGACGTACCGAATTCCAGGTTGTTGGTTTCCTCTAAACAAATGCTGAATTTGGCAGCATGATGAAAGCTGTTCAATATGTCAGTTATGGTGGGCCGGAAGTACTTCAATTCCGGGAGTTACCTCTACCAATACCAAAAAGCGGGGAAGTCCTTGTCCGGGTAGCAGCCGCATCGGTCAATTCCTGGGATTGGGATAAACTTACGGGCAAACCTCTGATCTATCGGTTGATGTTTGGCTTGTTTAAACCCCGCGACCCCATTCTTGGTTGCGATATTGCTGGTAAAATCGAAGCTGTAGGACCCGGAACAAGCCAGTTTAAAGTGGGAGATGCTGTTTTTGGCGATATCTCTGAAAGTTTTGGTGGATTTGCGGAATATGTATGTGTAGCTGAAAAACAGTTGTCCTTGATGCCGGCTACCATCGATTATAGCTCTGCAGCAGCCATACCACATACCGCAGAGTTGGCCTACCAGGCGCTATTTGTGTCTGCTAAACTCAAAGCAGGTGATCAACTGCTGATCAATGGCGGTGGTGGTGGCAGCGGGAGTTTTGCCGTACAATTTGCTAAAAACGCAGGCGCAGAAGTTACAGTAGTAGATAATGAGCGTAAAAAAGAAGCGGCCTTCAATTGGGGCGCTGATTATTTTATAGACTATCATCAACAGGACTTTACAAAAACTGATAATCAATATGATTTAATCGTTGATTTTATTGCAACACGCGGCCCCGGTAAATATGCCGCTTGCCTCAAAAAAGACGGGCAATTGGTGGTAGTAGGTGGAGAAGTGAGCAAGTTGTTACAAATCGGTTTATTGGGGCAACTATTTTCAAAAGGCCGGAATATCAAATTGTCAATTTTGGTGCATCGACCCAACCAAAACCTGGAAATCATTAAAAAATGGTATGATCAGGGCAAATTTCAGGTGCACATTGCTCAGCAATATAAACTGGAACAACTCCCTCAGGCTATGACTGATCTTCAGCTTGCACAAAAAGCGGGTAAATTGGTAATTATTTGCGGGGAGGGCGTATAAGCCCATTAATGATTATTCTCCCATACAGTATAACACTGCTGGCACAACTTTTGAATAAAGTTGTTTTTCTTGCCTAAAGTCCAGCCGATGTATAAAATATTATTAATTCTACTAAGTCTAAGCAGCGCTGTTACTTTGCGTGCTCAAACATTAAATGGTGTCCCGCTCGAACAACTGGATGCCACTTATATTGAAATCCGCGTGAGAGGATACAGCTTGTTCAATAACAGTCGCGCTCTGGAGGTTTTAACCGGTGCAGATGACTTGAATCACAGCCTGAAAGCCAATCTGGTAAGAGACGATCAACAACAACTTATCAATTTTAGCTCTCTCCTCCATGGTGCCAATTTTATGACACGCTACGGTTATGTAATTAAATATGCCGGCTTACGCTGGAACAACAATCAACTGGAGATTGATTATTATCTGATGCAAAAAGTCATGCCGGATTCCCCCGATGCCGGTGATAGGATACAGACCATTCCACCGCCATTACCCATGCCTCAACCCGCACCAGCTGCACCCAAACAAAGTATAAATTAATCCCATTTTTAGTTCCGAATACTTACATTCGCTTAAAAGGATGGAAGTTATGGGAACCAATATTATACGCACAATTACTGCAAGCCTGATTTTACCCCTTTCTATATTACTCCTGAGCAGCAGTGAGCTGGGTTGCAAAAAAAACTGCGAATCCCAGAATCCGGTTTGCAAAGAAACACCACCTACCAACGAACTATGTCAGGCTGCGTTCAACCGTTGGTTTTACGATGCCGCTACGAATGCTTGTCAGCAAATAGGCTACAGTGGTTGTTCGGCCAGAGGTTTTGCTACCCAGGCAGAGTGTGAAGCTTGTAAGTGCAATTAACCATAAATAGGGTCACCCATTTTTTTTGCCTGAAATAGTCTGTTGACAAGAATGGTGTCATTTTCGAACTATTTATAGCACGTTGCGAAAATTTTTTTTTTCACTTATTGATTTACATTAAGTGTATCCGGGTTAACAATAATGAACTGAAAACTCAAAAAATTCACCCCAATTTCTAAAAGGGTTTATATACCCTGACCAGGGTAATTTCATACGCAATTTCGGGTATTTACGCGGCTAATTTAGGCTGATTTTCAAAGGGTAAGTTTATTTTACTTCTTGATTACAGCTTAAAATTATCCTCATGAGAAAGTTATTACTGTTGCTCCTTGTCTGTGCATTTACCAGGCAAACTACTGCCCAATCAACTCCCGCACCATTATTCGACCATCTGCAAACTTTGTCTGGTAATTTGTGTAGTGTAATAAATGATTCACTGGTTGTAAGTCTGGCAAGAGCTTCCTCATCTACCCGGGCGAAAGGCTATATCACCGTCTTTAATGTAAACAGCAACAAATGGGCTCATATTGGCAGATTGCCCGATAGTGCCGGGGCTTTTTCCCATTTTGTAATGGGAGATACTACTGAAGGTTTGGTAGCCACCTTTTCCGGCAAACTCTATTTCACCAACGATGGTTTTCAGACTTATACCGAAATTCCGGTTATGCCATCACCTACTCCGGCTATTTCCACCTTGGTACGTTTACTCAAAACGCATACGGGTTATCTGGCTCAATTCCGTATAAATCAATCTAACCACTTCTGCCATTCAACAAATGGCTTAAACTGGACCTATGCAGGTGAAGAGGGTGGTGGATTGGCCAACCATGTGAGCATAGTTAATGATTCACTTTATTACATAAGCGTTGGGAATACGGTTCGGAAAAATGCCAGTGGCGGTCAAAGTTTTCCGGGTCGGGAATTAAATGTTACGTTTCCGGTAAGTATAAGTATGTTCCGCGCCATCACCGATCAGCTGTGGTTTGCCGGTAACCAGAACGGCTGTTTCCGCAGCACCGATGGCGGTCAGAATTGGACGCCACTCTCACTTCCTGTTATCGCCAGCAATGTCACAGATGTGATATTCAAGGATAGCCTCACGGGCGCATTTTCAATAGGTGTAAATGGGGGCGTTTATTATACTACGGATGGGGGGACGACTTTTACCCTCATGCCTATGCTCGCAGCTCAACAATATAGAATCCGTTTTATCGGCAATACAGTATATCGGGGCGGAGGAGATATTTTCGGCTATTACACCACTGATTGGGGACAAAACTATACGCTATTTAACCCATTTCATCTTAACAACATCAATGACATCGCTTTTAATGGCCAAACAGGCATTATCGTCGGTGACGACGGTGAGTTTGCCATTACGCACAATGGTGGCTACACCTTTGTGGAAGGCAGCGCACCGCTATCGACCTACGACAATTACGCCTGTGCGGTATTGAGCGATACGGTGTTTTTAGTGGGTAATTTGAGGGGAGATGTATACCGCAGTGGTGATGCCGGTAATAGTTGGACCCGCATACTTTGGGGAACGACCAACAATCATGTCCAGCGTATCAAAACTGATGGCTCCAATCGGGTTTTGGTAGCCCGTAATACGGGAGGCAACTATTATAGCAACGATGGCGGACTTACTTTTACCGCGCTTAGCGGGGGTTTAAATGCCGGGAAGATGTTCGACCTAAAACCGGGCTCAGCCGATATGTGGTTTCTGCGGGAATCTGTGGCAAACGGCTTGCAGGTTTTTAGTGCACCTTTCCCTCCTCAATCAACTTCAACTATCGTTGCTGCCATAACACTCGGCAATTTCGAAGCCAATGACCTCAACCTAGCCGATGCCCAAAACGCTTATATACTGGGAGAAGAAGGCACTGAAAAATTAATCGTTTACCGCAGTCAGGATGGTGGCGGCAGCTGGAACAAAATGAGTGGAGCTGGCGAGACAATTATGAATTTCAACATTAACGGTCTCAAATTCCAGACGTTTGGCAGTCAGAAACTGGCAATCGCTCAAAACCCATACAATCAGGATAATGCCGCCTATTTGAAATTATTCACCAGTATCAATGGAGGTGCGAGCTGGCAGGTATTTGAACCACAACAGCCCTTGGGTGCAGCTGCATTTTTTATCCGTTCTGCCCACTTCTTTGATACCGATAAGTTTATGGTTGGATTCCGAAACAACCGGCTCATGCTGAATGCATTCGCCGATGGCAGTGGCAGTGCCAGTAGCGTTGAAGCAGCTCCAGAAAAGGCGGCGAGGCCTTTGCTGTCCATCTATCCCAACCCATCACGAGAGCAATTTTACCTTAAATTACCAGAACACAAATCTTATCGAATCGAAATCAGGGATATGCAAGGCGCATTAATTGAGGTTCACACCCTGCACGCTAATACAGCGGCTATCAACCACCAGTTGAAACCAGGTATTTACCTCATCCATGCCATCGGTACCGGCAACAGCAGTGCCGGTATCGGTCGATTACTGGTGCAGTAAAATGCTAGCGTTTAGAAATGCGGTTACCGCTGATGTCGCGTTGCCGACTGCATTTAAAGCGATCTATATCCTGAGCACGGAGTGCCCGGTGTTTGGTTTTACGACCCTGCACCCGGGCACGCCATTTTTTCCAGTTTTTTAGCGTCATTTCCCGTTTCAAAAGCCGGATTACATCAGCTTCTTTTAAGCCAAACTGGAAATCGATGGCTTCGAAGGGCGTGCGGTCTTCCCAGGCCATGGCGATGATGCGATCAATATGCTCCGGAAGTAGGTTGGGTACAGCCATATTTCAACAACCCCCTGACACCCTTTTGGTTTGGATGAAGTACTTCCAACCGGAATAATCGGTAGAAAGTCGCGATTTAAGCGTTTAAGGATTATTTATAGTTTGATGCTGCCTGGCTTTACGGAAGCGCACTTCGTCGAAGAAAATACCGAAAAACAAACAGCTGGCACCAATAAATAGGGTATGTAAGCCGATAAAACCATATAACATACCTGCAGATACACCACCCAAAAAGAAAAAAAGGATAATTCGTAACCTTAATCGAATGCTTGTCCAGAGTGCCTGGCGTTCATTGGCTCTTTTGTAATAGAATAATTGTGACAGTTCTATGCCCAAATCGGTGAACAAACCGGTAAGATGGGTGGTACGCACTACTGCCTGCGAAACTTTAGTTACAAGCGCATTTTGTAAACCCATGGCGAAAAGCAGACAAAATGCAATCACATTCGGATTGGAGGCCATAAAAAAACTTCCAAAAATGCCTACCGACAGCAATAAAATAGCCTCTAATAAGGCCGGCACCAGATACATATGCTGTTCATCCCGGCGGCGGACAAATTCCACAACTGAGGTGGAAACAAATGCCCCGGCCAGAAAAAAAAGCAAAAAAGCGAGGTAGAGTCCCGCTTCTTTCCAGTTGGAATTATATACATCTCCAATTAAAAAGGCAAAATGACCAGTCACATTGGTGGTAAGCCGCGCTACCGACAAAAATCCGGCAACATTAACGGAACCCGCTACAAAACAAAGCAATGTGGCAATCTGTAAATTATGATGCGAATTGCGTGTATTCCCCTGGTGCCTGAACATGGAGCGAATTTCCTATAATAAGGTCTCAACTGCAAGACAAAAGCAAACCAATGTATGTCCAGCTTGTTCATTCCTAAACTTTAGCCCATGTTTTCATTTTTTAAGAAAAAATCGCCGAAAGAACAGCTCACCCGCCAATACAAATCTTTGTTGGAAGAAGCTTATCGTCTTTCTCAAACTAACCGCAAAGCCAGTGATCAAAAAATGGCGGAGGCAGAGGCACTACTGCAGCAAATCAGTAAGTTGGCCGACTAGTACTCCCAAAGATTGAGGGAGTACTGGCGCAGACTAGACTCCTAATCCGGATTATTCCTGCCTCTTTGATAGGTGTATGTTTCACTATTGATTATTTTGCAGCATGAAAAGCCTTTTTGTACTCGGTCTGTTGTGTAGTTTTTCACTTCCCCTCAGCGCACAATCAGATACTACCCAAACTCCCGAAAAACCCAAAGGCTGGCAGGTTGCCGACCCACCAGGGGACTGGAATTTCCAGAAAATTCAGTTCTATACCGATGAAGGCACCTGGATGAACCTCGATGTGAGTCCCGACGGACAATGGTTGGTATTTGACCTCTTAGGCGATATTTTCCGTATGCCTATAGGCGGTGGTCAGGCAGAACTGCTGCGTGGTGGCCTGCCTTTCGAAATACAACCCCGTTTTTCACCGGATGGTAAACAAATCAGCTTCACCAGCGACGCAGGCGGAGGTGATAACATCTGGATAATGGATGCAGATGGCAAAAATGCCAAACAAGTCACCAAGGAAGATTTTCGACTGCTGAATAATGGTGTTTGGTCGGCTGATGGCAACTACCTCATCGCCCGCAAACATTTTACTTCCGGTCGTTCGCTGGGCGCCGGCGAAATGTGGATGTACCACAAAACCGGTGGAAGTGGCTTGCAGCTCACCAAACGCAAAAACGACCAACAGGACGTCAATGAGCCCTGTGTATCGCGCGATGGGCAATACTTATATTATAGCGAAGACGTTTATCCCGGCGGCTTTTTCCAATACAACAAAGACCCGAACAGCCAGATTTACGTCATCAAACGTTATAGTTTTGCCGACGGTACCACCACCACCATCACCGGTGGCCCCGGTGGTGCTGCCCGGCCCCAGGTTTCACCCGATGGTAAACTGCTGGCATTTGTGAAAAGAGTGCGTACCAAAACGGTATTGTATCTCCACGACTTACAAACCGGCGAAGAATGGCCGGTTTTTGATGGATTAAATAAAGATCAGCAGGAAGCCTGGGCCATTTTTGGCATTTATCCGAATTTTAACTGGCTGCCCGACAACAAAAACCTGGTCATCTGGTGGGGCGGGCGATTAAACAAAATCAATATTGATAGCCGGGAAGTCACCAACATCCCTTTTAATGCCGAGCTGCAGTTGAAAATCGCAGAAGCACTCCGATTTAAACAAGATGCCGCTCCGGATAAATTTACAGCCAAAGTGATCCGCCATGCGGTTACATCACCCGATCAAAAAACCCTCGTCTTCAGTGCATTAGGTTACCTCTGGAAAAAATCGCTGCCCGACGGCAAACCCGTTCGCCTAACGACTGGCAAAGACTTCGAATTTGAGCCTGCCTTCTCTCCCGACGGCAAAAATATTGTATTTGTGAGTTGGAACGACACCACCTTAGGTGCTGTCCACCGCATGTCTATTTCCGGTGGCAAATCGCAAAAACTCACGACCGAAAAAGGCAGCTACCGCACGCCAAGCTGGTCGCCAGATGGCAAAAACATTGTTTACCAAAAAGAAAGCGGCAACAACCAGCAAGGCCGGGCTTTTGGCAAAAATGCAGGCTTGTATATTCAGCCAGCAGCAGGTGGAAAAGAAGTTTTTCTGACCGAGAGCGGCGATTTCCCGGTCTATAATAAAAACAGCGACCGTATTTTTTACCAAACCGGCGGCGCCTATTTTGGCAATCTCACCAAAGAATTGCGCAGCGTAAATCTGCAGGGGAAAGACGAAAAAACCCACCTCAAATCGAAATATGCCAACCGATTGTTGGTCAGTCCCGATAACCAGTGGGTCGCCTTTATCCATCTCCAGCAAGTATACCTGGCCGCTTTACCGCCGAGTGGTCAGCAGGTGGATGTCGACAATCAGAGCAATGCCTTCCCATTGAGCAAACTCACGCGGGATGCCGGCATCAATCTGCATTGGTCGGCCGACAGCAAAAAAGTGAACTGGACGCTAGGAGAAGCTTATTTCAGTGCAAATATCTCCGACCGCTTCTCCTTTTTGCCCGGTTCACCCGACAGTCTGCCTCCCCTCGATACCATTGGTATGCCGGTTCAATTGGAAATAGCTTTCGACAAACCAACAGGCATCATCGCTTTTACCGGCGCTCGGCTCATCACCATGAAAGGCGATGAAGTCATTGAAAACGGCACTATCATCGTTGAAAACAACCTGATAAAAGCTGTGGGTGGTTCAGATCTGGCCATTCCAGCCGGCGCAAAAATCGTGGATGTCAAAGGCAAAACCATCATGCCGGGAATGATAGATGTGCATGCCCATGTAAATGCATTTGGAGATGGTTTATCCATGCAGCAACATTGGCCTTTTTATGCCAATCTCGCCTATGGGGTTACCACCGCCCATGATCCATCCGCGAATACAGAAGGTGTTTTTTCAATGAGTGAGCTAATCAAAAGCGGGCATATTGTAGGTCCTCGCCTGTTTTCAACCGGTTTTATACTCTATGGTGCAGATGCTGATGTAAAAGTAGACATCAAAAAACCTGAAGATGCCCAAGCCGCTATTCGCCGGACCCAGGCCTTTGGTGCTTTTTCGGTGAAAAGTTACAATCAGCCACGTCGCGACCAGCGTCAGCAGGTCATATCCGCTGCCCGGGAAGCCAAAATGTTAGTCGTACCTGAAGGTGGCTCTACCTTCTACCACAATATGACCATGATCATGGATGGCCACAGTGGTATAGAGCACAACATTCCCATTGCACCAGTATATAAAGACGTGCTAACCTTGTGGGGTAACAGTCGTACCGGCTATACCCCTACCCTCATCGTGAATTATGGCGGACTGAATTCGGAATATTATTGGTACCAAAAAACAGATGTGTGGGAAGAATCCAAGTTGCTGAGTTATACCCCTCGTGGCATCATCGACAGTCGTTCCCGTCACCGTACCATGGCACCGGATGAGGAGTATGACAATGGCCACATCCTGGTTTCTCAAACCTGCGATGCCCTGCAAGCGGCCGGTGTAAAGATTAATTTGGGTGCACATGGTCAATTACAGGGACTGGGTGCACATTGGGAACTCTGGAGTTTACAACAAGGCGGTATGTCGAACCACCAGGCGCTACGTGCTGCTACCTGGAACGGTGCCTATTATCTCGGTCTCGATCACCAGTTGGGCTCGCTGGAAGCCGGCAAACTCGCCGACTTGATTGTACTTGACCTCAACCCGCTCGAAAACATCCAAAACAGCAATAGTGTTCGTTATACCATGGTAAATGGCCGTTTATATGAAACTGAAACCATGCATGAAATTGTTTCGAGGGATAAAAAACGGGCTAAATTTTATTGGGAGAACAGCAAGTATAATGCAGCTTTCCCCTGGCATGAGGATACCGAAAGTTTTATGGATCACGGCTGTGGTTGCCACAGCAGGCACTAAAAATCCTGCTTGCAGATACGTTGTAAATCGAGCTCCGGTATGAGTCGTTTGGCGATGAGTCCGGCTGCCCGGGCATCCGACAAAGCTTCGTGGTGGTTTAGAGGGATGTTGAAATAATCGGCCAGTGTGTTCAGTTTGTGGTTGGGCGTATGGACGAGTTTGCGCGATGCCTGAACCGTACACATGCGAATGTGTTTGGGCATGGGCATGCCATAATAATTGAAGCTGCTGCGCATTACGCCATAATCGAACGACATATTGTGGGCAACGATAGGCATGAGATGCATGGTGTCGTACATCAACTGCAGGGTTTCGGGCAGTCCGGGTGCATTTTGCACGTGCCGGTCGGTGATGCCATGTAACCAGGAAAACATAAAACCAGGAGCTGTTGGCTTAATGAAAGTATGTATGGCTTCCTTCTCTTCAAAATTCTCAAAAACCACCATACCAATGGCGCATGCGCTTAATTGGGAGTGGTTGGCGGTTTCAAAATCGAAGGCCACATAATTTCCGGCAGCCAGTTTTTCAATGAGCATAGTATGTGTGTCTTTACTCAGCTTATGCTGTCTATTCTACGAGCATGACAAAAGTAAACGCTGATTTTCAGTTTGTTTGATGAATCAAGGGTGTATTGTACGTACCAAATTTTCTACAGGGAAGTCCAGGGCTTTGGCCTTAGCTACGAGTTCGGCATAGACATCGGCTGCCATGTTCGGCTGTCGGTTTAAGATCCAGAGGTATTTGCGGTTGGGCGAACCTACCAAAGCGTATTGATAGTCGGCCGTATCCAGCGCAATAATCTGGTAGGGTGCCTTAAAAGG
>Ga0172380_10009143_pt1 | contig 10631 bp, 16 predicted proteins | sample Leawe162metaG_FD_119747 | JGI IMG/M metagenome (GOLD analysis project Ga0172380, IMG submission 119747) | Leachate microbial communities from a municipal landfill in Southern Ontario, Canada - Leachate well 162 metaG | ecosystem: Engineered > Solid waste > Landfill > Unclassified | place...
GCGTATGCGGGGCTCTTTTGTGTCACCCGAGTACCAATCAAGTTTGAATAAATGCCGTGCGCCTTAGCTTTCTAATGAGACGGTCTTTTCTCTCGCGGCAAACTATTTAACATAATACATATTCATTCACTCGCTGTATCAGGTCTGGCGCGGCCTCGGCGGGTGAGGGTGTCACTATCGAAGTGACACCGATCAACAAGGCGACGGCCAGGGGGCTAAGGCTCGTCGCCTTCGTAAAAATTTCCCATAGTGACCTCTGACCGGTCTTCTCGGCCCGGTCGATACCTGCTGCTGCGATGATCGGTAGCGGGTTTTCCATGCCCAATTCACGGGCGACTTGAAGGCATTGTTCCTCGCTCATTACACGTTTTCCCTGTCTGTATTGGGTCATGGTGCCTGAGCCCCAGCCGAGGTAGAGCGCAAGTTGGCGGTCGTTCTTCAAGGCTTTCTTCTCGATTAGCGCGTCGAGGTATTTCACGGATTTCATGGACTGACCTCTTGACAAGGGGATACTGTTGTCGGTTATTCTCTCGCCTGAGAGAGTTCTCTCATGGGAGAGAATCCTGTCAGGCGAAAGAATAATGCCCCACGCGGGGCAGATGTGCAAGGGGAGCGCCAATGCGTCGTCACTCACCACTCCAGCAGTACAACGAAGCCCTGCTCATGGCCAAGGAAAACGGTCTGCGCATCATCCAGAGGCCCGGCTGCTGGCTTCTGTATCGGATCATGAAGAACGCCCCTCGGGATGCCTACGTCGGCTCCCGAGGATCCGTCGAAGGCCTGCGCCAGCTGGTCGAGCGTGCGGCAAGGTCTCACTGATGTACGGCCATCCCCAACTCGTCCAGCAGCACGCCGAGGCCATGCGGCCCGATCTCGACCTGGACGAGATCGTCCGCTGCCCCTGGTGCGGTGCCCTGGCTTGGGAAACAGACATAGATCAGCCGGCTGACTACTGCAGCCACAAGCCGATTCCCTTTTGCCTTATCGATTGCTGATGGACTCCCCCGTCTTCATCGACTACCTCTCCATGAAACAGGTTCATTCCGACGGTGGTTTGCCAATGATCAACAGCGGCTGTGTCTGGTCAGTCGACGAAGACGGCAAGGTCGAGTGGACAACCCATCGAGCCATCGAGCACGAAGGCAGCTTCGGCACAAAGCTCAGGCTGCGCTGCGATGGTTCCACCATCGAGGCTTCCGGCAACATCGGCCGCTTTCGCCGCCCTGACAACCTCTTCGGCTACAGCTACGAAGAATGCGTCCATCGCTGGAACCGAGTTCTTCAAACCTTCAACCTCCCGCCCTTCATCAAGGGCGAAATGTTCAGCTACGCCGGCGACTCCTACATGAGCTGGACAGGTGCGATCAACACCCGCATCGATCTGACCAAAAACTACGCCCTGTTCGGCCGCGACAACCTGGCCAGCTTCATGGGCTGGCTCGGCACGCACCAGCGCGGCCGGCTCAAGGTCGGCGTCACGCCGGATGGCGCCACGATCTCATGGGGCGAAGGCTCCAAATACGTCTATGAAAAGTTCTACGACAAGCTGCGAGAAATGCAACGCAAGGTCAAGCGTCACTTCGTACCGGAAGATGTTTTGAAATACGTTGAGGAAGTCGGAGTAGGGCGGCATGAGCTGACCCTCAAAACCCGCTTCCTCACGCAGAACGGCTTCCGCTTTCTAGGAGGTACCAATATGGGCAACCTGATCGAGCTCTACCGCCACCGTTCCGAACTGGTGCTCACCGACAAAGTACCGTTCGATGATTTCAACGAAATTCCTACGCCCTACAGGGCGACGGCGAAAGACTGGCGCGACGGCGCTGACCTTTCATCGACGATGAAGCTCCGCCGATTCCAAATGCACCGCCGCGCCCTGCTGGCCTACGGCATCGACATCGCTACCAAATGCCAGGTCGAGCACCTGCGCACACGCATCAAGCACAAGGAGATCAACCCGACCGCACTTGTCGCCCCCGAGTGGTACCGGCGTAAGTACGGCTGATTTCGCAGCAGGCGCACGGAATCGGGCGACCGTGCATCAGCCTCTTAGCCCACTATTGAAAGGAGCATCAAAATGGAAATGACAGGACGCGGAAAAGTAACTGGCTTCAAATGGTTCGTCGGAACGATGGACGATGGCAAGGTCATCGACAGCGGCACCATCTTCCTCGAAAGCGCCCTCAAGGGCAGCGACAAGGATAGCACCGCCGGCGGCAAGGGCTACGCCCGTGGCTACGCCTCCCAGCCCTACCGCTGCACCAACGCCCAGGTGGTGAAGAGGATCCAGCACCTGGATACGCCCTTCAGCGCCGATCTGATCATCGAGTCGCAGACCGACGGCCGCGGCGAGAAGTCGGAAGTCCTCATCGACATCCGGCCGCTGATCGATCCGGCCAATCCGGCCGGCCGGCCTGACGATAGCAAGGTCAAGAAAGCGGCCTGATCGTGCCTTACGCACTCAGCGGAAGCTGTTATGAAACGACTCAGGAAGCCCTGCAGTCGTTCATCAACAGCTTTCCGCGTGACGACGGCGGCAATTTCGTGACGCTGACCACCGCAACATTGAGCGGCACGACTATCAGTTACCAGGCATTGCAAAGACCATGGACGGGCAATGCGCTGTCGTCGCGCACAGGCTCGTTCATTCTTCAAACTTGTCCGGAAGTCACCGCGCCGGATTTCGATCCAGTGTCGGCCGGTGCCATTTGGACATTCTTTTTTTCTTTCGTCGTGAGCCTCTGGATCGTGGCGAAAAACGCGGGCGTCATCATCAACGTCGTTCGCAGATTCTGATTTTGGCAACGTTGCCGAAACCGGCCGGGCGGTTTCCCGGTCTAGCAAGGAGAAGTGTGATGTTCAAAAAAGTGAAATCTCTGATCCTGGTCGGCTTGGCCGCGCTTGGCCTGTCCTTCGCGTCGCTGCCTGCCGTGGCCGCGCCGCCCGACCTCACCAGCCTGACTACCGCCGTGGACTTCAGCACCGTGACGACTGCCATTCTGGCCGTTGCTGCGGCGCTGATCGTGGTCTACATCGCCTGGAAGGGCGCCAAGATGGTCATCTCCGCCGTTCGCGGGGGCTGATCTCGAAACGGCGGGGAAGGCTCGAGACTTCCCCGCTTTTTCACTTTCGCATGCGAAACGGAGGACTGAAAAATGGCGGGGCCTGACATGTCGGTGTTGGTGGCTGCGGCCACGGACTGGAGCGGAGTGATTGCGGCGGTGTTGTCGGTTGCTGCGGCGCTGGTCATTTATTACGTTGCGGCGAAGTGTGTCCAGTGGATTCTCTACACGTTGCGCGGCCAGGGGTTGATTGATCCTTGGGAGGGCTATACGGCTGAGGATGACAAGCGTGACCGCAAGGCGGCGGGGCTGTAATGACTGCCAATGAAGCCTGGTACCTCCTGATGGCATTGTGGGGCCTGATCTCCGCTTGGGCAGTCATCGAGGGGCTGAAATGAAAGCGCGCCGGCCTGTGGCCCTCCTGGTGGCCTGCTGGTTTGCTTTCCTGTCGGTCTGGACACCGCGCCAGGCGTTTGCTTTTGCGCCCGTCGCCGTTCTTGCAGCGCCGCAAATTGTTTCAGCGGGTGGCTCGGCATATTTGCTGACACTCGCTGGCTTGTCGGCGCTGGTCGGCATAGCGGGGATGTATCTGGAGATCGAGGACGCGCAGGAAAACGCTATCCGCATTCCGCTCGGGCCGAACGCCAACAATGAACCGCCTGCGCCGAGTGCAGCAGCATCAGCTTCAATTGTCCCGAATTACATAGGCGGCGGAAATACTTTTTCATCTTTCAGTGAAGCATGCATTTCTGCTTATGATTTTCAAAGGTCGACGAATCCCCCACCCACAAATTATGAATATGTTCTATCGACTAATGCACAGCCATTGTGCAGGTATCAGCTCAGATATGTTCCTAATGGCTCTTTGAGCGGTGAATATTCATTGACGATCGGAACTTCGTCGGGTTGTCCTTCAGGCTATACACTGAATGGTGGTTCTTGTCAGTTGGCAAATGCGCGTCAAGCAGCTGACGATAAAACGTGTGACATCCTCGTAAGCAGTGGCCAGTTCGCCACGGCGAACGACATGAATTGCTCTGCGACGGTAGACGGCTCCAAGCTGGCGCCAATGATTCGTAACGGCAAGACGATTGCTTATGGTACGAACAGCAGTGGCGATCCGATCATGTGGGAAGTCACGCCTGGCACATCGAAGTACACGCTCAAGCAATATCAGCAAGTCCAGACGGCGACGCAAACGCAGGTTCAAACAACTACAGTCGAGGTCGACGCGGCGACCTCGGAAATTACAAGCGTATCGACCAGTACGAGCCCGGGCAGCCTGGCGAGCCCGAGCGCTTCATCGGTTCCAACGTCGACTGATCCTCAGACGCAGCCGACCACCAGCGAAAATACCCCTACAGTGCAAACGCAGGATGGGCAGGTCATTCCTGAGTTTAAGTTTCCGACCGATTACGCCCGCGAACCGACTGTCCAGCAGATCCGCGACGCCCTGACGCAGCAGTCGATACCGCCGACGGACCCGACACCAAAGACGGATTTGGAGATTGGCGACCAGTTCTTCAAAAACACCTTCGATACCTTGAAAGGCTGGACGCTGCCGGGACACAGCTCGCAGTGCCCGACAGGATCCTTCAGTGCCTTTGGATCGACCCATGTAATCGATGCGCACTGCACGCTGATCAGCAACCATTGGGGCGTCCTGCAGGCGGCAATGCTTGTCGTGTGGTCGATTGCCGCACTCTGGATCGTCTTGAGGGCCTGACATGCAAGCGCTGCTTTGGCCTATCGTCTCCTGGCTTCTTCGAGAAGTCGTCCTCAAGTTCGTCATCCTGGGCGCGATCTTCCTGCTGCTCACGGTTATGGTGCCGATGGCGGTCGGCTATCTCGGCCCCTGGCTCGGCACATCGAGCCTGACCAGTGCCTTCACTGGCTTGTCCTCGGGCGTCTGGTATTTCCTAGATTTTTTCAACCTGGGCTACGGCGTGCCGCTACTGATCTCGGCATTCGTGACTCGTTTTCTAATCCGGCGTCTGCCGGTGATTGGATGATGCGATGGCATTCAGTGCGCGTGAGCTGCGGCAAGCTGGCAAAGAAAAAGCATCCGATGCGATGGCAACGGCAATTGCCACGATCTCGGAGTGGTTTGCGGTGTTCGTGGACGGCCGCGAGCATACGCGCTATTCGGATGTTGAGCACGCCAGGAGCGAAGCGCGTTTGATGCGCGATGGCTTTGGCGCCAAGGATGTGCGCGTCAAGCGCATTCGGGTCTAGCCATGTCGATTAAGGCCTACGTCGGCCGCATGGGCAGCGGCAAAACCTACGAAGTCGTTTCAGTCGTCATCCTCGGCGCCCTGGCGCGCGGCCGGCGTGTCGTTTCCAACATCGCCGGCCTCGATTACCCGTCCATGCTCGACGCCCTGGTCGCCGATGGTGTCCCGCCTGAAAAGGTCGGCGAGCTGGTGCAGATCGATCACGCCAAGGTGCTGGAACCGAATTTCTGGCGCACTGACAAGGATGTCGCCCAGGGCATCGAATCATTCATCCAGCCCGGTGACCTGGTTGCACTTGATGAAATCTGGCGCTTCTGGGAAGGCTTCGCCGACAAGAAGATGCCCGATCGTGTGATGAACTTCTATCGCATGCACCGGCATTTCACGCACTCGGAAACCGGCCTGGCCTGCGACGTGGCCTTGATCACCCAGGACGTGATGGACATCGCGCGCAAGGTGCGCGCCGTCATCGAAGAAACCTACTACATGGAGAAGCTCACGGCGATCGGCAGTACTAAGCGATACCGTGTCGACATCCACCAGGGCGGCAAGACGAGCCGCAGGCCGCTGCGCTCCATTCAGCGCAGCTACGACCCCAAGTATTTCGGACTCTACAAGAGCCATAGCCAGGCGGAGGAGGGCGCTGCCGGCCCGCGGGAGGAGAACATCGACCAGCGCGGCAATCTCCTGCGGGGGGCCTTGTTTCGCGTCGTCCTGCCGCTCGGCCTGGTTGTGGTAGCCGGCGCCAGTTGGTTCCTCTGGAAGTTCTTCCATCCGGTGGAAGTGAAGACGGCGCAGAAGCAGGCCAGGGCAGAGAGAAAAGCTACCGATTCGCATGCGAAACCGGAACGGCCGGAAGTATCGACGGAATGGCGCGTTGTCGGCTATGTCGAAAGCGGCGCGTCGGCCTCGCTTCTGGTGACGGACGGCCAGGTGTTGCGCCTCCTGCAGAACCCGCCCGCCTTCAAGGTGCACTATCTCGGTGTCGAATCCTTCATGCCTTCCGGCGAGGCCGTTACCAGCTGGTCGGGCCGTCGTCGGCCAGGCATCATTGAAACTGCGGCGGGTGAGAAATGATTGCTGCGCGATTGGGCCGGAAGGGGCAGGGGATGTGTCTGGCGGCGCTGTTGGCCGTTTGTGCGCCGCTGCAGGCGGCGGACACGGTGTCGCTGATGTTCGACTCGGTGTTCGTCGCCGATCTTGCCCGGGTCACGTATGGCGAGCTGTCGCGCGAGCCTTACGTGCTGACCCATGAGGCCCTGCAGGTGCAGGAAGCAGTGTCGCTCAACCTTCGCGGCCTCGACCGTAAAAAGGCGGTCGATCAGGTCGGTAATATCCTCACGGCTTCGGGCTTCGAGATCCGCCGGCGCGCCGGCGTGGTCTGGATCGACAAGGCCAAGCCGGCCGAGGATGAAATCATCGTGTACCGGCCGGTGCACAGATCCTCGCGTTACCTGGCCGATGTGGTGCAGTCCGTCACCGGCGCGCGGTCGCTCTCTGCCCGCGCGGTGCGCAACCAGGACGGCCAGCAGCACGGCAACGCCGTTCAATCGGCGCCGGTCGCGCAAAATGTGTCAATGCAGAGTCAGTCGCGCCAGAAGGAAAGTGTGTCGAGCGCGGCCGGCATGATCGATCGCGCCGAGGTCGATCAGGTGGCGTTCACGGTGTCCTCGAAGGAAGCCGGCAAGGTGCGCAAGCTCCTGGCCGAACTGGACACGCAGGCCAGCGAGATCGTGCTCAAGGCGGCTGTCTATGAAGTTGGCACCGATCGGAAGGAGGGCGGCGCGGTCAAGCTGGCCGCCTCGCTCCTGGGCGGCAAGTTCGGCTTCAACGTTTCCGGCAATGTTCTTGATGGGGTGTCCGTCAAGCTGGCCTTCGGCGGCATCGATGCCGTGCTATCGGCTCTGGATGCCGATTCCCGCTTCAAGTCGATATCCCGGCCCCGGGTACGAGTCAGAAACGGCGCACAGGCTCGTTTCGCGGTCGGTAGCGATGTTCCGGTGCTGGGCAATGCCCAGGTGGATCGCAACGGCAACCCGGTGCAGTCGGTCGACTACCGGCAGTCTGGCATCATACTTACGGCGACGCCGGAGATCCGCGCCGAGGTCATCGAGTTGAATCTGTCGCAGGAACTGTCCAGCTTCGTTGCCACCAGCACCGGCGTGAACAACAGCCCGACGTTGATCAAGCGCGCCGTCAATACCAGGCTGTCGCTGCAGCCGGGCGAAGTCGTCGTTCTGGCCGGCCTCGAGGATGACCGTCGCGAGGAGCGGGATGACCGCTTGCCCTTCCTCGGCTGGCTGATCGGCAACCAGCGCCAGGACAAGCAATCGGAGATCCTGGTCTTGATCGAAGCGCAGCGGATATAATGCCGCCAGGATAGGAGGGTGCGATATGGATTACATCGAGCCGTATTTGCGCCAGGCGTTGGCCTGGTGGCATTCCCTCGGGCCGCAGGGCCCTTATTACGCTTGGCTGGTCGCCGGCGCCATCGGCTTCCTGGTCTGGCTCTGGTTGTCGTATCACCTGATGCGCCGGCTGCTCGGGCATCGGAAGATCTACGGTGTCTGGTTTCGGCCGGGTGAGCTTGATCCCTTGCTCGACCGGCTCGAATTGAGCGAGAAGAACGGAACGATTCTTCATGCACGGGATGTCAATCTGCTGGATCGATATCGGCCGGACAGGCGCATTCACCTCAAGAGGATGGGTGACGCGGATTTTGTAGGTTGGTAGAAAAAAACCCGGCGCAAGGCCGGGTTTGTTTTTTGTATGCGAACACGTCATTTCCGGCGCGCCTTCTTCTTCGCCTCTCGTTCGGCCGTCACGCGCGCCTTGAGGGCGTGCCACCAGACGGTTTCCAGCGGGATCAGCTCCTCACGCCTGGTGCGTTCCGGCCGGATCCCGATCGTGCTGTTCGGATAGAGCGTCACCACCATCCGTCGGCGCTTGCTGCCGTCGCGGATGGTGTCCTCGGTGCGCCGGCAAACCGGCTTCTTGAGCTGCGTCGTCATGTCGAGGCCTGCGCAGCGGCCGTTTCCCGGGCGTCGGCCTCGGCCCAGGCCTGCAGGGTGATGGTCCGGGCTCGCTCGAGCGCAACCTGCCAGTCGAAGGCTTCGCCGGCGACGCCTTGCAGCCAGGCAGCGCGATCGGCGTTCCACCTGAGGGTTGGGAGTGATGCGGCGAGATATGCCGTAAAAAGGAATTCCGTTGCCGCTTGGATGCCTTTGTCCCGCATAGCTGTACCGGCTGACCAAAGGGCAAGCAGATGTGTATCGATCTCCCGCATCAAGGCGGCGGGCCAGGCTTCGATGATTTTGGCCAAGCTGAGCGGCTCCTCGTTGTCGTCATCAATCCAGTTGGAGATCTCCCATAGGGCATCGGTCAGGCTGGGTTGTTTGGGCTTGCTGCTGCCTGAGGCCTGCGCCGCCTTCTTCACTAGGCGCTTCTTCTCCGCAGCCTCGTTCTTGAGCTTCGCCGCCTTCTGTTGCTCCTTTGCTAACTTCAGCGCCGCCTGCGCCTCCTTGCGGCCTGCCTTGCCGGCCTGGATGGCTTCGGTGAGAATCCCGGCGGCCTGATAGCTGACGGCATCGAGCTTCGACAGAACCGTCAGCAGCTCGAGGTCCTCGCTGATGCCGTCTCGAAGTAGGGCTTGGGCCCTCCAGCTGAAGCCGCTGCAGGTCAGCGCCAGGTGCTTGGATATCCACGGTTTCGACTTCTTCACCCGATCGGCCACCGCCTGCAGGCTGCCCAGGCGGTCGAACAGTCGCCGCACCGCCTTGGCCAGGTCTTTCAGGCTCAGCTCCTCGCGCTGAATGTTTTCCGCCAGCTGCATGTCTTCGGCGTCCTCGGCCGAGGCCTTGATGATCAGCGCCGGGATCGAGGCCAGGCCGATCAGGCGGCAGGCCCGCAGCCGTCGCTCGCCGGCGATCAGGGTGAAGCGCTTCAGGTGCGGATTCAACAGCACCGGCTGCAGCAGCCCGCGCGCTTGGATGTCGGCGGCCAGCTCGGTGATGGAGTCTTCGTCAAACTCCGATCGCACCTGCGGCAGGACATCGATCAGCTGCAGCGGCACCAGCTCGACGCTGGCCACCGGCGCCGGCAACGGCGCGGGTTTCTCATGCGAAACGGTTTTCGTGGGCTTCTTTGTCTTCGTCTTCGGTTCGGTCATGGTGTTTCTCCTATGGTGTTGAATTTCCGACATCTGGCCTAGATTCGAGCCCCGGCGTTGGATTTCCTTCCTTTGCCTGAGCTGCGGGGCGTCTGCACCGCATCCGTCCTGAGTTCTCGCCCCACAAAGCAGCCCGCCCCGGCGCGAAGCGCCTTCCCAATTTCCGCAGGGCAGGCGGCGTGACAGGCGGGGTTTCGGGGTCGTGGAATAAATGCCCGGCCAGATCCACCGGCCGGGCGTTTATGCCGCGAAAGCCCCGCCGCCTGGCGCGACGGTTGCCCGAGCTGGCTATGGCGGGCTGTGGGCGAGGACTCTGGACGGGTGCGGCGCGCTGCGGGTGAGGCGAAGGAAGGCCCCCGGGCGCAAGCCCGGCTGATGGCCGCAAAGCGGCCGCTGTTGCCCGCCGCACCTGGCGGGCGCGTTCTTCTGGACAGCGTGCCGGCGGATCCGCGCAGGGCCGGGACGCATCGAGGGGGTGGGCCATGCGGCAGGGGGTTGCGCGCAGCCCCCTGGGAGCGCACCGGGGATCGAGCCTGCGGGGCTTGGTCGGTTGCCTAGGCGGGTTCAGTTGAGGCGGGGTTTTGCCGCGCCAGGCGGGAGGAGCGCGCCGAAGGCGCGCCCCGCACCGCCGGCGCGGCGGGCTTTACGTGCCAGTAACACGTAAAGTAGACGAAAATATTTGCGTTTACGGGCCTCTTGTTTCGCATCGTGAAACGTAAAAATGCTGCTAACATGTGGCTTGGCTCAAAAAGAATAAGAAACTGCTTATGTACTATGTCATGCCGGCATGGTCGAGCCGGCTGGCGAACCTGTACTACCTCTTGCGTTGTTACGGACACCGCAGCCAGGCGAGGCGGCGGAAGCTCTATCGCCAGATCGCGGCAGAAAGAAAACGCCTGCTGGAGGCAGGCGTCGATGGTGAGGAAGTCCGGCTGTTGTGCCGGCACCTGGCTAACCCCAGCAACCGGCATGCTGCTGGAAGGCTGGTCTGTTATAGCGTGCAATTGCGGCTTGAACTAGGGCCGTAATCCGCCTTCTAATTTTACATAATACATATTATGCGAATAACGAATTGAGATAATCTGCTCGATTTATTCTTCTGCCCCAGCCCTTTTAAGCAATTCAACGATCTGAGCATGCCCGCCTTCTGCAGCCCATTTCAGCGCC
>Ga0172380_10009145_pt1 | contig 10630 bp, 8 predicted proteins | sample Leawe162metaG_FD_119747 | JGI IMG/M metagenome (GOLD analysis project Ga0172380, IMG submission 119747) | Leachate microbial communities from a municipal landfill in Southern Ontario, Canada - Leachate well 162 metaG | ecosystem: Engineered > Solid waste > Landfill > Unclassified | place...
AGCGTGCGGGTGCGCCTAGCTGCGGTCCTCGAAACCCAACAACGTTGGACGACGCTCGTTCTCCAAGGACTCAGCGATGGGACCTACGACGCGGGTGCGGCGCGCAACGCAGGTGAAACCGCGCGCGACCGCATGGTTGCTGCCCGCCCCGCAGTGGAAGCCGCGATCATTGAGCCGCATCGAGCTGAGTGTGACCCGGCGGCCGCACTGGCAATGCTCGATGCCTGCGAACAGGTGGCCATGGCTACGTTGGCGTTAGAGGTGGAAGTACTAGATCCACACAGCACGAAGGCGATCTTGCCAACCGAAACCGCAGATCGGCTCATCCACCAGTTGGCTCAAGACTTCCAGACTTCCGCACAGTTGATCTCGACACCGGCACCGTCTGGTTCGTTGAAAAGCCGCAGCGCTTCCTTCGCCCAGCAATATCGCGACCCCACGAACCCGCCTGCCAACGCGGACCCGAAAGCCCCAAGAACTGCGGATGCTCGAGCCGGAGCCGGGCGAGATCAGGCGCAAAGTGCCCACGCAATCTACTTGCTCGCGAATGCAGCCGACGCGACCTTGTCTGCGGCCCGCAACCTCGCGCTCCCGCCAGTTCAGGCACGGTAGTGCGGAGCAGTTCCAGAGCTGCGCTCTGAGCAATGACGCACGTTCCTGCCGAGCGTCACGGGCGCGTGATCGCCACAATGTCCCAATGACGACGAGCAAATACCCACCGATCGCGAACCATGGCCTCATCGGCGACCTACAGACCGCGGCTCTGGTCGGACTTGACGGCAAGATCGGCTGGTTCTGCTCACCTCGGTTTGATTCACCGTCTGTGTTTGCCTCCCTACTCGATGCCGAGAAGGGTGGCCACTTCCAGCTCACCTGCGCAGACGAGAAGGCCGTCGTCAAGCAGCTCTACTTCGTCGACACGGCAATCCTCATCACACGCTATTTGACGAGCGAAGGTGTCGGTGAGGTCATCGACTTTATGCCAGTCGAGAATCCGGAGACCGCAAGCAACAAGCACCTCATTGTGCGGATCGCTCGAGTCGTGCGCGGTACCGTCAAGTTCAAGCTTGAGTGTGCCCCACGATTCGACTACGGCCGTATCGATCATCAGCTGGAGCTGCAAGACCACCATGCGCTCTTCACGTCACCGAACCTGGAAATTTCGCTACACACCCAGCGCAAACTCGATCATTCCGAGGGCAAGACCCTGCAGAACGGTGTCGCTCGACAGGAGTTCACTCTGTCTGCCGGTGAACGCGTCGGCTGCATCCTGACAACCGGGCCTGTTGGCTCCACTGCTGGTGCGTTGAATGAGGGCCGCGTCATTGGCCTGCTCGAAGAGACGATCAAGTTCTGGCGCGCGTGGGTTGGCAAGAGCACCTACCGCGGCCGGTGGCGCTCAACCGTCATCCGATCAGCCGTCACCCTCAAACTTCTGACCTACGCCCCCACCGGTGCGCTCGTGGCGGCTCCCACCGCCGGTTTGCCGGAACAAGTCGGCGGCGAGCGCAACTGGGACTACCGCTACACCTGGGTCCGCGACGGCTCATTCTCCGTCAGCGCCCTCATGGAACTCGGGTACAACGACGAGGCCGCAGCGTTCTTGAAATGGCTGAGCCAGCGGGTGGAAGAGAGCGTGATCGAGGGCTCTGGACCGCTCAAGCTGATGTACCGAATCGATGGATCCTCTGACTTGGAAGAAACCGAGTTGCCCCATCTGGAGGGCTACGAGAAGTCATCGCCCGTACGGATCGGCAACGGCGCCGCCGATCAGCTTCAGCTCGACATCTACGGCGAGGCCGTCGACGCGATTTACCAGCTGGTTCTGCAGGGTCGATCGATGTACTACGACACCTGGAAGAGCATGGTCAGAATTCTCGACTGGCTAGTAGAGAACTGGGATCGCCCGGACGAGGGCATTTGGGAAACCCGCGGCGGCCAGAAGGACTTCGTGTACTCGCGCCTCATGTGCTGGGTTGCGTTTGACCGTGCCGTTCGAATCGCCCGAGACAAGGGCCTCCCCGGCCCGATCTCCCGCTGGCGCGAGAGTCGCGACGAGATCTACCACCAGATCATGGAACGCGGCTTCAATACTGAGCTGCAAGCGTTCGTGCAGCACTATGAGACTGAGGTACTCGACGCCAGCGTGCTCAAGATGCCGCTGACTGGCTTCATTGCACCGAAGGATCCGCGATGGTTGTCGACGCTGGATGCGATCAACTCTCAGATCGTCTCTGACTCGCTGGTCTTCCGCTACAACCCGGCGGCCTCGCCTGATGGTCTTGATGGCGACGAAGGAACGTTCTCGCTGTGCACGTTCTGGTACGTCGATGCCCTGGCCAAGGCTGGCAGGTTGGCAGAAGCCCGGGTCGTGTTCGAGCAGATGTTGACCTACTCGAACCACCTTGGGCTGTACTCCGAAGAGATCGGTTTCACCGGTGAACAGCTTGGTAACTTCCCGCAGGCATTCACCCACCTTGCGTTGATCAGCGCAGCGGTGACCCTTGACCGGGCGCTTGACGAGGCACCTGTGGCCTACGAAGCGGTTATCGCGCTCTTTGGAGCTCAGAACCCGCCGAGCTAGTGGTGGTTTGCCAGGCTGCTTGCCTTTTTGTTGAGGGCGGGCAAGACTGCAACGTATGAGCCACACGCCTCAACCCGCGGTCGACCCTTCTGGTAGCGAAATGACCGGGAGCGGCGCTCCCTTTAACGAAGCTGCCTTTGGCGACGTTCCTGCCGCTGATGAGTCCGCCGTTCCAGATCCCCGCTACCTCGAGTTGCGCGCGAACAGTGACCTCCCCACGACGTACATGCCGCCTGCGATGGCTGGGGATCGACCACCGTGGATTCGGGCCGTCTCGTTGGCACTCGTCGCGACGTTCCTGACGGCTACGGCTGCCGGGATTTGTCTGACGTACGGCCCAGGCCTCTAGCCAGAAAACCGCTCGCAGGCCACTGCATGATGCAGGCCGCTGCACGATGCAGGCCGCCGCATGATGTGGGCGCGGGCTACTGCGATTCGGCTGGGATGAAACCCGAATCCAGATCCCACGGTGCGATCGGCGAATGTTCGAGCACCCACGCCTGGAACGTCTTGTCGAAGCCGGTAATGATTGCGATACCGACCAGCACAAAGACCCCGCCGAGCACTCGACGGAACCAACCGTGGGGGTCGGCCAGCCATCGCACGTTGCGCACTAGCCGTTGGCCCAACAATGAGATCGCGAGCAAGGTTCCGCAGAGTCCCACGAGATAGAACGCCAGCAGGGTCATGCCGTACCAGAACTCAGCTGGCAAGACTGTGACGATCACGTATCCATACAACGGACTGCAACTGGAGAACACCGGTCCGAGCGCGGCCCCGGTAAGCACTTGGCCAGTCAGCCCCTCCCGATCGCGTGCCTTCGCCAGCCTCGTCGTCGATCTCGACTGCAGCGACAGCACTGCAGATACACGGTCCCATACCGAGGGGAACAGCCCCGTCAACCCCAGAACAATGAGGATTCCGCCTGCTACCGCGGCCCACACCTCTGGCGGGATGTCGATCAGCGCGGTAGTTGCACGCAACAGCAACGTGAAGACTGCGATCGACACCCCGAGCGATGCGGTGATGACGTAGGCCCGCCGACGAGCCGTCGCGCGAGCGGACGCAGCGTCAGCAACAGTTCGATCATCGGTGCCCACACCAACGACCGAACTACCCACGATCACCGGAAGCATCGGCAGCACGCACGGCGCCAGCGTGGTCAACACGCCCGCGAGGAGTGCACCAAAGAGGACCAGCACGACTGCGACCTACACCCGCGCTTCGACTTGGGCGATGGTGTCGCTACCCGTCCACTTCTTCAGTTGTTCACCGTCTGGGTCCACCGCCACGAACGTGTGTTGAGTGGTCACGCCGTACTGCTTGCGCAAGTCCGTGTTTGAGTCGTAGTCGACGTTCACAATCGTCAAGCCGTTCGGGAAGCTCGCTTTGCTGGCCTCAAAGTTGGAATTCGCCTCGCGACACGTTGGGCACCATGATGCGTTGAAGAAGAGCACCACGTTGTTGCCCGCCAGCGAGGCCTTTTCTGCCTCGTAGGTGTTGAGGTCGATGTAGCCGCCCGCTGTAGCGGCGGCGGGGGCCACCGCAGCCGGCGCCGAAGACGCTGCAGGTGCCGAGCTTGCCGGACTAGACGGAGTTGAGCTACTGGCGTCACTGCTCGCTGAACTTGAACACCCGGCGACGACTGCGACCACTGCCACGGCGGCACCTAGCCCTGCCCCGAATCTCGCTGACTTCCCAAGCTCCATTATTCGTTGCGCCATCGTGAACTCCCCTATCGTCTGGAAACGTTTGCGTTTGTTTCGCCTCCAATGACTGTGCGTTCACACGTCACCCCTGCCACAAGCGGCGTTTTCTGGACTCGAAACCCGTCGCCCGCGCAACATATTCCACCCCAGCGGAAAGTTTCTTAATCCGAGTGCCACCAAGTGGAATGGTGCACTGCCTTCGCGGGTTACGTTAGTGCCGTGTCCGAAGACGGTGAACGCCAAGACGTTTACGAACGTCTCGTCTTGCCGGAGATTCCTATGCTGCTGCGTGTTGCCATCTCGATGACGGGCCAACCGGCGGACGCCCATGACCTGGTTCAGGACACGTTGTTGCGCGCGTGGCGATCGTTGGACTCCTTCGATGGCAGATATCCACGGGCCTGGCTTCTCACCATCATGCGCAATGCGGATCACAACCGGTATCGCAAGGCGATTCCGACGCCGGTCGAGATCCAACCGTCGACGCCAAGTCCGCGTGGAAGCGACGACCGGTCCGCAGAGGAAACCGCGCTCACCAACGAGTTTGAGGCCGACCTCGCAGCTGCGCTCAACGAACTGAACGAAGACGCCCGGACACTCGTGCTTCTCGTCGATGCCGATGGCTTGTCGTATAGCGAGGCGGCCGCGTACCTCGGAGTTCCCGAAGGCACTGTCATGAGTCGACTGCATCGAGCACGAAAACGAATGAAGAAGACAATCGAACTACACCGCAAGGCCCGGGAGGGACGGCAATGAGCAACCTCCCGCTCACGACATCCCTCTTCGGCAATCGGCAGATGACGAGTTGCCGCAAGGCCCTGAAGCTGCTTCAGCAAGCGCTCGACGGCGAACTTGACGAGCCGACGATGGCCCGGGTCATGCGCCACTTCGATGCTTGTGTGGATTGCGGAATGACTTACCAGACCTATGCGGCGATCAAAGCTGGGCTCACGCAGACCCAGAGCCCTGAAGTGCCCGCCGACATCCTCCAGGATTTGCAGGAGTTCGCGCGGTTGCTCCCCGAGCGCGAAGGAACAGCAGAACCGCCTCAGACGTAGGAGTTCTTGCGTAGCCACCGCATCGAGAACGAACCCCACAGCGGCGGCAGGTAGAACGTCAAGAGTCGGAACGTGAGCGCAGTCGACACTGCGATCGCGCTGGGCACGCCGATCGCTTGCAGGCCAGCGATGTAGCCAGCCTCAGCGACACCCACACCGCCAGGCACCGGCATGAGACCCGCGAACAGACTCACCATGGTGTTGATCAAGATCAACTGCGACAAGTGCGCAGTTTCGCCAAACGCTGCCAGGCATAAGCCGAGCACTACGGCTTGGATGACTTGGGCACCGAAGTTGCCGCCGATCATCAGCCCGACCTTGCTTGGCTTGCGGAGCACCACGAGCGTCTCGCGGACGGCCCGCAACTGCTCGCCAGTCTGCGCGCGCCACTTCGGGATTCGCGACTTGATCCGGTTGCGGAACTTTGGCACAACGATCATCGAGATCAGGCCAATGACAACCATCGCAACAGCCAGAATCAACACCGGCGACAGCCCCGAACTCGTCGAGGTATCGGTGGATGAAGAATCACCGCCGAGCGGTTCGGTCAGGCCCGGCAAGCTCGAGAGACCAATGAGCAGCAACAGTCCAATCTGCACCACAAAACCCATACCGCTGTCGAGGGCACCCATGGATAGTGCTGCCCCAGGAGCGATCCCGAACCGCTGGAAGAACCTGACCTCAAGCGCGAGTCGGGCGGCGGTTGCGGGGAGCACCACCGCGATGAACTGGATTGCGTACTGCAACATCAGGACCGGGAAGTAGCGAAGCGGCACCATCGATGCGCCCAACGTCCCAAACGAGAACGCGACCTGGGCTGTTGGCGCAACCAGCAGGCCTGCCAGCAGCCACCAATAGTTCGCCGAAGCCAGCGCCTCGGCGATCGCCGAGAAGTCGGCGCCAGCAATCTTGGTGACGATCAGGTACGAGAAGACGACCAACAGCACTGTCAACAGAATCGACTTCGGAGTGACTCGTTGAAGCTTCTCGAGCTTTGGCGGCTCCACCCCGGCTATCTCGACGGCAGCCGCGGTCAAATCCTTGAGGCTCCACTGCCCCGCGCTGACGGCCTTACGAACCGGGCGACTCAGCACTGCAGGTTGCAGATACGGCAGCAGTGCAGCAATACCGTCCTTGCCGATCGACGCCTGCGCAGCCGCGAGCGCCCGCTCATGGCCGATGAGAATTGCGGTGACCACCAGGAGACGCACATCATCAGATCGCTTCGCGAGATCGGATGCTGCTGTCACGCTAGCCCCGAGGTCGGCGAGACGCGCGGTCCCATCGTCAGCGCGAATCAGGCGCCATTTATCAATCTGGCCGTGGGCAATTCCGGCTTCGTGTAGCGAGCGCAGCGCACCCCAACAGCTATGCAGGTAATCGTCCGTAATCTGGTCGGTCGGGACATCCACGAGCGGAACGCCGGAGACTTCCGAGGCAAGAAGCGCATCCCCCTCTGCCGTCTCACCCACCGCAATGACCGGAAGAACGGGGACACCCGCGCGTTGAGCGATCAGCGTCGCGACGGCTTCGTGCTCAACACGGTGGAGCCGACTCGAATTCGAGGCGGCGGTCTCGGTTCGGCGCATGAGTGACTGCCAGGTCCCGGTGAGCCACTGGTCGTCCCAGGCATCGCGCGCGAAGACCTTGACGAGTAGCCGTGTGTCGCTGGTGCTCGACGCCGCTGTGAACAGGCCAACCCCCGGAACCGCGAACGAGGTAGGGCGTACGTCGGAGACCTCAAGCCCGAGCTCCGCTAGGTCCTCGGCGATCCGTGCCGGGGTTGGATGTCCGCCGGGTGAACCGAGTATCAGGTGAGTGATCGCTGCCGCGCCGATGCCGACGAAGAACCCGGCGACCACGCCGATAGGGAATGAGACCCCCAAACCGATTGCGCCAATCGCACCGATCGTGATGATGGCGCGAGCGATATTGCGCATGGGTCGAGTCAAGTGCGGGGATGCCGTTACAACAATCGCGGTCACTACTGCCAGGCGCATTGCGAGGTACACCGGTGGCGGCCCTGGCGAGAACAGCGCCCGGATTCCATCAGAAATAGACGTACCAGCTGCCACACTGGCGAAACCAGCGAGTCCGATCGCGATGAAGATTGCCAGCGCGAAATCACCGAGGAGGCGCCGGCGCCCCTTGGAGAAAGCGACGACGACCACGAGGAGTAGCGCCCACACCGTGATGAGGGCGTAAGAGATCTTCCACACCCATCCAGCTGGGCCGGAGATGTCCTGAATCAGTTCGGTGACCGTGTCGTCGAACTCCGTTGGGCCCGGGGCAACGACTGCCAGTCCGATGATCGCGAGCACCGCAACGACCAACAACACGACATCGGTCGGGCGTCTGAAGCGTTTGGCATCCGGCGACGATGAATACAGCCGCCAGATGCGTCGCCGCTCAGTATTGGTCACCTGCGGGTCATCGCCATCGGGGGTGTCCGGTCGTCCGACCTCAGCAGTCATATCGCGCGTCATTTCACGTCCTCATCTACCTGCTTGCTCGTCTGCTGCTGGTCACCCTGGTCACCCTTGCCGTGCTGGCCGTGCTGGCCGTGCTGGCCGTGCTGGCCGCCTGTTCCGTGGCTTGCCGTGATGGCACGGGGCCCAAAGAAGCTCCACAACAAGCCTGTCGTCAATTCCGTCGGCCAGTGCGCGTTTACGATCGCGGCCAACACGATGATGTAGATCGCTGTGTAGACAGCAATCAGACCTGAGACCGCTCCAGCGGCGACACCGTACACCGCAGAGTCGCCCCCAAACGTCGACAACAGCAAGCCAAGGCCGGTCGCCAGCAAAACCAGCGAGAACGTCGCCAGCAACGCGCCAGGCAACAGACTGCGAATGCCAGTTCGGGTCGCAACGGAGTACCGGAACAGGGCACAGAGCAATGTGGTCAGCACCAACGTGGTGACGGGGAGAAACACAAACGTCGTGAACGCCAATTGCTTCCAACCCGACAAGCTGTTGTTTGTCGAGTTCGCAGCTGACGAGCCGAAGGCGACGAAACCCAACATGATGACGGCGACGGTTCCCGCCACCAGACCACGGAATCGGGCGACGATGTACCCCTGCGGAAGCAGTCCGTACGACAGCCGAATCGCCCGCATCAAGTTGTACGAACCGTTGGAGACACTCCACAGCGAGAAGATCAACGAAATGATCAGTCCGGCCGACAGACTGGCTGCCGGAGCCTCAGTCAGAACCGCAACCTGCTTCGAGATGGCCGCCCCGAGTGACCCCTGACGTTCATTGCCGAGGTCGTTAAATGCCTCGTTGACTTCTTGCTGATCAACAACCAAGCCAAAGATGCTGATTGCTGCTGTGACCGCTGGGAACAACGCGATCGTCAACCAGAAGGCCGCGCCCGCAGATGCCAGACTCGCGCGAGTTTCACCCTGGGCTCGGATCACATCACGGATTAGCGTGACCACTGCGGCCAACCTGGGCCGCTTGATCAACCAGCGTTCCCAACGCCGCGAAGCCTGTTCCGCTGACGCGACTGCCCCCGACTTGCGGACGGCGAAGGACGTCTTCAACCGCGACATGAGCGCCGCGCCTTCGAATCCACCCACGGACGGTACCGCGTCAGCATCCTCTTGCTCGCGCATTCCGGCGGCCCACGGCGAATCTATTGATGCCTACTCTTTGATACCCAACAGCGGAATCAGGCCTCACCATCACGTCGCGAGCGCGAGGGTGGCGACTCCGCTGACCCAGATCGCGGTCGCAAAGACGGCGGATGCCAAGTCAATCATCGTGGAGATTCCCACTGCCTTCATCGCTTCAATCGTTGTGGGCCAGGCCGAAGCCACCGACTGCAGCCTGGCAATCTCGGCAACATAGATCCCGAGCACGAAGCCGAGGAAAAGTCCGACTACCGGGATCAAGAAGAAGCCGACAATGCCAGCAATTCCTCCCACGAACAGCACCCACCACGGGACACCGCTGGCCTTGAGTCGTTTGCCGGGGATCGCGTATTTGAGGACAGCTCCGAGCGCGACGATCAGCAGTGCCGCGGCCGTGAACCACCACGCGTGACCACCCTCTACAAATCCCCAAACCAGAATCGCGCCAGCGCACAGCAGCGCCCCCGGGAGCACCGGAACGACCGTTCCCACAATGCCCACAAGGCACGCGATAGCGACCAGCGCATTCACCCACACCGCGCCACCCTACGACCGCCGTCGGCGCCACATGGCTCAACACGGTGTTCCACAGCGGGACTCCCTCACCCATCGTCGGCAAGATGACGTCGTGAGTGGCCCAGCAAAGCGGCGGCGTAGTCACCGGATCCGTATGTGGTTCGTTCTCGCGCTCGCAACGGCCGGTGGAGTGTTGTGGCCGCTGTTGCCCACTGAGCAGACCACCTCGTTGAGCTCCAGCCTCGACAACGTCACGGGGACGTCGGATGCTGCTCGTCTCGCCGTCGGAGTCGCCTCCGTCACACTCGCCGTTCTGGGCTTCGTGCTGACTCGTCTGACGAATGAACGCCCGACCGGCACACCAACAACCTTTGCACCCCCGAACGGATACGGACCCGTCCAAACCGTCTACTGCGCGTGGGAGACCGTCGGCCAACACGCGGTGCCCGCCAGCCTGCTACACCTCCGGAACCTGGGGCTCGTCAAGATCGATACCGTCGAGCGGGGCACGCTGAGGTTTACCCGGATCGCCGATGATGCCGAATGGGCATCTGCAGACCGCCTCTCGCGATTCGCCGCCGAGCAGGTCGGACTGGAATCGCGTGGCGCAACCATGGAACCCACCCTCGGAGTCCGGGCGACCAAGGAGTTTGCGCGGGCAAACAGTCGAATTCTGGAAGCTGCCAGGTCGTGGTCAGTGCAGGCGGGCCTGAGTGCGCTCAGTCCGGTGCACGTCATTGGGCGTGCATTGTGGTTCGGCTCGCTCGTCGTTGCCGCGGCCCTGTTCACCGGTGTCGCCGGACCCACTATGTACGGACTGCCGTTCGCCGCATTCGCGTTGGCCGGATTCGGTATGACTGCTGTCGGGTACCTACACGTGCGAACGCGCGCGGGCCGCCAAGCATGGGCGCAATCCGAAGGCTTCAGCCGACTGCTTTCGACCCCATCGAACGAGAAGCGAATTGCGTACTCAGTGGATCGGGTCATGCAACCAGACTTCCTTGCCTATGCGATGGCATTCAACGTTGCTACCCGCTGGCAAGAGAGCTACCTCGAGCTATCGCCCATCCTGCAAACGGCGGTTGACCTTGGACGCCAGGTGGGTGGGGAACCCTCCGGTGCGGAC
>Ga0172380_10009146_pt1 | contig 10630 bp, 10 predicted proteins | sample Leawe162metaG_FD_119747 | JGI IMG/M metagenome (GOLD analysis project Ga0172380, IMG submission 119747) | Leachate microbial communities from a municipal landfill in Southern Ontario, Canada - Leachate well 162 metaG | ecosystem: Engineered > Solid waste > Landfill > Unclassified | place...
CTTATCACTATTGCAGCAAAAGAAGGGCCAGACCCAATAACCAACCCGAAACTAAGGGTTGCAATAGAAGCTGCAAAAAATGCGAACATGCCCAAAGACAATGTCGAGCGCGCAATCCAGAGAGGAACTGGAGAGCTAGCCGGAGACAACCTGGAAGAAGTATCTTTTGAGGGATTCGGTCCGGGAGGCATGGCTATTATCATAGAGGGTATTACGGATAACAAAAATAGAACTTTAAACGAAGTAAAACAAATTTTGAGCCAAAATAACGCAAAGCTGGCAGGAGAAGGAGCGGTTAAGTGGATGTTTGAGAGAAAAGGAGTGATCACAATAGATAACGGCGAGGCAACCGTCAATAAAGAGCAAATGGAAATGGACGCCATCGAAGCAGGGGCAGATGATATATATTGGCACGAAAACGTCTTGGATATTTACACCAGCCCCGAGTCCCTGGAAACTGTTAAAAAAACCCTTGAGACAAAAGGCATGAAGATCGAGGGATCATCCTTGGGCTGGGTTCCAAAAGACATGATCACAATTGACGAGAAAGCCCAGAAGGAGTGGCAAAGAATATTAGACGCAGCAGACGATAACGATTCAATCCAAGAAATATATTCTAATACAAAAGATTAATTATGATAATTCTCGGTCTTGATCCAGGAACAGCAACTACTGGGTACGGCGTAATTAAAAGAGAAGGGAATAAAAAATTTACTCTCTTAAAGTACGGCTGTATTTTAACAGAGAAAGGAAGGCCGGCTGGGGAAAGATTAATGGTTATAGTCAGCGAGTTGGAGAAGATCATAAAAAAGTATAAGCCAGAAATAATATCAGTAGAAAATATCTATTTCTTCAAGAATCTTAAGACCGCGATGCCAGTCAGCCAAGCCCGCGGAGTTATAATCCTTACCGCAGCCCAAAGGAACATCCCAGTTTATGACATAACTCCACTTCAAATGAAAATGGCTATTGTCGGATATGGAAGAGCGGAGAAAAAGCAAGTTCAAAAAATGGTAGAGAATATTCTAGAATTAAAGGACCCAATCAAATCAGATGACGCAGCAGATGCTTTAGGAATTGCAATTTGCGGAGGGCTAAAACATCATTTTAAATGCAGCTAAGTTTTTCACATCTTGACAATATCCCTGATAAAAATACAATAAGAAAATATTACTAAACTCACCAAAGGTCGAGTTAATCTTAAAAATTAAATTTGATAAACTCAGGTTTAGATAACCTGATCCATTAAAAGAAATGACAGAGGAATTTTTAACTCGCTTCGTAAACCTAGATGAAGAAGATTTAGAGGATACCGACTGGGAAGATGAGGAATTAGAGGCCGATGATGAGCCTGGAGAGGAAGCCGCAGACGAGCCAGCAGAAGAGAAAGATGAGGAAGAAGAGTAAATATTTAAAAAACCTTGCCTAGCCGCAAGGTTTTTGAATTGCACTTTTCCACTATTTACTTCTTTATCTTTGTTGCATTTTGGTATTTAATAAGATAATATCCTTTTATGTCAATTTTCGATAAGCTAAAAAGGGGCATCACTAAGCGGCTAAAGAAGCCTCAAAAAAGAAGTTTTGGGAGGCTTGTTTTTGTCGCACTAAAATATTTTATCTTGGCCGTATTGCTGATGGTTTTATTTATATTCGCCCTATTTATCTACTACGGTAAAGACTTACCGAGGCCAGAAAACTTTACTGAGAAGCCATTTTCTCAAGCAACCAGAATCTATGACAGAACAGGAAAAGTTGTTTTATATGATCTTTATGGAGAAGAAAATAGGGAGATTATTACCCTTAACCAAGTCTCTGATATTTTAAAAAATGTAATAATAGCGTCTGAAGATTATAGATTCTACCAACACGGAGGAGTTGATTTAAGGGGGATAGCAAGGGCTATATTAATAGATCTTAAACTACGAAGCCGAGACCAAGGCGCATCAACAATAACCCAACAGCTTATCCGGTCATCTTTTTTAACTACTAAAAAAACTGTTGCAAGGAAGGTCCAGGAAATAATTTTGAGCCTTGAGCTTGAAAGTAGATATTCAAAAGACCAAATTTTAGAATGGTATTTAAATCAAATTCCTTTCGGGCAGAACGCTTATGGGGTAGAGGCTGCCAGCCAAACATATTTTAAAAAAACAGCTTCAGAAATTACTTTGACCGAGGCCGCAACTTTAGCCGCCATAATCCCTGCTCCAAGTTATTATTCTCCATACGGTTCTCATAAGGCGGACCTGCTTGCTAAAAAAGACGTCATCTTAAAAAGGGTGGCTGACCTTGGATTAATCTCAAAAGACCAATTAGCCGCCGCTTTAATTGAGGAGATAAAGTTTGCAGATAATACACAAACCATAAAAGCTCCCCATTTTGTTTTCTATGTTTTAAATTATTTGGAAAACAAATATGGCGAAGATTATTTAAGAGAAAAAGGGCTAAAAATTTACACAAGTTTGGACTGGGATGTTCAGCAAAACATGGAGGCGGTTATTACAAAAAAGACCACAGTAAACGAAGGATATAACGCAAACAATACCGCAGCCGTAACGCTCGACCCGAATACCGGTGAAATATTGGGATTAGTTGGTTCAAAAAATTTCTTCGGCACCTCTTATCCAGAAGGTTGTAATTCAAATAAGGGCGAGTGTTTATTCGATCCGCAATTTGATGTTGCGACGTTGGGGAACAGACAGCCAGGGTCTTCTTTTAAACCTATCGTCTATGCTACTGCTTTTAATGAAGGATATTCTCCTGATACGGTTTTGTGGGATGTGCCCACGGAATTTAACCCAAATTGCAATCCACTGGGAAATGAAGAAAAAGACCGGTTCGGAGCAGATTGCTACCACCCACATAATTATGACGAGGCTTCCCGCGGAAAGGTTACGGTAAGAAGATCTTTGGCTCAATCTTTAAACCTCCCGTCTGTTAAACTTTTATATCTTGCAGGAATAGATAAAAGCATTAAGACCGCAGAGAGCCTAGGGATAACAAGCCTAACCGACAAAGACCGCTACGGCTTATCTTTAGTTCTTGGGGGAGGGGAGGTCAACCTATTAGAGATAACATCGGCTTACGGAGTATTTGCTAATGACGGCCTAAAAGTCCCGCCAGTCAGTATATTAAAAATAGAGGATGCTGATGGAAATATAATTGAACAAAATAAAAAAGAAGGTGAGCGCGTTTTAAGCACTCAGACGGCAAGACTAATAAACGATGTTTTATCCGATAATGACGCCAGGGTCCCTGCGTTTGTCAGAAACAATCCTTTGTTTTTTGAAAACTACCAAGTAGCTGCAAAGACTGGTACAACTTCTAATTATGTAGATGTGTGGACAATAGGGTACACCCCCTTTGCTGTCGTGGGAGTGTGGGCAGGCAACAACGACAACTCTCCTATTAATAAAAATACGGGGATTGGATTGGCCGCTCCTATTTGGAGGGGCATTATGGAAAAATTGCTAGTTTCTCACCCCGCAGAAAATTTTATAGAGCCTGACCCAATAATCACAATAAACCCGATCCTGCAGGGCCAATTCCCTCCAGGAGAGAATCACAGCATCTTATACTACATTAACAAAGATAACCCCCAGGGACCGCCTCCTACGAACCCTAGCGACGACCCACAGTATACTTCGTGGGAAGCCGGGGTCCAAAATTGGCTGATACGCAATCCTCAACCAACTAACTAAAAAGCGCCCCCTATGAAGAGCGCTTTTTTGTTTGCTTTTTTATGCTGCTTTTATTGGCATAACAACGTATAAATAACTGTTGTCGCCGACTGGCCTTAAAACGCAAGGACCCTCTTCGCCGCTTATATCCAAAGTAATCTCTGCGCTCTTAATGTTTGTTATCCCGTCTATTAGGAATTTATGGTTAAAAGAGATCTCTGCTTTTTGTCCGTCAACCTTGCCGTTTAATGTCGAGCTGCTCTCTCCGACCTCGGGATTCTTCGCTATAATTTCCAAAGACTTTCCTTCAGGATTAACTATTATTTTTACCTCGTTTATCTTCCCGCTGAAAAGAGCCGCGGTTTTGATATGGTTTAAAAATTCTTCTTTTTTAACCACAATATTCGTCTTAAACTTACTCGGGATTATTTCTTGATAATTAGGATATTCTCCTTCAATTAGTCGCGAGAATATTTGAGCTTGTGGATGATCCGCTTCTTTCATTGGGAATTCAAAAAGGGTTTGGTTTGTTTCAAAATATATCTTCAGAGCCCCGTCTTTATCCCCGAGGGTATTTAATATTTCTCGCGCTGATTTTTGAGGCAGAATAAAAGAGTACTCTTTTTTATTTTTATTCTCAATGGTTAAAGTTTTTTCTGCGAGTCTAAAGCTGTCTGTGGCCACCATTTTAAAAGAGCTTTGAGAAAGAGTTAAAAATATCCCTGATATTTCTGGCCTTGTTTGGGAGACTGAAACAACGTCTATTATTTGTGCTAAACCCGCACAAAATTTCTTATTATCAACCGTCAAAAACTCCTGGTTTTTTATCTCGGGAATTAAAGGAAAATCCTCGGGATTAAACCCCTGGGTTTGAGTTTTATAGTTTTGGCATTCGATTGAGAGATTTTGCTTTTTCTCCTCTAAAATCATTTTATCTTCTGGTAGAAGAGAGATAAAACTAGAAAGGAACCTTGCTGGGACAACCACTTTCCCTTTTTTAATTATTTTCGCCAGGGTCCAAAACTTAATGGCGGTTTCCAAATCCGTCGCCGTTAGCATTAGAAAATTATCATCTGCGGTAATTAAAACATTATCCAAAATCGGGAGGGTTATATTTTTCCCTACAACTTTTTCCACAATATTCAAACCCGATTTTATATTACTTTTTAAAACTTCTACCTTCATAATAGTTATTATTTATTAATATACTTATTGTTATTATTAGTAATTGGAAAATGAAATATTGGTTGTGTTTAATTAAGCTCAAATTTTCTGTGGATTACCTGTGTGTGGATGGGGATAGAGACAGTAGAGTGGGTAGGGTGTGTAAAAGATATTTTTAACCATTGTTTTTATCCACAGTTTTTATCCACTATATATCCTCTGCTTTATTAAGTTGATTTCCTCAGTTAGTTTACTATTACTATCGAACTCCGCGCCTACCTTTCGGCAGGCATAAATTGCGGTTGTGTGGTCTTTGCCGCCGAACTTTCTTGCGATGGCAGGAAAGGAATACTTTAACTCTTTTCGTAAAAGGAACATAGCTATTTGGCGCGGCCTTACAATCTCTTTCTTCCTTGTGGCCTCAAAAATATCTTTCTCGTCTATGTTGTAGAACTTAGTTACTGCTTCAATAATCTTTTTATAGTTGGCGACATCAAACGGGGAGAAGATATAGCTCTTCAGCAGCTTTTTTGCGGTTTCTAGGTTCGGCAGGCTGTTGTTTATCTTCGAGTGGATTAAAAGCCTATTTAAGGCCCCTTCAAGCTCTCTTATATTCTTTTTAACATTGGTCGCGATGTAGTCTAAAACATCTTCCGCAAGCTGCAAATGCTTCTCTTGGGCCTTATTTTTTAAAATAACTAAGCGCGTCTCATAATCAGGGAAGCTGACGTCAGCTATCATCCCTCCTTCAAAGCGCGATCTTAGCCTTTCCTCAAGCTCCGGTATGGCATTTGGTGGCCTATCAGACGAAAGTATGATTTGTTTGTTCTTTTCATATAGCGCGTTGAAGGCGTGGAAGAACTCTTCCTGAGTTTTGTTTTTGCCAGCTAAAAATTGGACGTCGTCGATAATTAAAACATCAATCTGGGTCAATGTATTTTTAAAAACGTCTATATTGTGGTTCCTTATCGCGTTAACGATATTGGTGATAAACTTTTCAGAAGAGATATATCTTACCTTTTTCTTTTTGTCGGCTTCTGCAATTTTATTGCCCACGGCTTGCAGTAGGTGGGTCTTGCCCAGCCCCACTCCACCGTAGATAAATAATGGGTTATATGTCAGCCCTGGGTTTTCAGATACTGACCAAGCGGCAGCATGGGCTAATTCATTGAAGGATCCGACCACAAAGTTATCAAATGTATATCTTGGGTTAAGATTGGTCTCTTTATCGATCTTAAATTCTTCGAAGTTAAGCTGTTCGATATTTACCCTCTCGTTGTTCACAGGAGCCTTCGCTTGAGCGGGCTTTGCGTTCTGGGGCTTTATGACGTATTCGACGTCTTTAATACTCTCGTCGAGGGTGTGGAGAAACTTGAGGATAAGTTTATTATATTTGTTGCTTAACCACTCTTTGGAGAAGGCATTTGGGACAGAAACAACAACTTTCTCATCTTTTTTTAAGATGATCTCGGTGTTTTGGAACCATGTGGCGAAATTAGCCTTAGATATTCCGAATTGCACCTGGGCTAGAACTGATTGCCATAACTCTTTATTCTCCATATGTGGGCATCGTTTGGTTTTGTAAAGATTTGATAGTTAAAGATATGATAATTTTCGTAATTTGGCCAATAATTTTCTATCAGTAAAGTATTTTCTATTATATCAAACTGTAAAGCTATCCCGAAATGAGCGTAAAAAGAAGTAAGGTGTTATTAACATGTGGATAACTTGTTCAACGTTGTGAAACACTGCCGCTCATCTGTCAATTGACGATAACATAATTACATATTATACTAACTAGTATTAAAAACAACTTTTCAAATATAATAATCATTAATATTTTAATCAAATGAGCTTTACTTATCAACCAAAAAAGAAAAAGAGAAGGACAACTCACGGGTTCCTCAAAAGGATGCAGACTCAAGATGGGCAGAAGGTGATTAAGAGGAGAAGGAATAAAGGAAGAAAAAAACTGACAGTGTAAAAACTGTCAGCGTTTTTGTGGTCAACCTCATTAACACCAAACTATGTTGGCAAAAGAAAACAGAGTAACCAAAAAAAAAGACTTTGCTTTGATTTTTAAAAAGGGATCAGGGTTTAAAGAGGGGTTCCTGTTTATAAAGACCATCTTAAACAAAACAAACCGTAGTAGGTTCGCCTTCGTGGTCAGCCAGAAAGTTTCTAAAAGCGCGGTGGTGAGGAATAGAATTAGAAGGATTCTCAAGGAGCTGGTTAGGAGGCACCTGGAAGGCACAAAAACAGGGGTAGATGGAGTTATTGTGGTCTATCCCGGCATTGATCCCCAGAAAAAAGACCAGATCACGGAAGGGCTGGAGAAGCTGTTTAAAAAGGCCAAGTTAATCAAATAATATTTAAGAATGATTGAATTTCTCGTCAACGCTTATTATATAGTTTTATATCAACCGCTATTAAATGCTCTAGTTTTAATATATGATTACTTCCCCGGGCATGACTTCGGGATTTCAATCATAATCTTAACCCTTATTATTAGGGTGATTCTTTATCCGTCTTCCGTGAAAGCCATAAAGACCCAAAAGGCTCTCAGCGACCTGCAGCCAAAAATCCAGGAGCTGCAAAGAAAATTTAAAGATGATAAAGAAAAACAGGTAAAAGAAACCCTAGCTCTTTATAAGCAGGCAAAGGTCAATCCTTTTGGAGGATTGCTTCCGACATTAATACAGCTTCCGCTTCTCATAGCGCTGTACCAGGTATTTTGGAAGGGTTTTAATTCTGCGGAGCTGACCAATCTATACAGCTTTGTTGTTAATCCAATACACATCAACGCAATCTTTTTAAATTTAATAGACCTTTCAAAGCCGAGCCTGGCCTTGGCAATAATCGCCGGGATTTTCCAATTTATACAGACAAAAACCACGATGCCGCAGATGGGCAAAAAAACAGGGAACGGGCCAGATTTTGCCCAAGCAATGCAGAAGCAGATGGTTTATTTTTTCCCGATCATAACGATTTTAATTTTGATGGGACTCCCATCAGCCCTAGGATTGTATTGGGCAACTGGAAGCCTCTTCTTAATAGTCGAGCAATACTTTATCTTTAAAAGAAAAGATCAATAAAATGGCAAACACAAACAGTATAAAAAAAGTGAAAGATTTGATAGAGGAATTCTTCTCTAAGATGACAATTCCTGCAAGGGTTGAAGTTAGGGCAGATACCGCAATATTGGAAGGGCCTTCTTTTGGCGCAGATGACGAGAGGGGGAAAGAGAGAGAAACAGTCGAAATTTCAGTAAAGGTGGATGATCCTCAGGTGCTTATAGGAGAGAAGGGGCAAACCTTAAATGAAATACAGAGACTTATAAAAATGATAGCAGGAAAAAAGGTAGAAGAGCCAATTTACTTTAATATAGACATAAATGACTACAAAAAAAAGAAAGAAGAGTACTTAAGTAACTTAGCGCGCGACCTAGCAGACGAGGTGGCCCTAAGTAAAGAAACTAAAGTTCTTCTTCCAATGTCTGCCTATGAAAGAAGAATCATCCACGCCGCACTAGCCGATAGGAAAGACATATCCACGGAAAGCGAAGGAGAGGAGCCAGAAAGAAAAGTTGTGATAAAGGCAAAATAAGCTAATAAAAAAACCGCCATTGGGCGGTTTTAAGTTATTTTTTTATCGGGAGAATAACTACCCAGTTCGGGCTGTTGCCGTGGTTAATTATGTAATCCCACTTTATTTGGTGCGGCCCTCCTTTTCTAATGTCGTCTACGGTTGGATAAACCTGGCATGCTGTCCATTGATATGGGCTTGCTGAACTCTCGGCTAGATAAAGGAGAATGACGGCGTAATCTCCATTAATCGATATCGAGCTGATGTTTTTATTGGCTAATGTAGGGCATCTCCTTGCCCCGATTTCGCATGTGCCGTCAAACTTCCAAGCGGTACAGTCTTGTTCCTTTTTTGGAACCGTACAGCCCCATGTCGGAGGTGCGCTGGGGTCATTCGGGTCGGGAACCCACCCCATAAAGGTAAGGTCTTTTAATTGCGCCTGGTATATTCCCGCGATGTCGCTGTTTTCAACAGTGAACGCCCCTCCGGGTCCGCCGAAGGGGTTGCGGTAGAAAGTCACTCCGGCACCAGACGGGTTGGGCTTATATTTAAAAATAGATGCAGACGCGGCGAATGGTTCTATGTTTGCGTTGCAGGCCCCATAAGAGAAGTACTGGCAGCGTCCTTGATAGTTAACCAGGTCGTGCAGGATGGCGATATAGCAAGTATCGTTTGCCCCCGTGCAAGAGCCGCTAGGCGAGTAATCTCTAATGTTAATTGAATTGATTTTGTTTGTAAAAATATTTAAATCTGACGCACTTTCTTTCAAGGAATAGAAAGATGCTTGGCCAGTCGGGAGGGGGTCGGTTTGGCAATTATTCCCAATACATAAATCAACCCTTGATGTATCTCCCTGGTCTGCGGGGGGGAATGTCAGGGGCGGAAGCGTCCAGTCGAATTTAAATATTACTAATTGCGGGTTTATTGTGACCGCTATTATGTACACAAATAATAATATGCCAAACCCGGTTATTGCTCCAGAAATTCTATCCTTTGCCACCGCTCGGGCCCCGGGATTGATCGTAGAAAAAACATAAATAATTCCCCCAATAATCAAAGTGATGACAACGGCTGTAAAGCCAATCATCATCCCGAAATTAAAAAGGTAGTTAAGATATTGGGGAAGAGTAGACGCCGCCGTTAGTTCTGGGGTGCCTGGTATTGTAGGATAAGTCCCTTCTAACGGGACAGCAAGACAAGGGCCAGAAAAGGCCAAGAAGAAAAAGGAAAATAGTAAAAAGAATAAAAAGGGATGCTTCATTAAAATAAATTACATGCTTGCGGCTGCGACCACTTCAATGTAAAACAATTTTCCGCCAGCGCCAGGGCTTAGGGCGGGGGTGGAAGCAAGGTTCTCGATATTTACTCCTATTGGGAAAACGGTACACGAAGACACATTCTCTCCAGTCTTCAGGCCGTGTACAACCAGCAAATAAATTCCGTTGTTCTTAACAGATCCTGCGCACGAGTTTACCTGGCCGGCTTTTATAAGTTTGTCGCAAGTCTGCTTGACCGGGTCGGGGACATTCACTCCCGTGTAATCAAAACTTTGGTTAATTAAGGCATACCAGGTTGGGGCATCAAACGGAACGACAACGCTGCCGACATTATTGACCACAACTACATAAAAATGTCCCTGTTGGGTAAGAATGGAACTCCCTGGAATTTTTCTAAATCCTCCGTGAAAGTCCGAATCGCTTGATAATACAATTCCATCTCCAGCTGTGCTGTTTTTGATTATTTGAACAATAGTAAATGACGCTGGGTTAGGAATCACGCCCATAGGGATAAAGACTCCGCTCGATGTATACATTGAGTCTTCAAGGACAAAAGAGCATTTCCCTTGGTAGTTAGTCCCTTCGTGCGGCAATGCGCCATAAAATATATTACTGGCCGGTCTATCAACGATTTTTATGCATGCCACCTTCCCACTAAATTTATATGGAGCGGTATTTACGTCGTACTCCGGATCTTTAAGCGACGAGACATCGTTTTGTGAGGTAGTAAACGGGCCCCTCACGCTATTCCAGTCGTTGCAAGTGCTGAAAAAATATACGCCCGGCTCGATTTGTTTTAATGTATATGACTTTATCCCGGCTAATGGTAGGGCTCCATTACAATTAATCTGTTGCGTAGTGGCTGCTCCTTTATATCCCGGCTCGGGATAAAGGTAGACCATATAATTATCACGCGGGATATTGGCC
>Ga0172380_10009147_pt1 | contig 10629 bp, 19 predicted proteins | sample Leawe162metaG_FD_119747 | JGI IMG/M metagenome (GOLD analysis project Ga0172380, IMG submission 119747) | Leachate microbial communities from a municipal landfill in Southern Ontario, Canada - Leachate well 162 metaG | ecosystem: Engineered > Solid waste > Landfill > Unclassified | place...
AGAGCAGTATCCTGTTGTCTTTTGATCTCATCTAAATCTTCAGCATTTAACCCAAGAATCTTTTTCTCGTATTCAGTTAGTTTAGACAGTGCGTATTCCTGTTGGGCAGAAACAACTTCGGGAGACTGTTCCAAATATTCGTTAGGATGGAGTTCTTCTAACTTAACAGCAATGGTTTCTTTGATTCCCTTGTGGATACCAATGTCGTGAAATTTTGGCATATCCTCAGAATATTTCTTCTTCATCTTCTTATAGAGATTTTGTTGATAGAAAGCAGAGATAGTCATCATTACAAAACAACAAAAGAGAAAGTAGTGTCTGTAGTCAAAATTTTGAAATGGTTCCATATTAGTTTTCTTTATCAGGTCTTGAAATTATCCAGCAGAAATGAATCATGGAACACACAAAGATAAACCAGATGAATAGTAAAATACTGTAGAAGTTACCATCTAGAATTCTGTTCGTTTGTGGTCCGAATAGTATGTCATCAAATCTTGGGTATTCCATAGATTAGCAATATCTCACAGTAGGGCCTAGCCAGTATAGAGGGGAGATTTGTCATGACAAAATTATCTTCTGAGTAGATACTTCCTTCCTCTAATTCTTAAGAACTTGGGTTTAAGTTTCTGTTCTTGATGCCAACTCAATTTCTTAGGTTTCTCCGATTCCATTGGTTTCTGTACTTCAGGCTCATAGGAAACAAACATCAAATTACAAGTACAGGTTCCAGTTCCGGTGTCACTGTTAATGAGTCTGCATTTCTTACATATGGTGAGAGTGGAAGATATCATTTGTAGAATATCTCATAAAAGACAGGTATTGGTAATGGACCACATTTGTCATGACAGAAATGCAGGATAAAGAACTATCAAATAAAAGAAAGTTAATTATCCTTGACTCTTGATGGTGTATGTACACTATCCATTATTGTCATGACAAAAGTAAAATATGATCAAAATTTTTTGTAGAATTTTTAATTGGGGGTTAGGTACTTGGGAGATATTATGGCGATTTTTGTCATGACAAAAGTATTTTATGGAAAAATTATACCGAGGAAAAAAATCACTGCTTTTGGAGTCCCACGACGATTTCTCAAAAACACTGTATATTTTGACTTTGTGCCGATTATCAAAATTGCCTAGCAAATAAGGATAAAATAACAATAGGCAAATAGTGTTATAATTTAGTTATATAACTAACATATTGAATTGATTGATCTCTTTTGTCATGACAAAATAAAGCGATCATTTATATAGTTATGTCATGACAAAATAGACACGATCTGTCATCCTAACAATAGAGGGAAGCAAATAATCCCTTTTATATAATGAAATAATTGGAGCATATAAAATGGAAAATACTCAAAACACAATTAGCCAAGAATACAAGCTAGACTTTTCAAATTGGATCGAATTATCTGATCTTACTGATAAGTTAGTAATAGAGGAAATAGAGACCGATTTAAGGAAAGCACTAAATTCTAATCTATTGACTGAAAAGGATTATTCTCTTTTGGTCAATAAGCTATCTAGAAAGCTTTCTAAGTCTAATGATCTTGATCTTCCCTACTTTGATTTATTGGACGGCTGGGAATGGTCGAACGAATTTAGGGCATTAGAAAGGATCGCTAGGGAAGATCTCAAGGTAGTAATTTAGCATATATCATAAGGCTATTAGAAAGGGATCTAGGTTTATTTACTTAGATCCCTTTTGATTTTTGTCATGACAAAATAGAGAATAGAAAATATTTACTTAATCGGCTGGGAATAGCGCGATCTTTTCTGTTTAGATTTAATAGAAGCATTGGACGAAAAGACTTTATATTGATCCGCATGACATAACGCGATCCGGCTAACTATCTCAGGCTGGGTAATAACTGAACTAGAAAAGACTTAAGAAAATAGACTAAGGGATCGATAGTCATATAAAAGCTATTGTATACCATACGCAAGGCAATTTGATTGTTTAGGTTACTTAATAGCCTTATCAGGTTTATTGAGTTTATTAGCTTATTTTGTCATGACATAAGTATATTTAACTTAATAGGCTTTATATACGAAAAGAGATCAGTTTAAATTGTTTCTTATGTAGTGATAAAACGGATCTAGGCTGGGAAGTAAGAGATCCGGCTATCCTGAGAATAATCAGCATAAAGATCAAAATTTGAATCGAAAATACTTAGAAAACATCAAAATAATATATTGACTTAGTTATATAACTAAGTCTAGAATAGCTTAACAGGTTAGCAAATAGCCTTTATATAATGAAATAATTGGAGCATATAAAATGGAAAATAAAACCAAGCTTTTCGATCTTCGTATTAACTGGAAAGATATCTATCAAAATTCTGCAAGCGCGGGGATCTTTTCTGATCCTGAGATAGCTTTAGATCCAAAAAGATTAGAGGCAATCAAATTTAATCATTTGCCCGATCATCCTATTGAATCCTTTTATATTGAGGAAATAATTTTAGATAAAGAGATCAAACTAGCCAAGATTATAGACGGCGATCTATGGCACTGGGAAGATCTTAAGATCGATCCCTTTGAACTAAAGGCAAAGATTGAAAATATGTAAAACGGTTACAAAATTTTAGAATGATAAGGATCAATATATTATGAGCAAAAAGACTTTAAAAAACTTAATCGAATTATCTAGCCAAGTAAAAATCTACATACCTAGCACGATCAAGGTAGATCAGGCTTTTGATAGTGCCTTGATAGTGGATCGGATCGCTGGGCAATTTTCCGATCTATTTGGTGGATCTACTATTTTGGATGCCGTAGGATGCTGGGCATCTAACGAATAGGGATTGATCAAAGAAAAGATCCGGCTAGTCCTTTCCTTTTGTACCAGTAAGCAATTAACCGAAAATATCGGATCAGTTATTGAGATAGCCGAAAATTTGAAAATTGAACTATCTCAGGAAAATATCGCTTTAGAGGTAAACAATAAACTATACTTTATTTGATTGACTTTGTTATATAACTAAGTCTAAAATAGCTTTATCAGTTAATTATAGAATGGAATTGGAGCATATAACATGGATCAAAAAGTCATAAAAGAGACAAGCATAATCAAAAGGCAGTATACTAAATTTTACTTGATAGATCTCGATCTTCCCAGCGATCCCATTAAGTACTATAGCGATCTAAATATAGCCTTTATAGACCTATTTAACACAAAGGGATCAATCGAAAAGGATCGCGCTATTGTGGGGATCGTTCAAAATTTTGAAGATACAGATCTTTTGTATTTTACTACTGATAAGGACTAGCCGGATCAATTTTGGCTCAGGCTGGGCAATAATTTAATAATGATTAATTTGGAGCATATAAAATGGAAGAAAACAAAAAATTAGCAATAGATTTAAGACGCGAAAATCAGATCGAACTATTGAGATCAGCTAATGAGCTAAGGGACGGCGATCTATTGGAAGATATAAAAGAAAATATTAAACAGGTAAAAAAATATATTAGCCGGATCGATCATGATCTCGATCTAGATAATCATCTAAGCTCAGATAGTAAAAAACCTCATTCAATAAATCGGATCTTTGATCTACAAGATAACCTGAGATACTTAGCCGATCTAACTAGCCGGATCTCTGTTAAGACTAATGATCACATAACCGATTTTAGAGGTTCGATCAGAATGTTAGATATTATCAGAAGGGACGGCGATCCAAAATAATTTGATTGAATTGATCCCAGTCCTAACAGGCTGGGATCTTTTGAAGTAAGTTAATTTATATAATGAAATAAGGACGGTATAAAATGCAATTTAGAAAATATAGAAGCAAAAAAGATCTATTGTCTCAAGTAACAAAAGAGATCCAAACTTGCAAAGTAATAGCCAAGGCTAGTTTAAAAATTGAATATAAGGACGGTACAACGGCGATCAGATATCATGATACTGATGTTTTGACAGTAGATAACAACGGCGATCAGATCTTGAATAGTGGAAAATTTAGAACCAAAACCACAAAGGAAAGGATCAATCAATACGCTAAAGGGATCTCAGTATATCAAAACAAAGGATCTTGGTATATCTCGATCAGATCTGAACTAAGATCGGTTTTATTTTATGATGGTATTAAATTTGATTGCACTGGAAAGCTTTTGTCAAAGGAAATAGAGTTAGACTCAAAAAGGATCGATAGTTTAAAAAAGAAAATAAAAAACTATATCGATCTACTCGATAAAGCCGAAAAGATCCCTTTTCCTAATTCTGGGGATTGTTGGCACTGTCTTTTCAAAGATCAGAATCAAAATAGTTTAGGCGATCTATTTAAGGATAAAGATCATCTATTGAACCATATAAAAGAAAAGTATTTGCATGGATCTATAATTCTAAATAGCTTGATTGAATCCGGCTATACTAATCCGGCTTTAATCATTCAAATGAACCTAAAGGATCATTGTAAAAGATCCCTAAGAAAATATCTCACAAAAAGACTGATCCCAGATATTCAAACTAGATAGATTATTTGATTGATCCTTTGCTCAGGCAAGGGATCGTTTGAAATAATTTAATAATGATTAATTTGGAGCATATAGAATGAGAGTTTTTAGGTTATTACCCAGCAATTTTTACAATAGAAACAACGATCAGATCTCATATTTAGAAAATATCACGATCAATCTTTTGAAGCGATCCGGCTATCGCTTTCCAAAATACGGATTATTTGGACGCGATACGAGATCCCGATCTTTGCTCAGTCTATTAGGGATTAGATCGGTTATTTGCAATCTAAAGGCAGAATTTAACTAAAATTTTCTTGAATTGATCCCAGTCCTAACAGGCTGGGATCTTTTGAAGTAAAATAATATTTAATAGAAGGGATCAAAATATGGCTATAGATAGCTTATTCAAAATAAAATGGGCAATAGAACGATCAGAAAAGGACGGCGATCTATTGACTTCGGATCAAATTGCTCAGGCTTTAAATACTTTTGAAAATTTGATTTTTAGATCATGGTCGATTGAAGATATTAAAAAGATCGATCCCGATCTATCTGATCAAGATTGCAAAGAGATCCTTTTAAAATTTGAACACAAAATATATCACGATCCAAAATTTAAAAATCTATTTGATGATCTTTTGATCGATCTAATAGCAGATCAAAGGATCTCTATTTTGGCTTTATCAAATGATAAGACGATTTAAAATTATTGATTGATCCTTTGCTCAGGTTAGCAAGGGATCGCTTGAATAAACTTAAATTTGGAGCTTAGGGAATGGAAGAAAACAAAGATCAGGAAATAACAAAAGAACAAAAGATCGCGCTTGAAAGGATCAGGGATCGATATCAAGGATCTAAGATCGCCGATCCGATAAAGTCTTTTGATAATTGTCTAATGGTAAAAATTGAATATAAAAATGGTGGATCAATTTGGCTGGGAATAGAGCTAGACGGCTATACCCATAGCTAGGATCGATCCCTTGAATTGATCCCAGTCCTAACAGGCTGGGATCTTTTGAAGTGATTTAAAAGGAAATTTGGAGCTTAAACAATGGCAAAGGAAAGGATCGAAGGATCTCAGATTATCGGTTTAAAGTCTTAAATTTGGCTCAGGCTGGGAAGTATTAAGGCTTTAGGACTAAGGGATCGGATCGGTTATTTGGTCGGCTAATTGCTCAGGAAATAGGGCAAAATTTAGAATAGAGTTATGGCATGATCTTTGCTTTATCAGGTTTTATGCCAATTTTAAAATGCTTAATAAATTCAAGTAGTTATATAACTATCTGATATCATTAGGGATATAAAATAGCTAATGATATCGAATAGTTAAGAAATAGGTAATAAAATCGGGCACTTAGCTAAGTGCTTGAAATTATTGAATAAAAGCTAACTAGCTGATTTTATTGAAGAAAATAAAATTGAGAAATTTTGACCAAAAATCTCAATTTTCGAGACAATTAGAGACAGTTTAGAGAATGAAATAGATCTGGATATCTCAGGAAATTAGATAGCAGATCAGAATATAGAATGGAGCATATAAGATGAGCAATTATTATCAAGCTAAGAAAATTACAATAGGGATCACATATCAGATCGTTAGCCCTGAGAGTTGTGAGAATGGAGATTTTGAGGAAACAGGTTTTGAGGTAGAGACAAGGCCATATATTCAAGGCGATATCAGACAATTTAAAAATAGATATGGGGGATTTTATTCTCTCGAAAATTCTGGTTCAAATTGGTGGCAGTCTTACGACGATCAGGACTACAGATCGGGCAATAGTACAAGCTATTCGATCCATATAAAAGGAATAACCGATAGCACAAAGATCAGGATCGACCGATATCTAACAGGCAAGAAAATATTTAATAGAAAGGTAGAAAACAATAGCCTTATGCTTGAGCGATCAAGCTAGGGTACTGCTACGGATTAATAACAATAGGGTAAAGATATGAGCGAAGAAAAGAAACAATTTGACTGCCACTTCCTAATAAAGTTTTCTGATTTTATCGGGACAATAGAAGCAAACACAAAAGATGGAGCAAAGGAAATAGCAAGAAAAATTCTTAAAGATCAAGATTTTTTAGACTTTCTAAGAGGAAAGATTATTAATCTTTTTGATGATCATGATTTTGAAGTAGAACTAACAGATACATTGGAAATAGGAAAGGATGTATTTTAGATCTTGTCTTGTGTCTCAAGTTGTGTTACACTGTCAATCTTAATGGAGCATGGAATGGAAAATATAAATGATGATGACAAGCAATTTCTTTTAGAGCTTGCTGCATTACTTAAAAAATATAACGCAAGTATTGACTGGAATTGTGGGCCATGTAGCGATACTCATGGAATTTATGACGAAACAATGTCAATAAGCCGTAGAATATCGCCTAATTCATCTAAGGAAAAGACTCTACTTGAAATAGACGGTAGTTGTTTAGATGCAGATAATATCAATGAAAATTCTTAGGGCCTTAGCTTGAGCGATCAAGGTAGTAGATAAATCTTAATGGAGCATGGGATGGAAAATAAAGAAGTAAATATCTATAGAGTAGTAGCTTGGAATGGTGGCGAATTATCAGAAGTATGCACTAAATGGACTACCGATAAAGAACTAGCTGATCAATGGTTAGATAAAGAAAATACAAGCTCAGTAATACTCTCAGATCAAAAACCTTATAAGCATTATTCTCCTTATTCAATACAAACTGATAAGCTAGTTAATTCTGAAATTGAACTAACTATCCAAACAAAGCTTAATTTACTAGAAGCACTAAGAGGTATTTTGATTATTGATATGGATCGATTGAGATCTAAGATCGATGCACTACCAATAAAAGAAGGTAATGATTTTACTTTTCTGTCCGGTAAACTTTATGGAGTAGGATCAGCACTGAATGAAATAATAAAAATTGTTGGAGAATAGCCTTAGCTTGAGCGATCAAGGTACAGATAAATTTAATCTTGGAGCATGGAATGGAAAAGAAAACAGAAGCTATAGAAATAAAAGAAACATTTAAACATTTAATAAATTCTTGTACTGAAGGAATAACTGGAGAATGGGTTCCAGATAATGATCCTGATGGATTTATAGCTATGAAAGATGGTCTATTAGAACTAGCAGAAAAGTTAGGCATAAAATTTGAAAATGGTGAATTAAAAGAGGAAGAGGAATTTAAAGAGGAAGAAGAGGAAGAAGAATAAATTTTCTAATACAAATAATTTTTAATTTTGGAGCATACAAAATGGAAGCAATAGAAACAGAAACGATAGCAGATTATAAAATAGAAATTTTCCCAGATAGCCAAAATGAAAGCCCTAGAGAATGGGACAATCTAGGGACAATGATCTGTTTTCACAGAAATTATAATCTTGGAGATAAACACAAGTATTCTGGAATATCAGAAGCAGTAGCCGATATTATAAAGGATCATTGTACTCAGGAAGAAAAGAGATCTTTCATTCTTAAAAAATCTAAAGATCTAGCAGGATATATTTCTAGGATCTCTCAATTACGAGATCTTTTAAAATACCAGAATAATTCTGATAATGATGGATTGATAGATCAGATAGCATCATGGATTAATCTTACTCCAAACGATCTGCCGGATTCTATTGGATGGATGCCGTTATACCTCTATGATCATTCTGGGATCACAATGAATACTTCAGGATTCTCTTGTCGCTGGGATTCTGGACAAGTAGGAATTATATATTGTCCTTTGAAGAAATTTATATCTGAAGGATGCCAAATAAAAGATGACGAAACAGAATTGCAAGCATTAGAAAGATATCTAAAAGGCGAAGTAAAAACTTATGATCAATTCCTAACAGGAGATATCTACGGATTTAAAATTCAGAAAGTAAAAAATTGTAATTGTTGTGGACAAGATGACTCAGAGGAAATTGATTCTTGCTGGGGATTTTATGGAAAGGAAGATTGTTTAGCAGAAGCAAAAGCTATTGTTAAAGCAAGATTAGAAGAAACAAATACCACTACTAACTAAGGAAAAATATATTATGACTTCGATTGCCACAATAAAAGAATTAAACAAACAAGCTGGGTACTATTTCTTCAGCAAAGATACGATGAAATTTTTTGCTTCAAAAGTAGAATCAAAATTATATAAAAGTGGTTATTTCATTACCTCAGAAAAGACTGGTTTTAGTAGTTATAATCGTGAGTACAAAGTAAGACTCGCTAAAAAAGATGAGCATGGAAATTTTAACGGCGAGATAGATAATAATCCGGCTAAGAAAACTTTCCATACTAAGGAAGAGGCTAAGGAATGGATTAAAATATTTGGAGCATAAATCATGACGGTAGAAAGAACTATTCAGGGATATAGAGTAAGTACAATTAAATTTAATCGGTTAGTGTCTATGCACTATATTGGATACACAAGAAAAGAAGCGGTAGAAGAATTTAGAGAATTTTTAAAAGAACTAAAAAATTAATTTGGAGCATATAAAATGGGTGCAGGAATAGACTACGGATTAGGAAGAAATAATATCGATCTCGAAACAGGGATCAGATATGGAGTAATAAGCTTAAATAATGTTAGCTCAGAATGGTTAGATGAATTTGAAGCACAATATTTAGAAGAAGAAAATCCAGACGAAAATTATTTGCCTGAAGAATGTAGCCCAATTTCATATAAATACGAAAAGGATGGATTAGTTTGTGAATATAGCCCTAATTCAAGTATGAATATTTTATTTGTCTTTAAGTCTGAAGTTATTGTTAAAGCAAAATTTTGTTCGCCTTGTGTACCTGGGGCCGGAGATCTAGACAATCTAGATCCTGAAGGAATAGAAACATATGGCTTGCCTGAAGATTGTCTAAATAAATATTAGAGATTTAAGGATCGGATCATTCTAGCAAAGTGATCCTATAGTTAAATTTAAAATGAAATTTGGAGCATATAGAATGGAAACTACAATACCCTTTTCTGGATTTTACAATAGTCATCATGACTCAAATTTGGATTATGAATTAGAGAGTATGTTTTCTGATGAAAACGGAAATAGTTATCAATCAATAGTAGAAAAGGCTAGTGATCTAGCAGACTGGCAAGCTATCCATACCGATTATGCTAAGAAATACACAGAAGCATTAGCCACCAAGTTTGATATTAGATCGCTCAAATTTAGCAAGCTATCGTCTCCAAAATTCTATAATTTTGAAACAGATCGGATCTTCTGTACCATTACCCAAAAAGAAGTAAAGAGGATCTTTAAATTAGTAAACAAAGAACTATTAGAGAATGAAATAAAGGATCGCTTTACCTCAAGATCCGGCTTTATCTCTTACTATCCTAATACCATCAAAGAATGGCCTAAAGCCCTAAAGGACTGGGATATTAATCATGTAGGTACATTGATTGAGGCTTACATAAAACAAGCCAATAATGGCGATTTTGAAAGCTCAGAACAAGCTGAAATTTTCGATGGATCAAGCGAAGTCTGCAATAGTATCCTAGATGAAAATATTAAAAATATAGGTCGATTGTATAACCTAGCAGATTATCTTAGGACTAGGAAAACTAGAAAAGATAATCAGGAGTTAGGCATACCAAGCAATTAGAGTATAATTGTGTTACACTTTGTATATACAAAGATTTAAAGTATAAAATCGTTTTAGTTTGAGTAACCGAACAGATATACAAAGTATGGGAAAGAAAATAACAAGTAAGAAAATACAAGATGGAGTCTGGGATCTCTATTGTGAGAAATTGCATATAGGATTCTATAGAAAAAGAGATGGAGTAGTAAAACTATTCGGATTGATTATGCCTCGCGCATATATTCTTCCGAAGAGAGTTAAGACTCTTAGAGAAGCGATAGCATTAGTGAAAGAAAGTTATATTGGGTTGTAAATTAAATCATAATTTATTTTGGAGCATACAATGGATTGGAAAATAGTTAGTATAAATTCTCTGGGAAAGCTTTATAGTGTCGGCCCATTTACTGTTTCTGAAGTTAATCTGCCTCTATTAAAGGGAGAAGAAGGTCAATTTGCTATTAGAATAAGTGGGGATTTATTAAAATATGAAGATTCAAAAGAAGCGGTAGAGGCTTATATAAATGGAGATAGTATAGAAAAAGATCTACATAGAATAACAAACAATAAGTACCTATGCTTGAGCGATCAAGCTAGACCAT
>Ga0172380_10009148_pt1 | contig 10627 bp, 4 predicted proteins | sample Leawe162metaG_FD_119747 | JGI IMG/M metagenome (GOLD analysis project Ga0172380, IMG submission 119747) | Leachate microbial communities from a municipal landfill in Southern Ontario, Canada - Leachate well 162 metaG | ecosystem: Engineered > Solid waste > Landfill > Unclassified | place...
ATCGGCAAAAGTCAGCGGCAGCGTCATCTTCTGCACCGTACCCGCTTCATCCAGATAATCCAGATTATATTCGAGCCAGTCACGGTCGAGAGACGGGTTGCCTTCCAGTGTCACGCACTCGGAGAAAGTTACGCCGGCATCCGGGTCATAGCGGAACAGCGGGTAAGCACGCGATTCCACCGCCAGCTTGCTCTGGTTGGTCAGCATGTCGTCGCCCACACCCTGCTCCGGCGGGCACACGGCGTAGATGTTGAACAGCGCCGGGCGGCGGCTGTTGAGGCCGTCGATATAGCCCTCGATCAGGTGGGTCGGATGTGCCACGCTGCTCTGCAGTACGAAGGCGCTGCGGTGGGTCATGCCGATCAGGCTGATCTCCTTGCGGATCTCGGTCTTGCCGTGGTCTTTCGTGCCGTATGGCGACATGTCCGCCACCTGGCTGATGAAGCCGGAGGTACAGGCCTGGCCGCCGGTATTGGAATACACCTGCGTGTCCACCACCACCACCTTGACCGGCAAACCGGACATCAGCATGCGTGACAGGTTCTGGAAGCCGATGTCGTACATCGCACCGTCGCCGCCCACGGCCACCACCGGTGGGCACAGATGCCACTCCTCGTCGGTCAACTGTTCCCAGTTGAGATGAGTGAAGAAGCCATCGTGCTTTTCAGAATCATAACCGTCAGCCAGTTCGATCTCGGCCATGCGCACCGCCTTGAAACCATCCACCATTTTTGCCATGTGCCCTTCGAACACGCCCATCGCGACCGAAGTCGAGTCCTGGAACAAGTGCGAAGTCCACGGGAAGGGATAGGGGTTGAACGGGAAGGTTGAAGCCCACACCGAGGTGCAACCGGTGGAGTTGATGATGCCCATGTGCGCGCGGCCCTTGTGGTTCTTGCCTTCCATATAGCGCCAGCGCAGGTCATTCAATTTCTCCAGCAGGTGCGTCACCCGCCCCAGCCATGCCTGATCGATCGGCTCACCCCCGGTGTGCTGCGACAACGTCGCAGAAAGATTGGCCAGGGTCAGGTCGTCGCCCCGGTGTGCCTGCATCGCCTTGAGCACGGCCTGCGTATCTGTCAGGTTGACGGTGCCGGCCAGCTTCATGCGCAGATGGTTCTCCAGTTTTTCAATCAGGCCATCGAGCTTGCCCACGAATGCCTGCACGCGCGGTTGCATCAGTGCGGTGACGGTGCTGGTAAACAGATGGATCGCGGTCTTCTCGCCGCAACCGAGACAGGCACCGTCGCCGCTGGACATCGAGTTGTAGTTATTCTTGTCGAGCAGCAGCGTATCCAGCGCACCGATCTTTTCATTCAAATCGTCGATGCGGTTGTACTGCGGCGGCGTGGTCGGCAGGTCCTGCCAGAAGTCCCAATCGCGGCGCAAGGTTTCCACGCTGTCGGTCGTTTGCGTGACCATGCGCAACGCATTGTCGTCGCACACATCCACGCACACGGCGCAGCCTTTGCAGGTGTAGGGGTTGACGGTGATGGAGAACAGACCGCCGCTGCCCGGCTGTTTCTTTTCTTTCTGGTTCCAGTAGGGCTTGGTGGTGGCGAACTTGAAGCCGCCCAAAACTTCGCGCAACAGACCAAGCTCCTTTTCCAGACGGCCACGATCGTCACCCTGCGTCGGGTCGGCGGCGAAAGCTTCGGTGATGGCCTGGCCCAACAGTGCGTGTACATCGAGGCCGTCTTTTTCCAGCGTACCGCGCAATTGCTTGTCGATGGCGCGGCTGAATTTGCGCAGGAAGCGTGTCGGCCGTCCGCCGATCTCGATCTTCTGGATCGCGGTATTGAGTACGTCGCTGGCGGTCGAGACCAGGCCGGGGATGGCGTTATCAGGGCACTGGGTGTAGCACGCGCCACAGGCGGTGCAGTTCTCTGCAATCCATTCAGGATGCTCGAAACGGATCTGGGTCATGTCGCGAAATACGCCGGTGACTGCCGGGATCAGCGCCAGACCCATGAAGGGATCGACCAGGTTGTCTGAGCCCTGCCCCTTCATATAGAAGCTGCCGGTCTGTTCCCAGAAACGGTGGATGTCGGTGATACCGCCGTCACCTTCCGGGATACGTTTGAGCATCGCCGGCATTGATCCTGCGGCTACCGGCAGGTGTTGGCGCTGGCCAACCTGTTTGGCGGCAGCGGGAATCTCGTAGATTTCCTCGAAGCCGCGGCGCACCACGCGCAGATTATCCGCGACGATGCGCTTGCCCTTATTGCCGAACTTCGCTTCCAACTGGTTCTCGATGGCGGTAAACAGATTTTCGACAGTCAGCCCGGCGCGTTCCTTGACATCGGAGGCATGGAAGAAAGCACCCTGGAAGGCGTTGCCCTGCATGCGCAGTTGCAGGTCGGGGTTGGAGGACTCCTCGCGTGCGATCTTGAATGCGTCCAGATAGAACACACGAATCTCGTTATCCGCGATGTATTTCTGGGTGTGAATGGGGAAGGTGGCCCACACGGCTTCCGGAGTGGTGAGATTGCTCTGGATGATGAATACGCCGTTCTTTTTCAACCCGGCCAGTGCGTTGGTGTGCAGGAATACCTGCGGGTCGGGCGACAGCGCCACGTCGATACTGCTGTATTCGCAGTTGATGCGGATCGGTTCCGGTGCGGCAGACAGATAGTAGGTGGTGGGCTGGCCTTTCTTCTCCGAACCGTATTTCGGGTTGGCCTTGATGTCCCAGCCGAGTAATTCGAACAGGGTCATCGCCAGATTCTTGCCGGTGGTGACCGCGCCCCAGCCGCCGATCGAGTGCATGCGCACCGCGATTGCGCCCTTGGGCATCAGGTTGGGGTTCTCCGAGCCGCGCAGCGCCATTTCCTTGATGCGCGGATAGGCAGCCTGTAATTCCTGCTGGCGGAACTCCTGTTTCGGCGTGGCCGATTCGTCGCGCACGAAATCCACCGACAGGTAATAGAACTTGCGTTGGGCGGCACCCGGCAGCATATTTTCCACTGCGGCGATCAGCCCCTCCGGTTGCAGGTCGCGCGAACCCAGACCGTAGCAGCCGGAATACAGCGACGGCATATCCTTTGCGCTGGCGTAGTTTGCATACTCCGGATAGGAATTGTCGCGGCCGTTCTCGATACACTTGGTGACGGTGGCACGCACTTCACGCATCAGCGGCAGATCCTCCGCCAGCGGCTGGTCGGTACGCTCCAGCACTGCCACCCCTTTTTTGCCTTTAAGCAGCTTGCCCAGCAAATCGCCGGGGAAGGGACGGAACAGGGTGAGATTGACCACACCGATCTTGATCTTGCGGTTTTCGCGCAACCAGTCTGCGACCGCCGCCGCCTGCACCGTCATGCTGCCCTGGCCGACGATGAGATAATCGGCATCGTCACAGCGGTAGGGATCGATGCGCTGATAGTGCCGCCCGGTGAGTTGGTAGAACTCTGCCATGCTCTGTTCCAGCAGTTGCGGGATGTGCTGGAAAAAGTAGGGGCGCTGTGCCGCGACCGCCTGCATATAGCCATCCTGATTCGTCACCACGCCGGATTGCACCGGATTGTCCACATCCCACAGTTGCGGCACGCGACGGCGGGTGTCGCCGTAGAGGATGCGCTGCGCCGGGGTGGGGGTGTCGATGATGTCATCCGCGTGGCCGAGGAACTCATCCACCAATCCCCGCTCCGGCACCAGCACCGGCTCGATCAGATGCGTGGTGAGGAAGCCGTCCTGTGCCACTATCGCCGGGGTCAATGACAGTTCGGCCGTCTTGCGCCCGATCAGGTTGAGGTCGGCCGCTTCCTGCGCATTCTTCGCCATCACCTGAATGAAACCGGTGTCGTCGACGCAGTGGTAATCGTCGTGCGCGCAATGCACGTTTAGCGAGTTCTTGGTAATGGCGCGGCAGCCAACGTTAAGCACGTACGGCAGGCGCTTGCCGACGGCGGCGTACAGTGATTCGTGCATGAAGGCCATGCCTTGCGAGGAAGTGAAGTTGACTGCGCGCATGCCGGTCATGGACAACCCGGCGGTCACCCCGGCGGCGGCGTGTTCCGACTCCGGTTCGATGAAGATCAGCGGTCTGCCTGCCGTGTTCACGTGACCTGCAGCTACCGCTTCCGCCCAGTATTCGCCCATCTGGGTTGAAGGCGTGATCGGATAGGCGCCTGCGCCATCCGAGGCTTCGCGCTCCACCATGATGACGGCGGTGTTGCCGTCGATGGCGTCGCGCACCCCGGGATATTTGAATTCGGTTTGTTGCTCGGCACCGGTAATGGCGTCCAGCAACTTGAATTGTTTGATCTTGTTCAGCATGGCAGGTCTCCTTGATGTTTCAGGTCAGGCTTCTGCCATGACAGGCAGTGGTTTGATACGGATGATCTTTTTGGCGGCATGCCCCTTGTCGATACGCTCGCCTTCGAGCCAGACGATGGCGCCGGTGGGGCAACGCTCGATGGCGTGGCGGTCGGCCTGCTCGTTCAGGTCGTAGTCGATCACCGCCAGATTGTTCTTGAGTTCGATCAGACCGGTGGCGCTATCCACCACACACTTGCCGCAGGCGGTGCAGGCCACTTCACATACTGCTTCGGCGGCCAGTGGATCGGCTTCGTTGCGGCACGCCATCCACAGCTTGCGTGATATGGGTTGCAGCGAGAACAATTGTTTCGGGCAGATATCCACACAGTCGCCGCAGGCGGTGCACTTATCGACAATGACGTGCGGCAGGCCGTACTGGTCCATTGTGATGGCATCGAAGTCGCACACGTCGGCGCAGTCCCCGATGCCGAGGCAGCCCCAAGTACAGGCTTTGCCACCGCCCCCGGCGATTGCGGCGGAACGGCAGGAAGCGTGACCGACATACTCGGCGCGGATCTTGGCGACATGGTGCCCCCCGGCGCAGGCCAGACGGGCGACGCGTTTCTCCACGTCACCCAAGGTGATGCCGAGCATCTCGGCGATGGACAGGTTCTGCTCGGGCTGGTTGACGGTACAGCGGGCGGGCTCGAGTTTGCCTTCGACTACCTGCTCGGCGAAGTTGCGGCAGCCGGCGGTGCCGCAGGCGCCGCAGTTGGAGTGTGGCAGCATGTCTTCGACAGCGTTGATGCGGGGGTCTTCAAAGACATACAGGCGCTTGCTGGCGATCGCCAGAAACAGCGCCAGCGCGCCGCCCAGTGCAGCCATGAATGCGCCCGCCAATAGAACATTGTGCAGTGTTTCCATGATGCTTCTCCCCGGTTGAAATGAGCGCGACACTCGTCCAACTTATTTTTGTGTGTGCAAGGTTATTGAAGTTACAATCATTTTGGGAATCAATTATTTCAATTTTAATTATTAGTAATTGCGAGAACCGGGTGTGAGGAGGGGTAAATGCCGACAGACAAACAGGCGTACTACAAGAACAACCGGCTCAAGCAGATGCGTGCCTTTTGTCAGGTGGTGCGTTGCGGCAGTGTGACGCTGGCGGCAGAGAAGTTGTTTCTCAGCCAGCCGTCGATCACCCTGCAAGTGCAGGCGCTGGAAAGAGAGTTGAGCACCACTCTGTTCGAGCGCCACGGACCGACGATGCGCCTGACCCCGGATGGCGAGGCGCTTTACGCACTGGCAGAACCGCTGGTGCGCGGTATAGACGACCTGCAAACCAATTTCGTGGCACAGCATGGGCGTCTGGAATCCGGTGAGCTCAACATAGGCGCGGGAGAATCAACCATTCTCTACATCCTGCCGGAAGCGGTTAGTCGTTTCGTCAAAGCCTATCCCGGCGTGCACGTGCGCCTGTTCAATGTAACCGGGCGTGACGGGCTCAAGATGCTCAAGGCGGATGAGATCGATTTTGCCGTCGGCTCCATGCTGGAAGTGCCGGACGACATCTCCTATCAGCCGGTCGTTACCTATGATCCGGTATTGATCGTACCGCCCGGCCATGCGCTGGCAAAAATGAAGAATGTCACACTCGAACACATCAGCCAGTACGGCCTGATCCTGCCGCCGCGCCATCTTTCTACGTGGGGCATGGTCAAGTACGTGTTCCAGCAGCACAACCTGTCGTTCCGGGTCACGCTCGAAGCGGGTGGTTGGGAAGTAATCAAGAAATATGTGGAGATGGGCATGGGCATCTCCATCGTGACCGATATCTGTCTCACCGGATGCGAGAAGCTGGAACGGATTCCGCTCAAGGAGTATTTCCCGCGACGTGACTACGGGCTGGTGCTGCGCAAGGGCAAATTCCTGTCGCCGCAGGCACAGCGTTTTGTCGAGATACTCATCGAGGTCTATCAGGATCGCGTTGTCGCCTGATTCAAAATCAGTCAAACGATTAAGTCGTTTGACTTAATTTTGGGCGTCGATTAAGGTGGCGCCCCCGTTTCCGCTGTCGGAGCCCGCTTGAACACCAACACAAAGTCGAATTGCCCTCGGGTCAACATGGCGCAACGACTGCTCGGGCATCCGCCCGCCTCGCAGGAAGAAACACGCTGGCGCCTGTTGCAGGCGGCGACCGAGGTGTTCGCCGAATCCGGCTATCGCGCTGCGACGACACGCGAGATCGCGCGCCGTGCCGAGGTCAATCTGGCGGCGATCCATTATCACTTTGGCGACAAGGCGGCACTCTACCGTGCCGTGTTTCAACTTCCCTTCCTCAATGAATGCAACGGCTTCGTCTCGCTCGATCTGGCGCGGGTGACTCTGCGCGAGGGTTTGCATGCGTTTTACACTTGGCTGTTCCCGCCAACTGCAGACGAGGATCCGATGCTGCGCCAGTTCATGCGCCTGCATGTGCGGGAGGAAGCCGAGCCTAGCGGCGTCCTGGATGATGCGATGGTGCAGGCTTACCGCGCCAATCACGAAAAAATGCAATCAATCCTGTGCCGGGAATTCGGCCTCACAACTGCCGACGACGAGGTGGACCGCCTGTGTTTCTGTCTGGCTGGTCTGGCCACCGTTTATTTTCACGGTGGGCGCAGTGCAGTGGAAAATCTTGCGCCGCAACTGGTCAAGGGCGTGGCGGCACGCGAGGCGATGGTGGCAAGGCTGGTCGATTACGCAGAAGTGCTGATTAACGGCGTCCGCGTTCACCGCCATGGGTGACATTCACCAAACTGATCAATCCAGAGAAAACAGCATGAGCACACCCGCCTCTAAACTTAAACCGAACCTCCTTCGCATTTTGCTGGGGGCAATGCTGCTTGCGGGCGGGGTTGTCTGGCTGATGAATCGACACAGCGTGGCGGCACCCGCTGCGGAGGTGGTCAGCCGTCCGGCATTGACGGTGCGCACCACGCAGCTGCGCGAAGACAAATGGTCGGAGACACTGGCTGCCAACGGCAGTATTCTGCCCTGGCAGGAAGCGATTATCGGCGCGCAGTTGCAGGGGGTGCGCATCGCCGACGTGAAGGTGAGTATCGGCGACCGCGTACAGCGCGGTGATGTGCTGGCGACGCTGGACAATGCGCTGCGTCCGGCGGGCGATGGTCTGCCGCAAAGCAAGATCGTGGCGCCGGACGATGGTGTCATCTCATCCGTCAGCGCGAGCGTCGGCTCCATGCCGCAGGCCGGAACCGAATTATTCCGCCTGATCCGCCAGGGTCGGCTGGAATGGTGGGCGGAATTGACTGCAGAGGAATTGATGCGCCTGCGCCGTGGCATGCGCGCCACGATCACCTTGAGCGGCGGCAGAACAGTGCAAGGCAGCGTACGCGCCATCTCGCCCAAGGTGGAGATGCAGACGCGCTTCGGCCACGCCCTGATCCGCCTCGACGATAGCCGCAACATCATCGCCGGTGCCTTTGCACGCGGGACGTTCGATATCAGTGGCGAGCGCAAGGTGCGCTGGTTGCCGCCGACCGCCGTCATGCAGCGCGGCGATCTGACCTTCGTACTGGTGGTGGATGCGACGGGGCGGGTGCATGAGCGTCCGGTGCAGATCGGGCAACGCAACGGCATCAAGGTCGAAATCAAACAGGGCCTGCAGCCGAATGAGTCCGTGGTGGAAAGCGGCGGACCGTTTCTGACCGACGGCGACAGGGTTCAAGTCGTAAAGTGAGCGTAATCACATGAATGTTTCATCCTGGTCCATCCGCAACCCCATCCCCGCACTGCTTGGCTTCGCGTTGCTTACCTTCGTGGGTCTGGCGGCGTTCAAGGCGATGAAGATCCAGTTATTCCCCGACATCGACCTGCCGATGATAACGGTGACGGCTTCGTTGCCCGGCGCTTCGCCCGACCAGATGGAGGCGGAGGTGGCGCGCAAGATCGAGAACGCGCTGGCCAGTGCCCAGGGTTTGAAGCATATCTATAGCCAAGTAAAAGACGGTACCGCAATCATCTCGGCCGAGTTCAGGCTGGAGCGCGATTCGCGCGAGGCGCTGGAGGATGTGCGCTCCAACGTGTCACGCATCCGAGGTGATCTGCCGCGTGAGATGCTGGACCCGGTCATCAACAAGGTGGAATTAAGCGGCAAGCCGCTGCTGACATATGCCATCACCGCGCCCGGCATGAGCGAGGAAGAACTGTCCTGGTATGTGGACAACAACATCGCCAAACTATTGCTGGGTGTAAAAGGTGTGGGGGCGGTCAATCGGGTCGGCGGCGTAACGCGTCAGGTGCGGGTCGAACTCGACCCGCTTAAAATGTTGGCATTGAATCTGGGTGCTGCTGAGGTTTCCTCGCGCCTGCGGGAGATCCAACAGGAAGCACCCGGCGGACGCACCGACCTGGGCGGGCTGGAACAATCGGTGCGTACGCTGGCAACGGTGAAGACGGCCGCCGAACTGGCGCAGATCGAGATCGCCCTGAAGGACGGGCGAAGCGTGCGCCTGGCGCAGGTGGCGAATGTCAGCGACACCATCGCCGAGCGGCGCTCGGCGGCCTTGCACAACGGCAAACCGGTGGTCGGCTTCGAGATCGTCCGCTCGCTCGGGGCCGGTGATGTGGCGGTGGCTGAAGGTGTGGCAAGCGCACTGCAAGGATTGAATAAAACGCGGCCTGACATCGAGACCGAACGCGTTTTCGACAACGTGGACGCCGTTTATGAAACCTATCAGGGCTCGATGGAGATGCTGTTCGAGGGTGCGTTACTGGCGGTGATTGTGGTGATCTTCTTCCTGCGCAACACACGCGCCACCATTGTTGCCGCCACCGCCTTGCCACTGGCCATCATTCCCACTTTTGCCCTGATGTATCTGTTCGGTTTCACCATCAACATGGTGACCCTGCTCGCGTTGTCACTGGTGGTCGGTGTGCTGGTGGACGATGCTATCGTCGAGATCGAGAACATCATGCGTCATCTGGAAATGGGCAAGACGCCCTATCAGGCGGCGATGGAGGCGGCAGACGAGATCGGCATGGCGGTGATCGCCACCACCTTCACCCTGGTTGCGGTGTTCCTGCCGACCGCTTTCATGAGCGGCATCCCGGGGCGTTTTTTTGTGCAGTTCGGCTGGACGGCAGCGGTGGCGGTGCTGTTTTCACTGGCGGTGGCACGTTTGCTGACACCGATGATGTCGGCCTATTTCCTGCTGCCCCGGGTCAAACACGCAACGCCCGGATGGATAGCGATCTATCTCAAATGGGCGCAATGGTGCCTGCATCACCGCAAGGCCACGTTGCTGGCCACCGCCGCGTTCTTCTTTGGCTCGTTCTATCTCGCCGCACTGCTGCCCACCGCCTTCCAGCCAAAGGATGACCGTTCGCAAACCCAGGTTTCGCTGACCCTGCCGCCAGGCAGCAAGTTCGAGCAGACCTACGTGCTGGCCGAGCATGCGCGCGAAATCGTGATGCGCAATCCCAACGTGGTGCTGGTCTATACCGCCATCGGCGGCGGCGCCTCGGGTGGTAACGCTTTCGAGCCGACCGGAGCGGCAGAAGCACGGAAGGCCTCTTTGTCGATCCAGCTCAAGCCGCGTGCGCAACGTCAGAGCAAGCAATTGATTGAGGACGAACTGCGCGAGGCGTTGACGATTCTGCCCGGAGTGCGGGTCAAGGTCGGCCTCGGGTCGGCATCGGACAAGCACCAACTGGTGCTGACCAGCGAGAACCACGAGTTGCTGGCTGCGCACGCGCTGCAGGTCGGGCAGGAGTTGCGCACCATCCCCGGCATCGGCAATGTGGTGTCCAATTCCAGCATCCTGCGTCCCGAGATCGTGGTACGTCCCGACTTCGCGCGCGCGGCTGACCTCGGCGTCACGACGACGGCAATTGCCGAAACCCTGCGCGTGGCGACCAATGGTGATTACGACCAGACACTGGCCAAGCTCAATCTACCGGATCGGCAACTGCCCATCATCGTCAAATTACCCGATTCTGCGCGGCAGGATTTGGCGTTGCTGGCGCGCCTGGTAGTATCCGGGGCACATGGGCCGGTGATGCTGGGCAACGTGGCGACCTTGAGCATGGAAAGCGGGCCGGCGCAGATCGACCGCTATGACCGGCAACGCAACATCACCTTCGAGATCGAGCTGGCCGGGCAGCCGCTGGGGAAGGTACAGGCGGCAGTGAATGCCTTGCCTGCGATCAGGAATATGCCGGACGGAGTGGAGATGGCCGCCATCGGCGATGCTGAGGCAATGAACGAACTGTTCGCCAGTTTCAGCCTGGCCATGTTCACCGGCGTGATGTGCATCTATATCGTGCTGGTGCTGCTGTTCAAGGATTTCATGCAGCCTGCCACCAT
>Ga0172380_10009150_pt1 | contig 10625 bp, 8 predicted proteins | sample Leawe162metaG_FD_119747 | JGI IMG/M metagenome (GOLD analysis project Ga0172380, IMG submission 119747) | Leachate microbial communities from a municipal landfill in Southern Ontario, Canada - Leachate well 162 metaG | ecosystem: Engineered > Solid waste > Landfill > Unclassified | place...
CCCGTCCAGAGAACTGGTCGATTCATCGAGAATGAGGATCGGTGGATCCCGATACAGCGCTCGCGCGATTCCAAGCCGCTGCCGTTGCCCGCCGCTCAGCCTGGAGCCGCGCTCGCCAACCGCGGCGTTCAATCCTTCGGCTTGCGCGCCGACAAAGTCCTCGAGATGACACATGCCGACGACGCGTCGCAACCAAATCCGATCGACATCCTCGGGCGACACCCCAAACGCGATATTTTCAGCAATCGTGCCGTCGACAATGTAGACGGATTGCGGGACATAGCCGAACATCTCACGCCAAGTTCGTTCTCCGATCTCGGGACTCGATTTTCCATTGATCAGAATATCGCCCTTCGCCGGGGGCAGCAGGCCAAGCAACAGATCGACCAAGGTCGTTTTCCCCGACCCAGACGTACCGACGAGGCACACAAACGAGTTTCCTTCGATTGTCAGGTCCAACTGATTGAATATCATCTGATCAGATCCCGGATAGCCAAACCCGACGTCACGGAATTCAATGCTTGCACAAGCTACAGCCGCCCTCTCGACAATAACTGGGGTGTCGGCAGCGTCGGCAATTCGGCTTTCTTCGAGTATCTTGTTGATGTTCTTTATGGCCGGCTGGAACTGCCGCAACTGGGATAAGGCACCGGCAATCTTGTTTATTGAAGGCATCAACCGATATCCTGCCACGGCATACAAGACTAGCGTCGGCACGATCATCGACAATTCGACGCCGGCGCTTATGTAATACAAGGCCATACCAATAACAGTCGCCGCAGAGACAAATTGCATAATTGACTGAGGCAGCATCTGCACGATGAAGGCGTTTGCATAGCAGCGCGCCAATTCGTCGGCATGCCCTCGGAACAGGCCGGCAAAAAACGTCTCCTTCCCTGACGTCTTGATTTCCTTGACCGACTGCAACGCTGCCATGCAAAAGACGAAACGAGCACCATTGGCTTCATCGTTCTTGATTCCAAGTTTCTGCATTTTGTTTCGAGTCAGTACCAGCGCTGTACTGAGAATCACCCCCAGCGTAGCGGTAATAACGAGGCCCGTCTTCAAATCAACCATCAGGATCAAACCGATCAGAACGGACAGAATGACTCCGTCGCCGAGCAAAGTCATAACAGAAAGCAGCACGCCGTTTGCAAACTGGTCTGTCTGTCCGATTACATCCTTGCTCAATGTTCCTGAGTTGCTTCCGATGTGAAACAGCATCGGCTTGCGCAAATAGGCTTCGAGCAGCCTTACAGACACACGCGAATTCTGATGGACACAAAAGCGCGTGATATAGGCGGTTTTCAGAAACAAGAACACATTGGCGAGAAAAAATACAATCAGCGCCAGCCATCCGGACCATAGCAAAAATTGATCAACAGTCGCAAATTGGCCTTGATTAAAAAGAAACCGCAGAACATCGTTGGTTTCGATCAGACTGGGCTTGTTCAGTAAGGCGAGAAACGGATAGAGGGTTCCGACACCGACCAGTTCCACTCCGCCGCCCAGAATGCATAGAAACACGGCAAAATAAAAACGGTTCCGGTCGACGGCCAAGACTTGCAGGGCGCTTCGAATAGCTTGAAATATATCCGCAAAGATCATGCTCGCGCCGTCAGCAGGTCAATGTGCAAGCGCAGAAATCCTGAGCCTATGGGTGTCGCAATACCTGAACACCAATGCTCTTTGGGAAAAGCCTGTCGGTAGGTGATTTGCAATTTTTCATCAATCTCAGATGGTTGATATTCTTTCTCGATGCGGTCGAGCATTTCACGCGTGACATCCAAAATTTCTTCCGGCGTATTGTCGATGTAGCGGTACCCACTTTTCAGCGCGAGCTTCCCGTCCCACAGTTTTGGGTCAGAACGCCGCTTAAAAGCCTCCAGCAATTCGGGGAACGCTATTTTTTCGCCGGTAAGGTGGTTTTCCGCAAGCTTGGGAATGAACAATGAATGTTTTCCAAATGGCGCGTTGCCGAATGGCACCCAATTTACCCCAATGCGTGGCCGATCGAACACTGCGGCAACATCGCCGATCCCAGAGGTAGTTCCTAGAAAAAATCTGCACTTTGCGGTCAAATAAATATCCATGAAGTCACTACGGCTTGTCTGAGCGTAGTCGATTACTCGGGGCGACTTGACGCTCAAAGGCTTTGCCACATGGAACCCCATCCTCAGTACAAACCCGCCTCTAGACACCACTTCCTCAATCGCCGGAGTGAATGAATCGATATCCGCATTGCGATAATCGTGGTAGCTCCAATCTCCTTCGTCAGGGTGGGCAGCGTTCAGATAGCTCTCGTCTCGGGCAAACACGCAAACAAACCAATTTGTTTCGGCGTCGATCCCCCATTTGGCCAACTGCGTTCTACCCTTTGATTCTTCCTCGTCGGTAAATTCCAGAGTGGGTGGGGCGGTGTTGAACTCGACATATTCGTTTGAGAGCATCGTAAGTGGTTGAAAAAATATCGACCGAGACCATAGGGTCTGTGTGGCACATAACACAGAATGCAGAAATGGCAATCGAAATATTGTCATTTTGCGCTGCCACATTTCCAACAACTGCTCGTTTGCCGGATTGCCAGCGACAAATATTTCCAAGTCAGCATCTAATTTGTTGCCCAGCCACTTTCTCCTACAGAACAAATCTGGGTTCAAGGCCAAATGGCCAATGCGTTCTGTCGGGAATATCCCCAGCTTGATGCGCCTGATCGGTAAAAGAAACAGACAGGCGCTCGCAGCTAGCAAGAACAATGGAATTGATATAAGCCAATGAAGAAGTTTAACCAAACGAATGTTCACAGACCGTGCGATTCCGGCCACGCCCTTTTGTCTCCATAGATCATACAGTCTGCTCATTGGATCAGATCTTCATCCCCTGAAGAGAAAAAAATACCCGCTGGCGGCGGGTGCGGAAATTAATCCGTTTGCTAGAGCATTGGCAAGCAACATCAGCAATATTATCCAGCAAATTTCATAGCTACTTGCTTGAGATCGCTTGTGATGCAACTTCGCCAAATAGCAGGTGGAGACTTCAAAATGGCCCAGCGAATTCCCGGTTTGGCGCATCGAGTCGGCCACGACGACGGAGCGCCTCCCGCAATCGTGAATAGTCAATTGTCTCCGGATCGATTTCTGCAAGCCTTAGGACGGCATCGGCTATCGTCAATGGCTCCGGGTAGTACCCCTCCGCCATGAAATGAGATGTCGGAACCGGGTAGTCCGGAGAAGCCACGCGAATCGGCGCCACCTTCAGTGACCGGAACTCGCGCTCGACAACCTGGCTGACGAGTTCCCCGGCTATGCCGCCAGTCTTACACGCAGTATCGGCAACGAGTAACCGGCCAGTTTTGCGGACCGATTTCGCGACAGCATCTACGTCCAGGTGACTCACGCTGCGCATGTCTATAACCTCGGCATCAACAGAGAAGGAATTCAGGGCCCGGGCCGCAAGCAAAGATTCCACCGCCATGTAGGAGAACGCTGCGATGGTAACGTCATCTCCTGCGTGCAGAATCCGGGCACGATTGAGTGGTACACGATAAGGATCAACCGGTACGGTGTCGATGTGATGATGCAACCAGCGGTGCTCGATAAACACCACAGGATTGTCATCCTCGATTGCCGCAATGAGCATCCCTTTGGCATCATATGCGGTGGTTGGCATGACTACCTTGAGTCCTGGTATCTGCGCAAATAAAGCCTGCAGGCTCTGCGAATGCTGCGGCCCCTGGCCCCACCCGCGGCCGATAATCAAGCGCACAACCAGCGGCACACTGGCTTTACCGTCGAACATGTAGTGCCATTTCGCCGCGTTATTCACCAACTGATCCACGGCCAGCAAAGCAAAATCGATCCGCTGATGGACCATCACTGGGCGCAGGCCAGACAAGGCGGCGCCAATGCAAACACCGGTCATTCCGTTTTCGGAAAGCGGCATGTCGAATACGCGCCCAGCTCCGAATTTCGTGCGGAGTTCTGCAGTCGTGCCAAATATTGACTTGGGGTCCGGCACGCCTTCACCTATTACGATCACCCGGGGATCTTGCTCCATGGCCTGATCGAGGCCTTCACGAATCGCCTGAGCAAACGTGATATGTCGTTTGGTAATGTCAGGCATACAGTCGTTCCCCAGCATCCTTGATGGAAGGCTTCGAACTCGCAAGGGCAAAATCGAATGCCCTGGCAATTTCCTCACTGATTTCCACCTCAAAGCGATTATTTTCCGTCGAAAAATTCGGGTTGCTCTGCGCGAGACACTTCTCCATCCATGCCACCGGACAGTCATTCAAGCCGTTTTCAATCTCGGGAGCTGATCGATACTCCAAATCATCATCGAAATTCGGCCCGCAATGCTCGCGCCAGCGGTACGTTTTCAGTTCGATGAATTGTGGCCCCATCCCCTGCCGAGCCTTATCGACCGCGGTGAGCGCAATTGCCAAAACGGCTTCGACGTCATTACCGTCACCCGCGTATGCCGTCACTCCATGCGCCTCCGCCACCCGGTAGATCGAACGGTCTGGCTGCCGCTCCGCCAGACGCGTATATACGGAAAATTCGTTGTTTTCGCAGACGAATAGCACCGGAAGGCGATGAAGGGAAGCAAAGTTCATGGACTCATGAACGACTCCTTCCTCGAAACAGCCGTCGCCAAAAAACACCACACACACTCGATTTTCGCCCTTTAGCGCTGCAGCCCACGCCGAGCCGACCGCCAGTGGCACCGTACCTCCGACAATCGGAGTTGCACCCATGAAACCAACATCCGTGTCGATCAAGTGCATCGACCCACCCCGTCCGCCGCAGCACCCCGTCGACCGTCCGTACAACTCGGCAATCATGGCGTTAAGGTTGCCGCCCTTGGCGAGATAATGCCCATGTGCCCGATGATTGCTGAACATCATGTCGTTGTTGACGAGCGCTCCGCATATTCCAACGGCGATTGCCTCCTGACCAATACACAAATGCATCGGGCAACGCATCTCCTGCTCGATATAGCGCTTTGCTACGGCTTCCTCGACACGCCTAATTCGCAGCATTGAACGATACAACGCTAGCCGAATGTCCATGTTCATCTGGTTGCTGTTCATTTTATTTCAGCAGCGTGGAAATGTATTTATTGAGGCCAACAGGATTAATGGGCTCCCTGTTGCAGACGATTTGTACATCCATCGCCGCAGCGACACTTCCCACAAATGCCGCGACTTCAGGGTCAAGCCCCTTCGCTGCACACAATCCGGCTAAAGACAGAAAGGCATCGCCTGCACCTATCCGATCGACGACTTTGGTCGACAGCGCGGGTATCTTGTGGAAAGTCTTTCGCCGCCGGTCGAACATCATTACCCCCTTGGTTCCCCGGGTAACCGCCAGTTGATTGGCCTGCACTCTGTCGCCAACCTGCGCCGACACGCGCTCGAGTGAGTCGTGACGGTTGTGCGCGGCCATGCGCAATTCAGGCTCATTGAGGGAAACAAAGTCGGCGCGCGGGTAGCGGTGAATAACGTGATAGCCGCGATTACCGCTGTTGATTTGTGTGTTCACCGCAAGAAATCTGGCTTTCTGGCTCAAAATCGCAACCATGCGTTGCGTAATGAATCCGTTGCCGAAATCCGGAACCATCACGACGTCGTAGGCGGCGATATGCTCGGCAAGCCAGCGGCATACCTTTTCCTCGGTTTCACCGAGTACCGGGTCTTCGCGAAAAAAATAAACTTCAAACAATTTTGCAAGATCGGCGTCAACAAAACGCCGCTTGGTAACAGTTGGCGCATCCCGAAAGTAGAAAAATTCAGGTGTCACATTCGGAAGCAGTTTGTCGCGAATAAACTGCTCGTGGCTGTCGACACTACCCAGCCCCGTCACGAGAGTGACATTCTCCACGAATCCCGCAACGTGGTTTGCAACTGCAATCGCGCCGCCGGCGAATTGCTCCTCCGAATCGTAGCGAACAGCAAAAATGTTGCCCTTGCCGGTCTGCCCGAGGGGAGTCGCGTAGTGGTACTGATCGATAATCGCATCACCGATCACCAGAACCTTCAAATCTGAGAGGGATGCGATCTGCTTGTGGATTTCCTTGTCCGACCAGCGCTCGCGAAAACCATGCAGGAACTCCTTGATTTCAGGCGGAAATACGTTGAAATGCTCGTTCAGCAGATTGCTGGAACTGAAGGTAATTTCGTCGGTAAAGAAAATATGACCGCCATGCTTTTCAACGGCTTCCTGCTCAAGTGCAATATTTCCTGTCACGTCATCGCCGTGCGAGCGGTAATCACTACCCTTGGCATAAATGCTCGGACGGATTTCGTTCAAGGCCTCGACTGCGGACACCGCATGATTTATCGCAACAAAGTCCACACAAGCGAGGGCCGCCAGGTTTTCAGCCCGCAACTGCTCGCTGAACACCGGTCGGCCCGGACCCTTATTCACATAGGCGTCGGCGGTCAAGGTCACCAGTAGCACATCGCCTTCCTGCCTCGCTCGCTGCAGGTAGCGTATATGGCCGGTATGCATGAGGTCGAAGGTACCGTGACACTGCACCACGCGCTTCCCTTCTGCACGCAACTGCCGCGATCGCTCGGCAAGTTCGCCCAAACCAAGTATTTTCTGAGTGCTCATAGGGTAGTCAGTTTCCGTATCCCGCCCCGAAACGGTCGGAGACATTGTGCAAAATAAACTGATGCCCGACTTCTACCAGTCCGTAATCGCTGGAATCGAGCCAGATGTTGAGATCGCCCAGTGAGCGCAACGGGTTATCCCGAGAAAAACCGCTCAGTGTAATTACCGCTCCACCGTTATTGACCATCTGCGTCGCCGCATTCCGAATGTTCATCGATCGCCCCGAACTGCTGATTGCGATCAGGACGTCGCCCGGATTGGCCATCTGCCCAAGCACCCGGGAAAACGCATTCTCGTAGCCGTAGTCATTCGCCATGCACGTCAATAGAGAGGAATCGTGGAGCGTAGCCGCCCGCAGCTTCACCACATTGACCAGATCGTTGGCCACATGGGCCGCGATGGCGGCACTGCCGCCGTTGCCTATTACATACACGCTACCTCGCCGCTCGCGTACTTGGGAAAGCATCGTCATGGCGGCCATCACTCCCGATTCCAGTTCGAATGCATCGCCATCTCGACCCGTTATCTCGCACCGTTCCAGCAGCCCGGCAAACTGCTTTGCACGCGCAGTGAGGGCGATTTCGATTTTGTCCGGCATCACTTCTCTACTCTCCCAGATAACGAAACCACGTTGCAGTGGCCTGATTGATCGTGGCCGGGTTCCATACCGGTGCGTCTTTCCAATCCTCAATTCGCTCGAGCATCCTGCTCACGCCACCTTCGAAGGAAACGCGGGCTTTCCAGCCAAGCAGCTTTTCGATTTTTCCGACATCGGCAAATGTGCAATCAGGCTCGCCGGGACGCTTTGGAATGAATTCAACATCGCCCCCAAGTAATTCAACCAACCGATTGACGCTGTAGTGATTTCCGCTGCCGACATTCATTGCTTCTCCGGAGACGCTTGATTCTGCCGCGCAGAGAAATGCTTCGGCCACGTCGGTAACGTAGGTGAAGTCCCGCGTTTGCTTGCCGTCCCCCACCACGGTAAAAGGCCGCCGGTTGAGCCTTTGCGCAAGAAATACTCCGAACACCGCGCCATAGGCACCAGTGGTGCGCGAACGCGTCCCGAAGACATTGAACAAACGCAGCGAGACGGTCCGCAATTTGTAGACGTCGGACCAATGAAGCACCAGTTCCTCGCCCATGTACTTGGTCAGTGCATAAGGGTACTGCGGCTTGATAGGAGTCGACTCTGGCGTGGGATAGACATCGGGGATGCCGTAACTCGACGATGAGGCGGCATACACGAGTCGCTTGACGCTACTCAGTCGAGCGGCTTCGAGGACGTTGAAAGTGCCAGAAACGTTGGTGCTGAAGTACTGGGCCGGCATTTCGATAGAGGGAACAATATCCGCCAGACCCGCCAGATGGAATACCCAATCAATACCCTCGAACAACGGCAGCAGAGCCGAAGAATCACGGATATCCGCATCAGCGAACTTGAACTTCGGACTGTCCGCAACCGCGCGCAAATTTTCAATACGCCCCGAAGTAAAGTTGTCGACGACTACAACCTCGTGACCGCGCGCAATCAATAGTTCAGTCAGGTGGCTGCCAATGAATCCGGCGCCGCCAGTTACCAGAGTTTTCATAGGGATTTGAAGAAGATGATTAAATAAAATTCACGTGCTTAACCAGGTTTTCGCGCATCTGGAATAAGTATCGATTGACCTCGTCCATTCTGCAGTTCTTGCGACATTCCTGAATGTTCAAGCCATTCCTTACGAAATGAAAATTTGCTTCGCGTTTCTCACCTTCCCAGATGTCCCGGAATGAACTCTCGTTCAAGTTGCCAAATTCAAATCGCTTGTCGAGCAGATAGGCGCTGCATCCATAAACAGCGCCGTCAGCCATGACGTACGCCCAAAAGAACGGCGTGGCGTTGCATTTCGTATAGCGGTCGCCCTCGCTCGCCATATGCTTCTTCATCGTGTTTTCACGAAACACTACGTGAAATCGATCTGTATTTAGTCTCTCCAGCACGTCAGCCATCGCCAGGTACTTCCCATAGTCGACCGCTTCGTAAAGATGGGTCTCGCTGAACAGATGCTGGGAATATGGCTTGACCACCAGATAGTCGAGCCCGATCTCGTCCCGACACAAGAGGGCCAGGGTTTCCATTTCGTCGGCATTTTCCGGCAGAAGCAACGACTGGGCCCCAATAGTGCAGTCAATGCCATGCTTCGTCTTGAACTCGACGGCGTGCTTCAGGTTTTCAATCACGCGCCCGAAATCGCGCTCGCGCGTCTGGTGGATTTTCGCGTAGGTTGCAGCCGTCCCTGCATTGATGGAAACCTTGATCCAGGAGGTCAGTGGTAGTGATCGCTCGACAAAGGCATCGTTGAGCACCGTCGCATTGGTCGTAAACGAAACATCGATTCCGGCATCCTTCGTTGCCTTGACGATCTCGTTTATTTTCTTGTGCAGTAGCGGCTCGCCCTCGCCGGCATACATAATGCTGCGTACGCCGAGCCGGCCCATTTCCTCCAGTCGGTCTGCGAGGAGGTCGACATTCAGCATCTGGCTTTTGTAGCCGATGTAATCGACGGCACAAAACGTGCAACGGTGGTTACATGCGCCTACCGGAGAAACTTCAATATAAATCGGGTAGACCTTTTTTGCCTTCTCCCATTCCTCTCCAGCTTCAAGAAACTGCGCGACACGAGAGGGATGAAAAATGAGCTTGTGGCTATCGATTCGAAAGATATCTGCCATTAAGAAAAAGGGGCCTCTGAAGGACTATCGGATTTCTAAGCGGTTCTACGCGAACTAGAGCAGGAATTTTATAGAAAGATGGGACCGCTTGGCTTAGCGACAAACGCTGCCGCTCCGCGATCGTACCCGCCCCAAGTGACGCTAAGCTCCCTAAATGAAGCGGCAAGCCGTTACATGATCCGGGCGCCTATCATCCACCAGCAAAAGGCAGAGCGCGAGCTGCCGCTAGATTATATCTCCCTTCTGTTTCCGGCCAAGCGCACCAAATAGCGGTGTCAGAACTGCTCACGCAGCCGCAGATACCTCGGGAAGCGCGGCATCCCGTTCTTCGTCAGTTCGCGATAGCGATAAGTAACGAGCGTCCCAAGCGGCGGCGGCTTGCGCCGCAGGTCGTCGCTCAGGCCGCTGCCGAGCGCAAAACGGCGGCCGTCGGGCATTTCCATGCGCAGCGCGCCGAGCTTGCCGGCGTATTTGCCCTTGCCGGGCAGATGGGCGATGACGCGCGCTTCGGCGTCCAGCCACGGCGTCAGCTTGAACAAGGCATCGCTTCGGCCGACCTGGTAGGCGGCATCCTCGCGATTCAGCATGAGTCCTTCGCCGCCCTGGCGGACCACGTCGCGCAGTTTTCCCTGCAGCGCTGCCGCATCGGCCACGCGAAATTGGGCTACGGCCTGCAGCCAGGGCAGCTTCGCTGCGGCGGTGACGGCCCTGATCTGTTCCGAGCGTTCGGTAAAACTGCCGGAAGCATTCGGCAACTCGAAAATCATGTAGCGCACGCGCCGCCATTCGCTGTCGTCTGGCGACTGGCGGCGGACGGTGGCCGAAAGTTGATCGAAGCTGCCGCGTCCGAGCCAGAGTTCGCCATCCAGCGGCTGCCTGGGCAAGGCTTCGACGAACCATCGCGGGGCGGGAACCGAGTTGCCGCTGCGAAAACGCAGGGTCTTGCCATCCCAGACGGCGCGCACGCCGTCGAGCTTTTCACTGACCCAGTAACGCGAAACATCGACGCTGTCACGATAGCGTTCCGCCAGAAGCAGTGGCGGCTGTTCGGTGGCTAGTGCCGGAGACGGAGGAAGGTAGGCAACGAGGGCAAGCAGCGACAGAGCAATCCCACGCAACTGCCGCCACGAACGCCTTGGGCTAAGGCGTTCAGCCGCCATGCCGCGCGAGGTAATCCCGATAGGCCTGCGCAATGCCTTCGCGCAGCGGAATCCGCGCCTGCCAGCCGATGTCGCGCAGGCGGCTCACGTCGAGCAGCTTGCGCGGCGTGCCGTCCGGCTTGGTCGCGTCGAA
>Ga0172380_10009151_pt1 | contig 10625 bp, 11 predicted proteins | sample Leawe162metaG_FD_119747 | JGI IMG/M metagenome (GOLD analysis project Ga0172380, IMG submission 119747) | Leachate microbial communities from a municipal landfill in Southern Ontario, Canada - Leachate well 162 metaG | ecosystem: Engineered > Solid waste > Landfill > Unclassified | place...
ACTACATGACTACCGGCCGGGTTTACCAGTCAGTGATTAACCGCGAAAGAAACCTAGAATACGGAGGCCGCTGTGTTGAAGTGGTGCCAGATATTCCAAATGAGGTTATCTCGCGTATAAAAAAAGCGGGTAAGAAGGCTAAAGCCGACTTTATCCTAATTGAGATTGGAGGAACAGTCGGAGAGTACCAGAATATGCTATTTCTTGAAGCGGCAAGAATGCTCAAGCTCCAACACCCCAAAGATGTCTTTTACATCCTGGTAAGCTACCTTCCAGTTCCGGCCATTGGAGAAATGAAGACAAAGCCTACCCAATACGCCGTAAGAACCTTAAACTCAGCAGGAATACAGCCGGATATGATACTGGCCCGCGCATCAGTCCCGATTGATGAGCCAAGAAAAAGAAAGATATCTAACTTCTGCAGCGTCTTGTTTGAAGATGTAATTTCTGCCCCGGACGTAAAATCAATATACGATATACCTATTAACTTTGAAAAAGAGAACTTAGGAAACAGAATCCTAAAGAGATTCGGCATGCCTTCGCGAAAGTCTGATTTAAAGGACTGGGCAAGCTTGGTAAAGAATATTAAAGAACCGACAAAGACTGTAAAAATAGCCGTTGTAGGCAAATACTTTGAAACAGGGAGCTTTACCCTGATGGACTCATACATTTCAGTAATTGAAGCCATAAAGCATGCCGCGTATTTCTTTAAAGCAAAACCAGAGATAGTTTGGCTCTCATCTGAAAAGTATGAGAAGGATCCAAAAGCCGTATCTGAATTAAAAGAATACGACGGCGTTATTGTCCCCGGAGGATTTGGAAGCAGGGGAGTGGAGGGAAAGATTAAAGCCATCGAGTACTGTCGAGTAAACAAACTGCCGTTCTTTGGCTTATGCCTAGGAATGCAGCTGGCTACAATAGAGTTTGCAAGAAACGTGTGCGGAATAACCGATGCTTGCTCCCGAGAATTTTCTCAGGAGTGCGCGCCAGTAATTGACGTTATGCCGGAGCAGAAGGTTTTACTTAAGGAAAAGAAGTACGGAGGAACAATGAGGCTTGGAGCATATGATTGCACGCTTTTGCCAAAGACAATAAGCTACGCTGCTTATGGCAAAAAAGAGATATCCGAAAGACACAGGCATAGATATGAATTGAATAACGAGTTTCGAGAGGTTCTAACCAAAAAGGGATTGACCATTGCTGGTATCAATCCCCAAAAAGACTTAGTTGAAATTATTGAGATAAAGAATCATCCATTCTTTCTTGCTACACAGTTTCATCCAGAGTTTAAATCTCGCCCTCTTAAGCCTCATCCTCTCTTCCGCGAATTTATTCGCGCAAGCCTAGGATAATTACTCTACGTTTAGGACGCTAACTACTTTCTGTGAGTTATTGAAGTTCTTTTTTGTTTTCTCTGTGAATTTGACCACTCCGTCCTTCATTGCGTATAGGGTGTCGTCATCGGCTCTCTTTACGTTTTTGCCTGCAACAACCTTAGCGCCCCTCTGGCGGATAAGAATCATTCCTGCTTTAACAGCTTCTCCTGCGTAAGCCTTGATTCCCAGTCTTTGTGAGTTGGAATCTCGGCCTAGCCTGGACGAACCTGCTGATTTAGTTTTTGCCATATTTAATGTAAAATAAGATTAATTAAGTAATGCCTATATCGTTATATAGTGTATATGTTATCTAACTTTTTGCAAACTGTCAAGAAATACAAAAGCGAGATTCTCTATCTTCTTATCATATTTTTACTGTTGTTGCTTTCTTTTGCGATAGGGTTTATCGTAGCAAAACACCAAACTCAAGAGCCAATTCAGTTTATAGACAGCCAAAAGATATGAAAATAGCAATTATTGGGGGCGGATCGTGCGGACTTTACCTTGCTTGGAAGCTAGCTGCTAAGGGAAATGACGTAACCGTCTTTGAAAGCAATAAGATTATAGAAAACAAGACCTGTTCCGGCCTTTTTTCAGAAAGGATCCTGGAATTTGTTCCGGAATCAAAAAACTTGATCGAACGCCAGATAAACTCGGTGTTTATTAACTTTCCAAGAAAAAAGGTTGAGTTATCCTTCTCCAAAAAATTTCTCATAATCGATCACTCAAAGCTAAACGTCTTGCTATCGGACCTGGCCCATAAAGCCGGGGCCAGTATTGTTTTAGAAAGAAAGATTAATGCGCTTCCCATTGGATTTGATAAAATCATCGGCTGCGACGGCAGCGATTCTTTTGTAAGAAAACACTTAAAGCTAAGGGGACCAAGCTTAAGGCTGGGCATCCAAGGATTTGCAAATAGCACCCTGCAGCAAGACTTTGTCGAGGCTTGGGCTTGCGACGGAGGGTTTATCTGGAAGATTCCGCGAACCAATCATACAGAATATGGGATAATGTCTAGCACAAATGACGCGTATAGAATCTTTTCCGCTTTTACAACCAAAAACAAGCTTGTATTAAACAACATAAAGGCAAAGCTAATACCCCAGGGCTTAATTATCCCCAAAGATGAGGTTTTAACACTATGCGGAGACGCTGCAGGGCTGACAAAGCCCTGGTCCGGCGGGGGAGTTATATGGGGCTTTAAAGCCGCCCAGCTTTTAATTGATAGCTTCCCTGATTTTACTAAATACAGATCCAAGACCAAATCCTTCTTTGGCCCTAAGATTATCTTATCTAAACTGCTGATTAAGGCTGTTTACTTCTTTGGCTACAACATTCCTTGGCTTTTGCCAAAAAGAAACAAAGTTGAGTCTGATTTCCTTTTTTAATTGACTTAATTTGTCATTTTTGTAGAATACGATAACAGTTCCTTGAAAGGAGAAGTATCGTATGGCAGAGAGTGTCGATGTTGAAAGGTCCGTCTATGAAGGACCGGGGAAAATTATATCGGCTCGAAATGGCGGCCAAATATATCCAAACCTTCTCGCACATGTCGATAAGGTATGGATGTTTGTCGCTGCTCTCGGAACGGCCAAGTCCATCCTAGCCACGGGGGACTCAATCGTTTCGGTCTTTAAGCAGGTCATAAGACCGCTGACTACCGGCGGACTCCGCGATTTTCTCAACACATTTGAGCTGACCCTGCAGGACATGCTCAAGGATAACTTCCAGCAGACCGACGAGTTTATCCGGGCTGTCTGCACCGAATTGGCTGGCAAGGTCCACGTTCAGAAGGACGTCAGCCCGAAGACCCTGCGCAACATGCAGGAGTGGGCAGATTCGCTTACTGAGCCCGCCGGGCAACCCCTCAAAAAGGTGATCGAAGAAACGATCGCCAAACTCAAAGCCCTTCCGGAGGTCTTAACTGCACCTCCAGTCAAAAAGCCGACCACATTTACACAAGTCCCTCGGAAACAATAACATTCCACGCAAAAAACCCTACGCACCACGCAGGGTTCTTTTTTTGATTGACAAACCCTCTTTTGAATTTTATAGTCAAGCCAGCTTCATTTACAAGAGAAAGGAGACATTCTAATGCCCAGACTCAGCATTCATGGGATGGATCAAGTTCGTGCCGAACATCTGCGGCAAGAACTGTTCAACCTATTCTTTGGCAAACCCTGGATGTTTAAGGTCGTCATCGAAATTCTGCCAAGCAACGTCAGCGACGTATGCGAAAATCAACCCTTCTTGATGCTGGCATTCCCGCTCGATGACCAGATCATTGGGGGAGAGATAGCCGCAATTCTCCAACAAAAGGGATTTGAGTTTGAAACGCTCCAACTTCGAGATTTCACTCCCAAACCCGAGAAGATAACTATAAAAACAGTCTTTGCTAAGATCTGGGAGCACAACGATGGAATCCCCGCAAAAGACCTTATTTTGGAATTCCCAGCCGCAGATTTCCCATTGGTAAGAAGGGCTCTGGACCTTCTACTTAACGCCGAGGCGATCATAAGAACGCCGCGAGGCAAATATACAGCAGGAATCAAGGAATTACATGCCTTCTTGAGGTATTACGAACAAATCCACACGGTGCACGTCCTACCCTAAGAAACACTCACTTACACAAAAAGCCCTACGCACAGCGCAGGGCTCTTTTCTTACAGCGTCTTTACTAGGTCTTGCGCCCAGTCAATCCACTTTGAGTCTCGGGGCTTGTCTTTAAATTTTACTGAAGCTTTCTGGATATCTATTAGCCTTTGGAAATCCGCCTTTTCCCACGAGGAAAAAACCTTTCCTTTGTTTTTGTGTATAATTTCTACTCCCTGTGACCATAGGTCAAAGTCGCTCTTTTTCTTGCCAGTAAGGGGAGCGGCAGTAAAGTAGGGGATTATGACGTCTTTTAGCTCTCCTACGTTCTGGACGGAATACCTTGCTTGGTTTTTTATCAAATGAATATTTCCGCAGCCAAAATGCTTTTTTATCTTTTCCAAAACATCTTTAGTGTTGGTAATAACAAACTGGGCTTTGAAACGATAGTAAGTGGGGGAGTTGAGCCGTTCTTTTCTGACGTCTTTCCTAAATTGAAGATCAAAGCATCCTTCCTTATCTGCTAGCGCAGATATATTAATATTTTCCTTTTTCATAGTGTTATGTATTTAAATTAACTGTTGTGCGACGCCTTTATTATATCATAAATACAATCAAGGGTCCTATTGTGCGACGTTGGACATTTCGTCGTAGTTCTGCTAATTTAATGTATTGAACCTTGAAAGCAAGAAGGGAGAACTCATGAATGTGACAGACCAACTTTCCGCCGAAAGGTGGAAAGAAGTTATTGGAAATCTCCCTGGGAGATTTTGCATTTCTATCGAAGAAGGCGAACTTAAGGTGCATTACAGAGTAGGCAATGGGCGCTTTGCAGCAACTACCCTAGTCTGCTCGCACTATATCTACGGCATTGCTGTCGGAGCATTTGCTGAGGAGCAGAGCGTTGTCCACCTTGTGAAAACGAGCATTGCTAATTTCCAGAGAGACTTAGAGTCTCCAAAGAAAGGGAAGGGAAATGGAAAAAAGACCCGTTGAGATCATTCATCAATGCACAAGCGCGACGCCCAAGGTCACATCCGCTTCCAGCGGAGACTCAAACAGCGGTGAAGCTGCCTCAACCAGAGTACTGGTAAAGTTTAGCGACGGAAGCGTCGAAACAATTTTTACCGGACCCGAATTCTCCGAAGCAGAGTATGAACAAAGAATTGCAGGAAGACATATATAACAAAAAGCTCACAAAACGTGGGCTCTTTTATTGCCAAAAATTCGTTGACAACCTCCCAATTTATGTTATATTACTCTTATCGTTCGTTGAAAGAAACTACAAACACAAGGAGATGCGATCCCATGAACGTGATGAACGTCGTCATTCTTGGCATTGCCATTGCTATCTTCGTAACGCTTCTGGTCGGCGTCATTTGCCACCTGATGCAGGCGATTCGAGATTTTGAACAGCAAAGGGCCGCGCGAGCCCTGCCCGCTATAATGATATGCGTTGATGGGCTGATGGCCGCCGGAATACTTATGGCATTTGCCCTAGTGGTCCGCTGGTTCTTTCTCCACGGATAAATTCTAAACAACTAAAACCGCAAGCAATTGCGGCTTTTTCTTTATACGCCCAGATAAGACAGATTATCTACCTTGACAATTGCTAATTGTTATGCTTTAATTATCTTAGGATAAGGAATTGTTCCTTGTCGTTTGACAACAAAGAAAGGAGCCTATAAATGGCTACAACAGCATCCCGTCCGGTTCGGATTCTTCTGGCAATGCAGGATGGTTTCCTGGCAAAGTCAATCAAGTCGGTCTTGCCACTGATCGGCAACGAGTCGTCGCACGTGTACGTGGAGAGCCAGGCCGAAGCGGACCTGGTCATCTTCACCGACGTGCGCGAGATCGAGCAGGGGTACAGCAAGGAGAAATCCTATGCGTACCTCAAGACCACGAGTCAGCCAGGAGGCCCGCGTCTGCCAGACAACTGCACGGTCATTAACACGATGAGCATCCTTGTGGATCTTGTCGGTGTTATCACCAGCGCAGGCCAGAAGCTCACTCCGATCGTTGAGGCCGCACCTGCGCCCAAGGGAGACGCAGCGCCGCTTCGTCCCGATGCTCTCCGGATACTCGTCATCGACGACACTTCCGAGAATATCTCGAGTGCCAAGAAGTACTTGGCGGGGCATCAACTCACGACGGTGAGCGGCTACGAGGACGCGATGAATGTTCTCTCCAAGGAGAGCTTCGACGTAGTCCTTACGGACTTGCATCTCCCAATGTCTTCCAAGACCATGGGCGACAAGTTCGTGCTCGGTCAGCTCGTGCCCTACGGCCTTCTTCTCATGGTTGAAGCGGCTCGTCAGGGAGCAAAGCACGTCGCAGTGGTGACTGACCTTAGCCATCACGACGATCCGTTCTCAGCGGCATTCGACCACTTCTCTGGCTGTCCGGTCAAGATCAACCAGGCCAACGTGGTCATGATGCATTCGCCGATGAAGAACGGCGCCAAGGACTGGGCGGAAGCGCTCGCGAGACTGATGAGCTCCTAGGCGACTCCTTCAAAGTGGGTATTCTCCCACAGAGGATCTGATACATCCTAAACAACTATCAGCTCGGGAACATTCTCGGGCTTTTTAATTCCAATAATAATCTCCGGCAATGGGCGCGAACGTATATCTCGCGCCATTTGCACGCCCTACATAACCAAATTTTAATTTGAGTGATTTCTTGATAAAATATATTTATATGGAGAAGAAACAAAACAATTACGCCTTTATTGATAGTCAGAATGTTAATATGGGAGTCGAAGGACTTGGCTGGAAATTGGATTTTAGAAAATTTATCACATACCTTAAGGAAAAGTATTCTGTAAAAACAGCTTACCTTTTTATCGGCTACCTCCCAGAAAACCAAAATCTTTATGCCAATTTGCAAAAATACGGCTATGTTCTTGTTTTTAAGCCGGTTATGAAAGATGGAAGTGGCAAGCCAAAGGGAAACGTTGATGCGGATTTAGTTCTACGAACGATGGTTGAATTAGACAAATATGATAAAGCGGTGATTGTTTCAAGCGACGGCGATTTTTATTCTTTGGTTGAACATCTTTACGGAAAAGGGAAGTTGGAGGCAGTTTTAAGCCCGAGCAAAGCGAAGTGTTCCATACTACTGCAGAAGAAAGCAAGAGGGAAAATGTTTTTTATGGACACCTTAAAGGCAAAATTAGAGTATATTAAAAAATAGACAAGGTGTTGACAGAAGTGGTGTAAATAGACTATACTTAACCTAGAATTATCACGAGAAAGCACTTCATTGGGTTCCGTCCCTCTGCGGTGCTTTTTCATTTATATCTACGTTTAGTTACAAGAAAATATTTTATCGCGTTGTTGCGATTGATATATTTCGTAAAACATATATTTTGCGACATTGAAGTTGAAACTCCGTTATAAAAGGAGTAAATTATAATAAAGGTTAAAAATATACCTTGAATCGATATGGCAATGATCGAGAAAATATTAAACATTCAAAATGTCGGTAGGTTTTGTCATTTTTGTGGGAAAAGTGACGAGCTAACGTTTAAAAGAAATACGTTCATTTTTGGTAAAAATACACACGGAAAAAGCACATTAGTATCTATATTAAGGTCAGCATCTGATTTCGAGCCAGATTTTATTGTTGGAAGGAAAACATTTGATAAAGATACGGCACAGAACGTAGTTATTAAGTCTGGATCGTTACAGACTGTTTTTAATGGAACCGAATGGGACAGATATCTGTTCGATATTAAAATTTTTGATTCGCGATATATCTCAGAAAATATATACAGCGAAGACTATTTTGTGGATGGAACGGTGAAGCAAGATAAAATAGTAAATATAATACTTGGTTCTGAGGGTAGACAGTTAGAGATTAAATATGATGAAGCAAAGGAAAAACTAGAAAAAAATTCAGGTAGGAAAAGGGAAATAACAAACCAATATAATAAAAGTTTCACACCAAGCACAATACCTTTTGATATTTTTAGAAGTTTGCCATTTAGTTCTAGTACTAATGATGAATTGTCTCGTATTAGCGCCGAAATTGAAGCAATAAAAAATCAACAAACAATCAAAACAATTTTAGAAAGAATTTTATCAGAAAGCACATTAGCAGATAATATAGATAAAAATGCTTTAAATAAAACAATAGAAATAAACCAAAAAATTATTGAGGAACACATCGGTCATAATCTAAATAAAGGAACGGGGGCGTTAAGATTTTTTACTGATGGATTGTCCCTTTTAAAGAGAGGTGAGAGTGGCAAAGATAGAAATTGTATTTTTTGCGGTCAGATAATGGGAAAAAACGCGGAAGAACTAATTGCAGCATTTAACTTGATTTTAAGCGAGGAATATAAAAATTTATCATCTGCGGTTGGGAAGAGTGCACTTTTCTTAAAAGATTGGAATATTGAGCAAAAAATATTGTCTGCCCAGGTTGAGTTGGAAAAATATGGCATAAAAAGCGATTTTACAGAAATAATAAAGAAGATTACTGGATCGAGAAAATCTTGTTTATCTGAATTGGAGAAAAAACAAGAAGATTTAAATTACAAAATCAGTACCGAAATATTTAATCCATTAAATGAATCCATTGAAGAAACTCAAAAATATTTAAAAAGTATATTGCTAAAATATGAGAATCCCATCGACATTAACGAGCTAAATGATTTAAGAAAGAAGCGAGATAAGCTTGATGTGTCCAAGAAGAGAAACGAAAAAATATGGTCTGATCTTTGTGAGGAGTATAAGAAATTAGAAGAAGATTTTAAAACTAACCTTAAACCAACAGAGGAAAGGCTCTTTGAGGCAAAGAAGGAATATGCTGAGAATATTTTTAGGACATATGGAGGCTCGATAAATGATATACTAAAAAAATTAGGGGCTAACTATGAGTTAATTGATTTTATTGCTCCTCAGAATAGGAGAGACGAATTGAGGATATTTAGCATTACATTTTTAGAAAATAATGCCGTGATACCTATAGACGGTCAGGAAAACGAATATAATTTTAAAAATACGCTTAGTGATAGCGATAAAAGGGTCTTAGCGTTCGCATTCTTTGTAAGTGATATAAAAAAATGCGATGGGCTAGAAAATAAAATTGTAGTTTTGGATGATCCTATGTCCAGTCTTGATAAAGATAGAAAAATTAGAACCGTAAAAGTTATAAGGGACGATCTCCAGAATGAGTCAGGCAATAAGCCGGGCCAAATTATTATATTAACACACGAAGAAAGCTTCTTCAAATTTTTAAATGAATACTTTAAGGAGGATAAAAAATTCTTAAGAATATCATATTCTCCCACCGAAAAAAATTCTGAATTGATTCCGTGCGATATAAATGAAGAATTTTTGAAAGAAGAGCATTTTAAACGATTAGACGGAATAAGGCATTATTTAGAAAAGAAGATAGACGACATAGACTTAGCAGATTTAAGAATAATTTTAGAACACGTTATAGAAAGAAAATATTATCTTAATATACCAGATGAGGTCAGAGATAGCGGAGGGATAGTAGGTTGGTATACGGAATATAAAAAAGATGAAAAATTAAAAATTAAGATTAATGATTTACTGCCTCATTTAACCCATCACGACCAGTCTAACGATATTAAAGAAGAAGAAATAGAAGATAGCGATAAGAGATCAATTGTTGATGATTTTTTGAAGGTTTTAGTAGAGATATAATTATAAAATAGGATCAGGCGGTAAAACCAATATGTCGACATGCATAAATAACTAAGTGTGCGTTATTTCATTGTGCGACACTTCGGCGAACACAGTGCAGGCAGATTGGAAAAGTCGAGTTCATGCTCGGCTTTTTGATTAGATTGAAACTTTACCATAAAAGGAGTAAATTAAATTAATATAATTTTATGTTAAATAGCAATCTCGCAAACGCCAAAAAGGCAAAAAATGATGAGTTTTATACTCAATACAGCGATATTCAAAAAGAGATTGGAGCATATTTAGAATACAATCCCGATGTATTTCGCGGCAAGGTGGTGTATTGCAATTGCGACGATCCGTTCGAGAGTAATTTCTTTCGCTATTTCGTGCTCAATTTCAACAACTTTGGATTGAAACAGCTTATCACTACTAGCTATAAACCCTCACCAGTAGCCAACACGCAACTGAGGTTGTTTGGCGATGACAAAACTCTTACAAAATCAAAGGGTCGTCCGAAGGTAACTGCTAACAAGTTCATAATCAACGAAGTGCACGATATAGACGGCGACGGTGAGTTCAACTTGAAGGATGTTGCCGAGCAGTTAAGGGCAAATAGACACAACGAATGGACACCATTAGAAGATGATGGTGATTTCAGAAGTCCTGAATGCATAGAATTACTGAAACAATCCGATATTGTAGTAACAAATCCGCCGTTTAGTTTGTTTCGAGAATATATCAAACAGCTTTTTGACTACAATAGAAAGTTTGTGATTATTGGTAGTATGAATTCAATTACTTGCAAAGAGGTTTTTCCACTAATCAAGGATAATAAACTATGGCTCGGAAACAAGACGAGTAGTCAGCAGATGTTTTTAGAGGCGCCACAAGAATATACTAAAAGGGTTATGGCAAGCAAACCACAAGGAATGTGGTGGAGAATTATTGATGGCAAACCGCTAATCGGAATACATACTGCACTTTGGTTTAC
>Ga0172380_10009152_pt1 | contig 10625 bp, 10 predicted proteins | sample Leawe162metaG_FD_119747 | JGI IMG/M metagenome (GOLD analysis project Ga0172380, IMG submission 119747) | Leachate microbial communities from a municipal landfill in Southern Ontario, Canada - Leachate well 162 metaG | ecosystem: Engineered > Solid waste > Landfill > Unclassified | place...
CCCGGCGAAGGATTGTGGATCGAGGCAAAACACTCCGGCGCAAACCGCGGGATGGTGTTAAACACGATCGAAGGATCTTTGCTTATGGTATCACCGACCCGAAAATCCGACTTCACGGCAAATCCAACAATATCCCCCGGATAGGCTTCATTGACAGTTTCACGGCTTTGCCCCAAAAGCGTGTGCGATCCCGCGATCCTGATGCTTTTTCCTGTCCGCGTATGAAAAACATCCATATCCCGGGTGAATTTCCCCGAGCAAATACGCAAAAAAGCGATCCGGTCCCGGTGGAGCGGGTTCATGTTGGTCTGGATCTTGAAGATAAAACCGGAAAAATCCTTTGAGACAACGGGGATCGACCTGTCCCCTGCCTTTCTTTCCGCCGGACCCGTGGAATACTTGACAAAACCGTCGAGCAAAAGCTGGACGCCAAAGTTGTTGGCGGCGCTTCCGAAAAAAACCGGCGTTGTTTTTCCCTCGAGCACTGATTCCGGTGAAAAACCGACATGCGCCGTATCCAAAAGCTCCAACTCCTCCGCCGCCGCGGCATACGATTGATCGTCCACGATCGTTTTCACCGCCGGGTCGGAGAAACCGTGGATCGCCACCGGGGCTTTATACGCGCCCCCGGGAACTTTTTGGAAAAGATGCACTTCCTTCTGGAGCCGGTCATAAACTCCCTTGAATTCCCGGCCGCTTCCGAGGGGCCAGTTGACCGGATAGGCGTGGATTCCCAAAACGTTTTCCAGTTCATCAATGAGCGCAAGCGGAGAAAGACCCGGGCGATCGAGTTTATTCATAAAAGTAAAGATTGGGATCCCGCGATGGCGGCAGATCTCAAAAAGTTTTCGGGTCTGGCTCTCGATGCCTTTCCCGGAGTCGATCACCATCACGACCGCATCGACCGCCATCAGCACCCGGTAGGTATCTTCGGAGAAATCTTTGTGGCCGGGAGTGTCAAGGAGGTTGATCCGCCAAGGACCGTAATCAAATTGCAAAAGAGTGGAACTGATGGAGATCCCGCGCTTCTTCTCCATTTCCATCCAGTCGGAGGCCGTCTCCCGTTCCTGTTTCCGCGCGGTCACAGAACCGGCCAACTGAACGGCCCCGCCGTAGAGAAGGAATTTCTCCGTGAGGGTGGTCTTACCGGCGTCCGGATGCGAAATGATCGCGAAAGTCCGCCGCCTTAAGATCTCGTCGTGGATCAGACCCGTTTGCATGGCTTCAGCACTGTTCTCCATTTGATTTTAGGGGTTAACAGTACTATACCGCATACCCCTTAATTTAAATATGATGCGGTATTAGAGCGCCAGCAAACTGATTGCGATCGTGAACATCCCCAGGATCACCCCACGGATCACCAGATGCCCGTAGCCATAACGATGCGCCATTGGCAGGATCTCGTCCAAAGAGATATAAACCATGATGCCGGCAATAAAAGCCGGAAGGGCCGCCATCAAGGCCGGCGTCAAAAATGGCCGCAAGATCAAAAAACCGATCACCGCGCCCAAGGGCTCGATCATCCCGGAAAGAAAAGAATAGAAGAACGCCTTGTTGCGGTCCCCGGTCGCATAAAAAAGCGGCACCGACACCGTAATCCCCTCGATCACGTTATGGATCGCGATCGCCGAAGCCACGATCACGCCGATCTTGAAGTTGTTAAGGGTGGACACAAAAGTAACCAGCCCTTCGGGAAAATTATGGATCCCGACCGCCACCGCGATAAAGATCCCCGCCCTTTTAAGATGATGCGTCTCCGTTTCCACCTCCGTCGACGGTTCTTTGAAATGATGCGGATTTTCGACCTCAGGGATCAGGTTGTCGATCAGGTAAATGAAGAGGACGCCTGTAAAAAAAGCGACCACGACCCAGAAACGGCTTGCGGTCTGAAGCGCAACCGGCAAAAGTTCCATGAACGAGATATAGAGCATCGCTCCGGAAGAAAACCCGAGAAAGAAAGACAGGTAACTTGTCTTGGGTTTCCGGATGCAGTAAGCGATCAAGCTGCCGATGCCGGTGCAGAGGCCGGCAAAAGTCGTTAATAAAAATGCCGCTGGAACATGTTCAAAGCTGATCATTTTATGAGTTTCCGGCCGATTGTTGTGATTCGCGCAAAAAATTGATATTACTCTTCCAGCCCGGGATGGGCTTGCACCAAAGTTCTAAAAACACTTTCTTGCCGAGAAAACGTTCAATGTCGAGGCGTGCGGCCGTGCCGATCTGCTTGATCTTCTCGCCGCCTTTGCCGATCACGATCGCTTTCTGCGAATCCCGCTCGACCACGATCGTGGCGTGAATACGGGTTATTTTTTCCTCTTCATTGAACTCATCGATACGCACCGCCCCATCGTACGGAAGCTCCTCGCCCAGGAAATGGTAAAGCTTTTCACGAATCATTTCCTGCACATGGAAGCGAACATTCTGGTCGGAGAGCTGATCCTCGGGATAAATAAATTCGCCCTTCGGAAGATATGCGAGCGCCTGCTGGATCAAGGTTTTGACGTTCTCTCCGGTCTTGGCGCTAATAGGAATGAATTCTTTAAAAGCAAAGGCCTTTTGATAAGAATCCAGCGCATGCAAAAGATCGTCCTTGGGAAAACGGTCGATCTGATTGACTAAAAGAAAAACGGGGATGGAAACATCCTGGACCCATTTCAGGATCGCGCGTTCCGCGTCCCCCATCGTCTTCGGATAGACCATCCAGAAAAGAAGGTCCGCATCCGAAAGAGACTGATGGACATCACGGACCATGCCTTCCCCCAAGGCATCTTTTGGCTGGTGAACGCCGGGGGTGTCCAGGAAAACGATCTGTCCGCGATAAGGACTTTGCACCGCCGCGCCATCTGGAATGGTCAAGATCCCCCGGACCACGTCACGCGTGGTCTGCGGCTTGGCGGAGGTCCCGGCCAATTTCTCCCCCACCAGATAATTCAAAAGGGTGGACTTCCCGACATTCGGTCTTCCAATGATCGCAACATGGCCCACTTTGGTCTCAGGCATTTTTCCCTCCACTGGATCCGTCATTCGTTTCTTCTGGAGGCATAAAAGGTTTGGTCAAAACCTCCCCGAGCCTGGTAAGCCCGTGCGTCACTTGCCCCGGCGTACTCGCAGCCATCTTCACGGTCCCGGTAATACCGGCCTTGGTCTTCGAGATCAAAGCTTTTTGGAGTGCTTTGGAGAAAGCGCTGTAAAAACGAAACTTGGGATCTTCGATATCCCCGTCGACCCTGATATCCAGTTCCACGGCTTTTTGATCCTCCAGGAGAAGACGAAACCCGTCGAACGGATATTTAAGAAGCTTCTGAGCGGCCGTTGGAGCGTCAAACGTCATGGACTTAAGTGTCAACAAATGCTCCGACCGAAGGTCCCCCTCCACACACAAAAGATGCGACTTGAGATCAAAGGTCCCGCTTTGCACCTCTCCAAGCACCGTCGAAAGGAGAAAATCATATTCCGCCACGGACCCGTCGGTGATCTGAACATCCACGTCAAAATTGTCCCCGTCCGCAAATTGGCACTTTCCTCCGCCGATGAAGCGCGCCGGTGGATTCACGCCGAACGTTGCCTCGACCTGGATCGTTTCCGTAAAGGTCGGGCTGACATAATCCGAAAGAAAATCAAAGCCGTCCCAATGACCCTTGATGTGTTCAAAGATCCACTTCTGCTCTTCGGGGTCACGCCGGTCATCAAAAATGATCGTTCCGTCGTCTAACTCAAGACGGTCAATGCGTGTGCGCCAGGATTTTTCGCCGGCATTGTCCGGATGCGGCATCGAACGCGGCGGGATCGGCGGGCCGTCTTCATCCAGTCCCATGTTGTGATACCAGTGTTTGACATTCGTGCGCGAACCCTGGGGGGTCATGTAGCTTTCAATGGCAAAAACAACCTTTTCAAAATGGGCGTTCCGGATCCGGATGAATTTGTTCTTAAGGACCCTCAGATCCAATTGGATCTCGATCTCTTTACATGTGAAATGGTCCCGCCTTTTAAATCCCGAAGGATTGAGGATCTCCAATTTTTTAATATTTATGCGCGAAAAAAACGGAGAAATGCGCATGCCTTCGATATGAACCGGCATGTCAAAAACCCGGGTCATTACTTTTTCCAAAAAGGGCTCGGCCACCATCCCCAGGAGCCGGGCATGCAACATTACGAGAATCCCTAGTCCGATCAGAATGAAAAGAAAAGGCCGCGACTTCTTCACCGAGGATTCAACCCTTTCCGGAAGATTTCTTCCTGCGCATAAAGTTCTCTCAGTCGGTCGATATCCTCCGGGCTCAACGCCGGCTCAAGAGAGGCCTTAGCGTTTTCAAGCACCTGCGCCCGGGTTTTCGCCCCGACAATAACCGTTGAAACCGTCTCGAACGCGAGCGTAAATTCCAGGGCCGCCTTCGGAAGAGACAAGGCCCCGGGCCTCAAGACTTTCTGGATCATCTGGATCTTTTGCCAATCAGCTTCCCGCTTTTCAGGGAACCATCGGCGGCGGTGATCGTCCTTCGGGAATTCGTGTGAGGGAGGATATTTCCCGCTCAGAAGTCCTGAGGCGAGCGCTTCCCGGACGATGACCCCGACATCCTTTTTTGCGGCTTCGGGGAGAACCTTCGCCGCCATGCGTTGGTCCAGTAGATTCAAGATGATCTGGATCGTCTGAACCCTCGCGTCCTCAAGCGCCGCCAAGGCCTCGGCTTCCGTATGGACCGAGATCCCGATAAAGCGGATCTTCCCCTCTTTCTTCAATCCTTCCAGGACACCTACCAGATCTCCTTTTTGGATCAGCTCCAGAGAAGGATTGTGAAGTTGAAAAAGATCGATCACGTCTGTCCCGAGACGTTTGAGACTTTGTTCGCAAGCAAAACGGATATAACCGTTATCAAAATTTTTCCTGTGCCCGGCATGGTTCATTTTTTCGGAGGATTGTGATAAAAGAGAAGCGGGTTTTTGTGAAGGGGTGTAAAAATCCCAGCCGCATTTCGTAGCCAGGGTCAAACGATCGCGGGATCTTCCCTTCAGAAATTTTCCGAGAATCTCTTCGCTATGCCCTTCCCCGTAGGTATCTGCCGTATCAAAGAAATTGACCCCAAAATCCCAGGCGGCCGCCAGAGCTTCGAGGGAATCTTTGTCGCGAACCGGGCCGTAGGCATTGCCCCCCAGGGCCCAACAACCAAAACCGATCTCGGAAACACGTAAACCCGTTTTTCCAAGAAGGCGTTCTTTCATACAAGAAGTGAGGGCTTCAATCGAGGACATTGAAAGGAAGGACGGACGATCGAACGATTATCTCGGGAAAAGTTCGTCAATGGCTTTTTGAATCTTGTCCTGGGCCTGATAGCCCACAACCTGTTTTGCGACTTCTCCGTCCTTGAAGAAAAGGACCGTCGGAATGCCCTGAACCCCGTATTTCTGGGGTGTATTCGGGTTCTCATCCACGTTCATTTTGGCAACAACAATGCGGCCGGCATTGGCCGCCGCGATCTTTTCGATCACAGGACCGAGCATCCGGCAAGGCCCGCACCACTCGGCCCAAAAATCGACCAGGACGGGTTGTTTCGACTCAAGCACTTCAGTCTGAAAATTCGAATCGGTAAGGGTTTTTTCTTTGCTCATGGAACAGCTCCTTATGGAAGATAACGGTGACGGCTTTGTCGCAACGGAGTTGTAATATACACCGAACCTGAGATTCTGTCCACACAGGTCGGACGGCTTTGGCGGGACTAAAATCTATTGAGGACCGAGGATCTCGGAAATAGCCTTGAACACCTGGTCCACGAACGGTTTTTGGATCACCTTCGTGGCCCCGACCTTTTGGGCAAGCTCCTGAAGTCGCGTCTCTTGTGAAGCGGTAAAGAGGACCACGGGAATAAAAGCAGTCTCTTTCGTCGCTTTGAGACGGCGACAGACCTCAAATCCGTCCATGCCCGGCATAACAATATCCAGCAAAATAAGGTCCGGACCCCAGGACTTCGCTTTTTCGAGAGCCTCAACACCTTCCATGGCGGTCCCAACCTTAAATCCGCGGGATTCGACACGAACTTTCAGAAGCGTCACCACCACAGGCTCATCATCTACGATCAAAATCTTTTTGCCGGTCATGGGTTCTCTTCTTTCCTGGAAGCGTCTTCGTCGATCTCTTTTTCAACGCAAACCCGGTTCCGTCCTTCGGTCTTCGCCCGGTAAAGAGCCTCATCCGCGCGAAGGACCATCAGATCGGGGACCGTCTCTTCGGAACCCAGGGTCGCGGTCCCGATGCTCACCGTCAGCGAGATCTTGACGCCTTCATAGCTGAAAGAGTTCTGCTCGAATTGGCGCCGGATCTTTTCCGCATAATTAAAAGATGCGTCGATCAGATGACATTTCTTAAACATGACAATAAACTCTTCTCCGCCGTAACGTCCCACGGCATTCATCTCGCCACTTCCTTCTTCCGTCCTCGTCATCAGCCGGAGGTTCTCCGCAACGTATTTGAGCGCTACGTCCCCGGCTACGTGGCCGTATTTATCGTTGATTTTTTTGAAGTGATCCAGATCCAGGAGGATGATAGAAAGTGGTTGCTGTTTCTTATGAGCTTCCATGACCGCATCGTTGAGCAAGGTCCGGAAATGACGGATGACATAAAGCCCGGTCAAACCATCCCGGGTCGCCAAAGTGAAAAGACGCGCTTGCTCACGTTTCCCGATCGTGATCGAAAAGACCGCCGAAAAAACGAAAAGCGAGAAGATCATAAGAATCGGATTGACGACATAGATCCAGATCCCTTGGTCAACAAAGAGCCAGTAGGCGAAAAGAACCCACAAAAATCCAAATCCCAAACCGACCATGAGAGAAAGGACTTGCCTTGAAAAAAGGAAAAAGAAAGAAAGCGAGAGTCCGATGAACAAAAGCGCCGTTCTGTTCCACCGCGGGGCGACGGGGCGGGTGAACTGTTTTGTAAGAATACTGTTCATGATATTGGTCTGGACCCCGACCGCCGGATAGGTCTCCTCCATCGGATTCGCTTTGATATCCGTAAGCCCAAGCGCCGTGAGACCAATTACGCAGATCTTATCCTTAATTTGGTCCGGTGTGATCGAGGGGGACCGCCCCTCACGGATCGAAGCATAACTCTTGATCACATCCAGAAAAGAATAATGCCGGAAAGAACTCTTCCACCTTCCTGCCCAATTGATAAAGATCCTTCCCTCCGGGTCCGTTGGAATTTTCAGCTTATCCTTTAGCATGTCTTTGCCAAGATAGTCGAAGGCCACTTTCGCGCCAAGATAAGGATAGGTCTCTCCGTTGTGGGAAAGCAACGGGACCACTCTTCGAATCGTTCCATCCCGATCCGGAAAAATATTCACATGCCCAATCCCCTTTGCAAAACGTTCGAATTCGGTTAGAGAGTGGATCCAGGTCTTCTTCCCGCCCTGAGACTCCAGCATGACCGGCAAATACACCTTCCCGGACTCCTCTATCGCTTGGCTCAAGGCTTCATCATCAAAGGTCGTGCTGGGCTCGCTAAAGATCACGTCAAAAACGATCTCCTTGGCGCCCCATTCATTCAGAATGCGCACCAAAGCAGCGTGGTTATACCTCGGCCATGGCCATCGCCCAAGCGCCTGAAGACTGTCTTCCGCCATATCGATGTGAACGATCGCCGGATGCATCGCGATCGGAGGCCTTTGACGAAAAAAGAAATCGATGAAAACGTTCTCGAAGCGGTCCATGAGGGGCGTATTCATCACAAGGATGTGAAAAAAAATGATCAAAAGACAACAGCTGAAATGGATCAGGTGTAGACGGAAGGTGGTGCTGAGATAAAAGGCTACCTGGCGTTGTTTGCGCCTGAAAAAACTGTCGGGGGTTTGTACAAGCCCAGCCGGCGGATTCCTTAAAAGAGTCATAGTTGTCTTCCCGGGTTCTGTTTCAAAGTTCTCCTATAAGTTTCGGAATCCCTCGCCATAAACTTTAAGTTTATCCTTGCCTGGGGGACACCTCTCCCCGCCGAAGGGCACAGGGCCCGAATCTCGCAATGCCCGCAGTCCGGCCGACGGGCAAAACAGCGCGCGCGGCCATGGTGAATAATGAGATGCGAGTAAAGCGTCCAGTGTTTTTGGGGCACCAACTTCATCAGGTCGAATTCGATCTTCACAGGGTCTGCGTGGCGGGTCAACCCCAACAAACGATTGATGCGGATCATATGTGTATCCACCGGGATCCCGGGAATGCCAAACGCGTCCCCCAAGACAACATTAGCCGTCTTTCGACCGACCCCTGGGATTGTAACAAGTTCTTCCATAAGAACCGGAACTTCCCCCCCGAATCTTTCCAAAACCGCTTTCGCAGCGCCAAGAATATTTTTTGTTTTATTCCTGTAAAAGCCTGTGCTGCGAATTGTTTGTTCGATCTCTTCAGGATTCGCGGCGGCAAAAGCGCGCACGCCGGGATATTTTTTAAAAAGAGCCGGCGTTACCTGGTTCACGAGCTTGTCTGTACACTGGGCGGAAAGGATGGTCGCCACCAGAAGCTCCCACGGTGTTGAATAATGAAGAGCGCACCGAGCATCCGGATAGGCCTTCCGCAAGCAGCGGAGGATCGCCTTGACCCGTTTTATTTTAGATTGAAGCTTCTCTTTGAACATTCTGGTATTATAACAGCACAGTAAGCTGATAAATGTTAAATTAGGCGCATGGGTTTGTCTTGAGTCATTGTAAATCCCGGCAAAACCCTTGAGTTTAAAAGAGGTCCGCCATGAGAAACCACAGAAAAAAAAGAAGTGAAGGATTCACGCTTATTGAGGTTTTGATCGTCGTCGTAATCATCAGCATATTGGCGGCTCTCCTCATCCCACGAATAACGGTCCAAACCCAAAAAGCTCAATTAGCCGAGGTTTACCAAATGCTAGGCGTTCTCAATCGCGCCCAAAAAGCCTATATGACTTATACGGGGGGATCCGCTTATGTGATTTTGAACCCGTCCAAATCGGATTCTGAATGGAGCAAAATAGGCGTGCAAAAACCGACCGGGGGCATTTTTTCGTATTATATGTGTTGGACCGATCCGTCTTACAATTATTGCGGTGCCGCCAAAACGGCTGACCTGTGGACCGCTGCAGATCGCATTCTGTTGTTTGAAGATGGCCATTGGCAATGCCAAGGCAGTTTCACCTATCAAGGAGGCGATAACACCAAGCCCTGCATCCCACGTTAAAAAAGTCCCGCTTCGTTTCAATTGATAAGAATTGGGACTATCCTTGTCTTTTATTCTTCCCCTTAATGGTGACAAGGATTGCCCCAATTTCCACTTCGCTTCAATTGATAAGAATTGGGACTATCCGCATTGTCCTCTCACTTCATTTCCAGTATACTTCGTGCCAAGGGAGAATTTTTATGGCAAAAATGAAAGCCATTGTTTTTAAAAAGCACGGCACCACGGCAGAGCTTGAAGAATCCTATGTCCCGGTCCCGGAACTCGGGAAAAAGGACGTGCTGGTCAAGGTCAAAGCCTGCGCGCTGAATCATCTGGATCTTTGGGTGCTCGCGGGCATGCCCGGCGTCAAGGTCAGTATGCCGCATATTCTGGGCTGCGATATTGCGGGTGAAGTCGTCGAAAAAGGGAAAAAAGCTCACGGTGTCCCGCTTCATAAACCCATCATCGTCGCGCCCGGCATTTCCTGCGGCAAATGCGTCTATTGCAAATCAGGCTGGGACAGCCTTTGCGCCAAATATGAGATCGTCGGATTTCAAAATAACGGCGGTTACGCGGAATATGTCAAAGTTCCCGCCCGGAACATCATCCCCGTTCTTGGAAATCTTGGCATGGAGTCCTGGGCCGCAGTTCCCCTTGTGTTCTTAACCGCATGGCATATCCTTGTAACACGGGCCGCGCTCCAGAAAAAAGAAACGGTGCTCATTCAGGCCGGAGGAAGCGGGATCGGCAGCGCAGCGATCCAGATCGCGAAACTTCTGGGAGCCCGAGTGATCACGACTGTCGGGAGTGAAGAAAAGGTCAGGCGGGCCAAAGCGCTCGGCGCGGATGATGTTATCAATTACAAATTAAAGGATTTTCAGACCGAAACCATGCGCCTGACCCGAAGCGAGGGCGTGGACGTTCTTTTCGACCATATCGGAGGTGATACATTCACGAAAGGCGTGCTGTGCCTGAAGAAGAAAGGCCGCATCATCACCTGCGGTGCCACCGCCGGCCGCACCGTCAGTTTTGATCTGCGCTACCTTTTCACGCATCAATTGTCGGTGATCGGTTCTTATATGGGCGGCATCCCGGAGCTTCAGCGCATTGTCCGGCGTATTCAGGACGGCCGTTTGAAACCCGTACTCGACCAGGTGTTCCCGTTACGCGAAGCGCGTCAGGCCCTGAATCGTATGGCCGCCCGGGAAAACTTCGGCAAGATCATTCTTAAACCCTAAAGACTTGAGACCTGAGACTTGAGCCTTGAGACCCAAAACAAAAAAACTACTTGGAGATTTTTAAAAGTCTGTAGTCTCTGGTCTCCAGTCTCCGGTCTCTTACGATGAAACGCTCTAAACTCTATCTCTCCGGCATTCAGTTGATGTCCCAAAGCGCGATCTGTTTTTCCCTGATGGCGCTTTGCGTAAAATGCATGAGTACGTCTCTCTCCCCGTTTCAGATCG
>Ga0172380_10009153_pt1 | contig 10623 bp, 20 predicted proteins | sample Leawe162metaG_FD_119747 | JGI IMG/M metagenome (GOLD analysis project Ga0172380, IMG submission 119747) | Leachate microbial communities from a municipal landfill in Southern Ontario, Canada - Leachate well 162 metaG | ecosystem: Engineered > Solid waste > Landfill > Unclassified | place...
AATCCTAATACCTTTCAAAAAGCCCTCGTAATTTTTGGTTATAAGATGCGATTCAATTTGTGCAACCGTATCCATACCGACACCAACCGCAATCAACAGCGCAGTACCACCAAAATAAAAAGGCAAATTAAACTTTCCTATCAAGATTGAAGGAAGAACGCACACAACTGAAATATAAATTGCACCCGCAAATGTCAGCCTCGTCAGCACACTATCCATAAAATCAGAAGTTTCTTTGCCAGGCCTGATCCCTGGTATGTACCCACCATGCTTTTTTATATTTTCGGCAACATCTACTGGATTAAAAGTTACAGCCGTGTAGAAATAACAGAAAAACACTATGAATGCAACATAAAACACATTATAAGCCCAGTTACCAGGTGTTAAACTCTTAGCGGCATTCTGCACCCACGGAATATTGATAAAATTTGCTATGGTAGCGGGAAACATGATGATTGACGAAGCAAATATTGGGGGAATAACACCAGCCATATTTACCTTAAGAGGTAAATGAGAAGTTTGCGCGTTGAATGTTTTAAGACCAACAACTCTTTTGGCGTAATGAATCGGTAGCCGACGTTGTCCCCGCTCTACGAAAACAATCCCTGCTATGACAACAAACATAAGCGCCAGAACAAAAATTATTGCAAATAATGATATCTGTCCAGCGTTAAGCAATTTTGCGGTATTTCCAAGCGCAGTTGGTATCCGTGCCACTATACCGGCAAAAATTATCAACGAAATACCATTGCCAATACCTTTCTCAGACATTTGTTCGCCCAACCACATAATGAAAGCTGTACCGGCGGTGAGTGTTAAAACTGTCATGAAGCGGAAAGCCCAGCCTGGATTGGGGACAACTAACTCGCCAGCTGGTCCACGCATGCTCTCTAGACCTATTGCAATGCCGAGGCCCTGAACAATGCTCAATAACACTGTACCATAGCGGGTGTATTGGATAATTTTTTTACGACCTGATTCACCTTCTTTTGATAATTTTTCAATTGCTGGCACAACAACGGTTAAAAGTTGAAAAATTATAGATGATGAAATATAAGGCATTATACCGAGTGCAAATACAGTTAGCCGCTCCAGAGCTCCACCTGAAAACATATCAAACAAACCAAGCAAGGTCCCTTGAGCCTGTTTAAAGAAATGGGATAATGCAATGCGATCAATTCCTGGGGTTGGTATGTGGCAACCGATTCTATAAACAGCAAGCATCCCCAGCGAGAAAAACACACGCTTTTTTAATTCTGGAATCTTGAATATATTCTTGAGTGCATCAAGCACTATGGCTTCTCCTCAATTCGCCCGCCAGCAGCAACTATTTTGTCCTTTGCAGACTGACTGAACTTTGTAGCTATTACAGTTAAAGGCTTTTCGATTTCGCCATTACCAAGTATTTTTATTAATACATTTTTATTGTTTATCAAACCTTTATCAGCTAGCGAAATTATATCAACTGTGGCACCCGAATCAAAAACAGCTAGCTGCTTAATATTCACGACAGCATACTCTAAACGCTCTAACGGGGTAAATCCACGCTTGGGAAGTCTGCGTTGTAAAGGCATCTGTCCACCTTCAAAACCAGCCTTTATGCTTCCGCCAGAACGGGCTTTTTGCCCTTTATGGCCTTTCGTAGCCGTCTTGCCATGCCCCGAACCAGTGCCACGCCCTATACGTTTTCTTTTTTTAACCGAGCCCATTGCGGGCTTGAGTGTATTCAATTCCATTCTATCCGCCTCTTTATGGTGCAATCTTTAGCATGTGATTAATCTTAGCAATCATTCCCCGAATTTCAGGAGTGTCACTTAATTCTATTGTCTTGTTTAGTCCCTTAAGACCAAGCCCAGCAACAATATCGCGATGCTTCTTAGGTTTGCCAATAGTACTCTTTACGAGCGTGACCTGCAACTTGGCGTTCATATTTGATTCACCTCGGTTATTAATCATTCAACCCGCGACGAGCGGAGATTTCTTCTGGAGTCTTCAGACGCATAAGACCTGCGAAAGCGGCTTTAACAACATTGTGCGGGTTATTAGAGCCAAGACACTTGGAAAGTATATTATTTATACCAGCTGCCTCAAATATGGCACGGGCAGCACCACCCGCAATAACACCAGTACCTGCTGATGCGGGTTTCATCAATAATCGTCCGGCGCCAAACTTCCCCTCTATTTCAAATGGGATGGTTTGATTTTGGTTAACAGGTACTTTGATAAGATTTTTCTTAGCTTGCTCAACACCTTTTCTAATAGCTTCCGGCACTTCATTTGCCTTGCCCAAGCCATAACCGACGTAACCGTTCCCGTCACCTACAACGATCAACGCAGAAAAGCTGAAACGGCGCCCGCCTTTTACAACCTTTGCAACACGACTAATGTGTACAACACGGTCAGTAAGGTTTAATTCTGATGGATTAATTCTGCTCAATGAAAACCTCCTCAATCACTTTAAAAAAGAAGACCGGCCTCGCGGGCCGAATCAGCTAGTGCCTTGACTCTCCCGTGGTAAAGAAAACCATTACGGTCAAACACCACTGAAGTAATACCTTTTTCAATAGCCAAACTTGCGATGTTTTTACCAATGGTTTTTGCAGCATTAATGTTTCCTGTACCTGTAGATACGTCCAAACCAGCAGTCAAAGTTGAACATGCTACAATTGTAATCCCCTTGGAATCATCAATAAGTTGGGCATATATATGTCTAGCACTCTTGAAAACATTCAAGCGTGGACGATTAGTTGATCCGCGGACTTTTTTGCGAACCCGTACCTGGCGTTTATATCTAGTTACTGCTTTAAGAGCTGTTTTAGCCACTACAATCTCCTTATAAAGACTATTTTTTACCTGTTTTACCTGCTTTTCTCAGTATAGTCTCGTTAGCATATTTTATACCCTTACCCTTATAAGGCTCGGGAGCACGGAAAGACCTGATCTTGGCTGCTGTTTGACCAACCATCTCCTTGTCATAACCTTTGACAGCAATTTTAGTCATTTTTTCTACATCAATTGAAATACCATCAGGGATCATGAAATTAATTTGATGTGAATACCCTAGGCTTAAAACAAGTTCTTTTCCTTTAACCTCGGCACGATAACCAACGCCATTAATCTCCAAATCAACCTGAAACCCCTTAGTTACACCAATAATCATATTATTAATCAAAGTGCGCGTCAGTCCATGAGCGGATCTAGTCGCGTTATTTTCATCAACCCTAGAAACAACTATATTAGTCTCATTGATGTTGAGCGCAACACAAGGCATAATCTGGCGGCTAAGGTTACCGTTCGGACCCTGAACCTGAAAAACTGAATCGTTGAATGATATCTTGACGCCTTTAGGTACTTCAATGGGAAGTTTCCCTATTCTCGACATTGATCGTGCTCCTTAATTTCAATGTTTACCAAATCGTACAAAGAATTTCTCCACCAACACCAGCTTGGCGTGCTGCGTTGTCGGTTATTATCCCTTTAGAAGTGGACAAAATCGCCACCCCCATACCGTTTTTAACAACTGGAATATCTTCCGATTTTTTATATACTCTGCCACCTGGCTTGCTGACTCGTTTAATTTCATTAATGACAGAATCTTTCTCATCAATATACTTCAGATATATTCGTAGCATACCCTGTAGATTATCAGAGATAACTTTATAGTTCTTTATAAAACCTTCTTGTTTAAGAACGGTAGCAATATTTATTTTCAGATTAGAAGACGGTATGTCCACCTTCTGAAGTTTTACCATATTCGCATTTCTTATTCTTGTCAGCATATCTGCAATAGGATCTGTCATTGACATCGTTCGTAACTCCTCTATCTATAACTCAATTGTTTTGATTACCAGCTGGACTTGATCACACCAGGTATCTGACCCGAGGAGGCATATTTACGAAGACATATCCTGCACATCTGAAACTTGCGGTAAAATGCTTTCGGTCTGCCACAAACTTTGCAACGACTATGCTGTTGCACTTGAAATTTTGGCTTACGCTGGGATTTAATTATCATTGATACTTTTGCCACAGAACCCTCCCAAGTGTCTTAATTCCTAAATGGCATGCCCATATATTTAAGCAATGCGCGTCCCTCTTCGTCTGTCTTTGCACTTGTTACTATAGTTATATTTAAGCCTTTAATTTTATCTACATTGTCATAATTAATCTCAGGAAAAATCAATTGTTCTTTTATACCGAGAGTATAATTTCCTTTTCCATCAAATGCTTTCGCCGAAACACCTTTAAAATCGCGCACACGTGCGAGTGACACATTCATTAGACGATCAAGAAATTCATACATTCTATCTCGTCTAAGAGTTACCATACACCCGATTGGCATCCCCTGACGTAACTTGAACGTAGAAATAGATTTTTTAGCTTTAGTGATAACAGACTTCTGGCCCGTAATAGCATTTATCTCAGTACTTGCAGAGTCCAGTATTTTAACATTTTGGATTGCTTCACCAAGACCCATATTAACGACAACTTTGTGGATCTTAGGTACTTGCATTATGTTTTTATAGTTAAAGTCTGATTGAAGTTTAGCAACAACTTCTTCATTATATAATTTCCTAAGTCGAGCCATTATCTAACTTCCCCCTGTTTATTTCTCTAGAGAACTTCCGCATTTGGCGCAGAGTCGCTGTTTGTCGCCATTTTCAAGCGCACTGACTCTAGTTCTAACCGGCTTGGCACACTTGGAACAGAAAAGCATGACGTTGGAAATGTGAATCGAGGCCTCTTTTTCCTTGATTCCTCCCGGTTCATTGCCACGAGCTTTAACATGTCGTTTAACCATATTAAGCCCCTCAACAATAACGCCATTTTTCTTGGATAATATCTGAAGTATTTTGCCGGATTTATTCTTTTCTTTACCGGCAATAACGACAACTGTATCACCCTTACTAACATGAGATTTGGTGGCTTGCATCAACATTTCTCCGATTCGATTAAAGTACTTCTGGAGCGAGCGAAATTATCTTCATGAACTTTTTGGCTCGCAACTCTCTAGCTACAGGGCCAAAAATACGAGTGCCAATCGGCTCTTTTTGGTTATTAATAACAACACCCGAGTTGTCGTCAAAGCGTATATACGAGCCATCAGGGCGGCCTAGCTCTTTAGCGGTGCGTACTATCACCGCTTTCACTACGTCACCTTTTTTTACTTTAGAGTTTGGAATAGCTTCGCGTACAGAGGCTACGATGATGTCACCAATTCCTGCATATTTGCGCTTAGAACCACCGAGCACTTTAATGCAAAAGAGCTTCTTGGCCCCGGAATTATCTGCTACGTCTAATATTGACTGCATCTGTATCATTACTGGGTACCCCTGTCCTAAGAAATACTATCGATGATCTGTTTAAGGTTCCAGCGCTTATCCTTACTCAACGGACGACACTCAATAATCTGTACCCTATCACCCATCTTGCAACTATTTTTGTCATCATGTACTTTATATTTTTCACTACGTTTAATATATTTGTTGTATAGGGAGTGCTTTACAAGCCTGTCAACCCTTACAACAACAGTCTTTTCCATTTTATCACTGACTACTACTCCAACCTGTATTCTTCGATGTCCACGTTCACTCATCTGTTACTCCCTATAGCTTGATCTCAGCAAGAATGGTGCTGACCCTGGCAATATCTTGCCGAATACCTTTTAACTTAGCAGTATTTTCGAGCCTGCCGGTATGCAACTGAAACTTAAGATTAAAAAGTTCCTGAGTGAGCTCAGCTTTCTTTTTATTAAGATCATCGGCTGTGAGCTTGCGCAATTCATTAACCTTCATGATTTTCACCCCTTACAATAAACTTTGTTGAAAGAGGTAGCTTATGTGCTGCCAGCCTGAGAGCCTCACGCGCGATTTCTTCTGTGACGCCTTCCATTTCATAAAGGACGGTACCTGGCTTGATAACTGCTACCCATGAATCAGGAGCTCCTTTTCCCTTGCCCATCCTTGTCTCAGCTGGCTTGGAGGTAAGGGGCTTATCAGGAAAAATTCGAATCCATATCTTCCCGCCCCTTTTAACATAGCGTGTCATGGCTATACGAGCTGCCTCAATCTGGCGGGAATCAATCCATCCACATTCAGTGGCCTGAAGACCAAACTCCCCAAAAGAGAGCGCTATCCCTCGACAAGGTTTGCCGTTCATTCGGCCCTTCATCTGTTTTCTATGTTTAACCCGTTTCGGCATTAACATTGAAGCTGACTCCTGTACGCAAAAATAATTTACTGACCGGGAAGAATTTCACCTTTAAAGATCAGGACTTTAATACCAATTATTCCATATGTCGTTTTAGCTTCTGCAAAACCGTAGTCTATATCAGCACGAAGCGTATGCAAAGGAACCCTGCCTTCACGGTACCATTCTGTTCGCGACATCTCGGCACCGCCCAGACGACCGGAACATGTAATTCTAATGCCTTTTGCTCCAAATTTTAGTGCTGACGTTACACTCTTCTTCATTGCACGCCGGAAGGCAATCCGGCGCTCCAACTGAAGTGCAACGTTTTCAGCTACCAGTTGTGCATCAAGCTCAGGCTTACGAACTTCATTTATATTGATAAATATCTCTTTGGAGGTGAGATTTGCAAGTTCCTTTTTTATCGTCTCGACTTCAGAACCCTTTTTCCCTATTATTAATCCAGGACGCGCTGTGAATATATTAATTTTTGTCTTATTAGCAGCTCGCTCAATTTCTATCTTTGATACGCCGGAATTATAAAGGCGCTTTTTAAGAAAAGCTCGGATCTTAATATCTTCATGTAAAAGCTTAGCATAATCAGCCTCAGCATACCACTTAGAGTCCCATGTTTTGATTACGCCAAGTCTAAAGCCTATCGGATTAACTTTTTGTCCCAAACTACACCTCCGCGAAATGTAACTATTTCGAATCTGAAAGAATGACGTTTATATTACTAGTCGGCTTTCGTATTTTGCTGGCACGCCCCATGGCGCGCGGCACAAATCGCTTGAGAACAGCACCACCGTCCACATAAATTGTTTTAACGATCAGGCTGTCTACATCTGAAACGCCTTTTTGCTCAGCATTTGAAACAGCCGATCTCAATAACTTAGAAATAAGTTTTGCGGACGGCTGGGGAAGAAATCGCAAAGTATTAAGTGCTTCCTGAATTCCTTTACCTCTTACAAGGTCAACAACCAGACGGGTCTTACGCGGCGAAAGTCGTACAAGTGTCAATTTTGCGCTTGATTCCATTATAAAACTCCCTCACTTACTTCTTAACTTTGCTTTTTTTATCAGCAGCATGGCCATGAAAGGTACGAGTCGGCGAAAATTCACCCAGTTTGTGGCCTACCATGTTTTCAGTAACATACACTGGAATGAACTTACGGCCATTATGAACAGCTAAACTTATACCGATAAAATCAGGTGTTATAGTGGAACGACGCGACCAGGTTTTAATAATTTTCTTGGAATTTGGACCTTCGGCCTGAACCTTTTTGATCAGATGACCATCCACAAAAGGCCCTTTTTTTATTGAACGTGCCATGATCTCAGCCTCTCATGTGTTATTTGCTACGCTTTTTGACTATAAAGCGATCTGATGACTTGTTAGTCCTGGTTTTGTAACCCTTAGTAGGTATCCCCCACGGGGTGACCGGATGACGTCCACCGGAAGTGCGACCTTCACCACCACCATGTGGATGATCTACAGGGTTCATGGCAACACCGCGAACTTTGGGACGTTTCCCGAGCCACCTAGACCTGCCGGCCTTGCCAATACTTACCTTTTCATGATCTAAGTTGCCAACTTGACCAATGGTTGCATAACAATCTTGCAAAACCATACGTACTTCACCAGATGGCAGTTTAACTTGTGAATATCTACCTTCTTTTGCCATAAGTTGTGCAAAAGTACCGGCGCTTCTGGCTAGTTGCGCACCTTTGCCAATTTTCAATTCGATGTTATGAATAATAGTACCCAGAGGAATTGACTTAAGTGGTAACGCATTACCTGGTTTAATATCAGCCTCAGGTCCGCTAATTACAGTATCGCCGACTTTCAGTTCGTGGGGAGCCAAAATATACCGCTTCTCACCATCTACATAGTGTAGCAAGGCTATCCTGGCGCTACGGTAAGGGTCATACTCAATACTAGCTACTTTAGCAGGGATACTGACTTTCTCACGACGGAAGTCAATTATTCGATATTTTTGTTTGTGACCGCCACCTTGATGACGAGAAGTCACACGTCCTAACGAGTTTCTGCCACCAGTTTTCTTCAACTTTATAAGTAAAGACTTTTCTGGTGTTGTAGTTGTAATCTCTTCGAACGTCGAGCAAGTCTGATGCCTACGACCTGCTGATGTCGGTTTATAACTTTTGATTCCCATTATGAACCCCGAAAGTATTGATTATACCTCAAAGAAATCTATGGACTGCCCTTCTTGGAGAGTCACATAGGCTTTTTTCCAATTTGACCGCTTCGCAGAATTGCGACCGACTCTTTTAACTTTACCGGCCACATTTACTGTTCTAACGTCAGCAACATTAACTTTAAATAGAGTTTCCACGGCTTGTTTTATCTCTATTTTGTTGGCATCTCTGTCTACGATAACCGAAACTGTATTGGTAGATTCACTACCTAAAGATGTTTTTTCAGTTACATGAGGCTTTTTAATGACTGAATAGATATTCATTTATGTAGCGCTCCTTCAACAAATTGTACGGCGCCCTGTGTAATAACCAGATTTCTGTACTTTAACATGTCATGAATATTTAACGCATCGTATTTGAGCATCTTGACATGAGGTACATTTCGAGCAGACAGTTGTAAATTATTGTCTAAATCATCAGTAATGATAAGTGTCCGATCTAAGCCAATCCGATCCATGAATTCAACAAAATTCTTAGTTGATATTTTGTCAAAAGTGATTTTATCTAACACCATTATCCGATCACTTTTAAACTGTAGAGAGAGAGCAGAACGTAGTGCTGCATTTCGTGCCTTCTTATTAATGCTAAGATTATACTCTTTTGACTGCGGCCCAAACGCCACACCACCACCGGGATATTGAGGGGCCCTTCGGCAACCTTGACGTGCATTACCAGTACCTTTCTGCTTAAAAGGCTTCTTTCCGCTCCCGGCAACTTCTGAGCGAGTTTTGACGCCAACTGTTCCGGCACGACGATTTGCAAGCTGAATTCGAAGAGCAAGATGCATTAAATGCTCTTTTACCTCCGAGGCAAATATCTCGTCAGACAGGTAGACTTCACCAACCTTTTGTCTGTTCATATCTAATACGGCTATGGAAGGCATACTAAAACTCCCGAAAATTTACTTAAGCTTTGACACTGTTTTTTATAACGACAATATTATTTCGATGGCCAGGGACTGCTCCCTTAATAAGGAGCAGGTTTTGTATGTTATCAATTTTCACAACCTGAAGTCTCTGAACTGTAACCTGAGAGTTGCCTAATTGACCAGGCATCTTTTTATTCTTGAATACATGCGATGGTGTTGCTGACGCTCCAATGGAGCCAGGAGCTCGATGGAAACGGGAACCATGTGTAGCTCGGCCGCCACTAAAGTTCCATCGCTTTATAACCCCTTGGAATCCTTTTCCAATGCTGGTTCCTGTTACGTCAATAAATTCACCCGGCTGAAACTGCGACACTGTCAAAGTATCGCCAATGTTCAACTCAGACATTCCCTCCAGCTTAAGCTCTTTAAGATATCTAAAGACGCCATGACCAGATTTAGTACAATGGCCAAGTTGAGGTTTTGTGACAGCTGATGCGCTGATGGATTCAAATCCCACCTGTACAGCTGTATAACCATCATTCTCAATGGTTTTTTTCTGGGTTACAACACACGGACCCGCCTGAACTATAGTGACAGGTATGCAGTTGCCGTCTTCCAGAAATATTTGGGTCATGCCCACTTTTTTTCCTATGATGCCTTTAATCATATCTGTTCCCGTTCAAGAAATTTCGTTACAGTTTGATTTCGACGTCAACACCAGCCGACAGATCAAGCTTCATAAGGGCGTCCACAGTTTGCTGAGTAGGATCTAATATATCGATCAGTCTCTTGTGTGTACGGATTTCAAACTGGTCACGTGATTTTTTATCAACATGCGGCCCGCGAAGAACACAATACTTATTGATTACAGTCGGTAAAGGTATTGGGCCAGCAACCCGAGCACCCGTTCTTTTGGCTGTATCTACAATCTCGCCAACAGAAACATCCAGCAACTTGTGATCATATGCCTTGAGGCGAATTCTTATCTTCTGGCTTTGCATTTAGTCCTCACAACTTAGTTATTCAATAATCGAGCTTACAACACCCGCGCCAACTGTACGCCCACCCTCGCGGATAGCAAAACGAAGGCCTTCGTCCATGGCTATCGGAGTTATAAGGTTAACCGTTACGGCAACATTGTCGCCTGGCATTACCATCTCGGTACCGGCCGGTAAGTCTACAATTCCGGTTACATCTGTTGTACGGAAGTAAAATTGTGGGCGATATCCGTTGAAAAATGGAGTATGTCGGCCACCTTCTTCTTTTGTTAGAACGTATGCCTCTGCCTTAAACTTGGTGTGCGGCGTGATTGAACCCGGTTTGGCCAAAACCTGGCCGCGTTCGAT
>Ga0172380_10009154_pt1 | contig 10623 bp, 11 predicted proteins | sample Leawe162metaG_FD_119747 | JGI IMG/M metagenome (GOLD analysis project Ga0172380, IMG submission 119747) | Leachate microbial communities from a municipal landfill in Southern Ontario, Canada - Leachate well 162 metaG | ecosystem: Engineered > Solid waste > Landfill > Unclassified | place...
CTGCAATCTGCATAATAAATTTTGGAAAGCGCAACGGTGGCCTGGCTTCAAGAAGCTTAATTTTGCGATAAACACCTTGCTTGACACTGGTTAATACCGCGTCGTGAGCAAATCCGCTGTCGCGCTTGTTCAACATTAACATGATGTCTTCCAGCCTCTTCAGAACTTTGCGACACTGTTCACATTTCAGGACATGCGCGGCAAGCGCCGAATCATCCGCAATTTCGCCGTCAAAATAAGCGCTAAGTTCTTCGAATTTCGGACAGCCGTCTAATTGTTTAACTTCTTCGTTCATAGTAATACCAAAAGTTTGATTAACCTGAAAGTATATCCTTTTTTTCTAAAATTTCCCGGAGCATTTCTCTGCCGCGGGCAATGCGTGATTTTACCGTGCCGGTTTTACAATTCAAAACTTCGGCTATTTGTTCGTAAGACATTTCGTCTATATGTCTGAGCATCATGGTTTCCCGTAACGAGTCCGGCAATTTGTCAAAACTGTCCGTCACGGTTTTTTCTAATTCAACATTTTGCGCCATCCGGTCCGGGATTGCCGACGTATCCGGCAAATGCATTTCCTGTTCCTGATTCTCGTCACCCAAATTGTCTGAATGCTGATAAATACTTATATTCTGACCAGAACCGCGTCGTCTGTTCCAATGATATTTATTCCTTGCCAGATTAACCGCAATACGGTGCAACCAAGTGTTAAAATTGGCGTCGCCGCGAAATTTATCCAACGCGCGAAACGCCCGGACAAAAGCATCCTGAACTACTTCCTCGGCATCATGATGATCTGATATTAAACCAAATACCGTGCGATATAACTTCATCGCATGACGGTTCATCAGCTCGTCAAAAACCGTAGTATTTCCATTTTTAAATTCAGCAATCAATTCATGATCGCTCAGTTTAGTCAAGCTCATACGCTTTCCTGTATCTTCAATAGACCAATCTCTTAAGAAAAAGTTCGCAAATTTACAGTTTTTTTATTCACTTTACAAAGATTTACTGATTTTTATTCACTTTTTTTCAACAAAAACCCTATTCGGGTTGCACCGTGAACATTACACAGATATTTTTCCAGCATAAATTTTAATGGACTTTTTTATGAAACTGCTGATAAAAAATGCGTTTGTCGTTGATGGCTCCGGATTGCCGGGAAATGATGATGACGTTTTGATTGAACACGGGATTATCATTGCCGTCGGCAAAAATTTACCTGAATCGGCAGCGGATAACTTTTTTGATGCTGGCGGACAAGTTTTAACCCCAGGATTCATTGACGCGCATTCTCATTCCGACATGTCAATACTTGCTGCCCCGGAGGCAACAGGGAAAATTTCACAAGGCATAACTACCGAAATTGTCGGCAATTGCGGCCTGTCGGTTTTTCCCATATCCAGCCATAACCGGGAACATCTGGAAGAATTATACCGCAACTATAATGAAAAAATCACGTGGGAAAACTTTGACGGCTACTTAACGGAACTGCGACGGCGCAAACCGACAGTTAATATTTTCTCGTTATGCGGACATAATACGCTTCGCGCCGCGTTGGGGGGGTACGAAAATCAAAAACTTTCCGCCAGTAAGTTGTCAAAAATGCAGCGCCTGCTGACGGAAACATTCCAGATGGGAGCCGTCGGATTGTCGAGTGGTTTGCTTTACGTGCCCGGCAAATTTTCCACGAATGACGAACTGATTGCGTTGCTAAAAACGGTTGCGGCGAAAAACCATGTTTATGCCACGCACCTGCGCAGCGAAGGCCAGCGGTTGACGGAATCACTGGAAGAAACGTTTGACCTGGCGATTTCGGCCGGATTAAAAAAAGTTCACATCAGCCATCTCAAAACTTCCGGCAGGAACAACTGGTACAAGCTGCCGACCGTTTTTTCCCTTTTCGAACAAGCGAAAACTGACGGACTGACCGTCACCGCCGACCGTTATCCTTACACCGAATCCATGACGCAACTCAGCGTAATTCTGCCAGCGCCTTACGACGCATTTGATGATATCGCGCTGGAAAAGTTTCTGTCAACGCCTGAACATTTCAAGCAAATTACCGCAGCGCTGGCGGAATTGCCGACAGAACGCTGGCAGACCGTCCGGCTGGTAAGCACAAAAACTTCAGGAATGGAAAAATTTAACGGAGAAATATTCTGCGATATCGCGGTTCAGTTGAATACAACCGCGCCGGAGTTGTGCGCGAAAATATTAGCTGAGGATGCAGCCGGAGCCATGGCGGCTTTCCTCGGCATGTCCGAAGAAAATATGAAACGTATTATTAAAGCGCCATTCACCGCGTGCGGCACTGACGAGTCCGCCCGCCCCGTTGATTACAGTATCGGGCGCAGCCATCCGCGCGGCTTCGGATCATTTCCCCGGTTTATCAATTTCCTGCTTCGGGAAAATCTTGCGCTGGAGGAAATCATTCATAAGATTACTTTACTGCCGGCGCAAATATTTGGCTTGAACAGCCGGGGATTGATTGCGCCCGGTTATGCTGCCGATCTGGCATTGTTTAATCTGGATAAACTGTCTGATTGCAGCACGTTCGCTTCGCCCCATGTTCCTGCTTCCGGAATTTCAGCGGTCTGGGTTAACGGTCGACTGATACTGCAACAATAAGCCTGTCGGGTTTTATTCCCCGCGTTTTTTTAGCGTATTGCGGACGGCGATGGAATCCACAATCAAAAGCGCATTCTTTTTGATTTTTTTCGCTTCGTCAATCTGACCGATTGCCACCACGGCCAGAATCAACTCGCAAACCCGTTCAGAAAATATCTTTGTCGCGGCGTCTCTAAAAATCGGATTTTTCTCGTCCTCCTCCTGGAGCTGATAATAATTTTTCTTTATTTCTTCAAATTCAACATAGGGATTTTTCAGGTATCTTTTCAGCAGGGCACGGTCTTTGTAGCGGATGGCGGTCTCTTTGATGGAATTCCAGCTTTCCCCGGCAAAATCAGGGCGCTTAGCAGACAGTTGCCGGAAAAAAGTTAAATTCAGGCTGCTTTCCCGGAGATTCTGGTTAATGGCAATCACTTCCATTACCGTCATTGAATCCCCGCCGCCGTCCAACAATAATTTAATTTTAGTGTCACGCGTTTTTAACAGTTCTTTTTTTGCCCGCGGATAGCGCTCTGCCAGTTCAGACCAATAGCTCAACGCCAATGACAATCTTTTTTCAGATTGATTTGAATCATATTTCAAAGCATTGTTGTGATACCAAATGTATTTTTGCAACGCATCTTCATACTTTCCCCGTCTCATCAGTTCAACTCCTGCGTCAAGTTCTTCTGATGGAGTAAGTCTTTTCTCCGATATTTTTGCAACATCTTCAGTAACCGGAACTTCATTATTGGCGTCGCTGGAGTTTACTGAGAAAAATAAAACTGCCGAACCAACCATGGAATAGAACTTTTTCATATTACACTTTCACATTTGAGAGTTAAATCACAAATTTAATATCGGACAAAAAATGAAAATGTCAAATTTTACAGATAAAATCCATGCCAGTGTGAAATGCAAATGGCATTTACGAGCAAAGACGCTATAATTATTTTTTGGTTAAAACAAACGAACATTAATCTTTAGATAATCTGGAGAATGAACAAAAATGATTACAGCGGACAACGGGCGGTTTAAACTGGAAAGTGAGTTATTTTCCCGCGAAATAGTGGCGGATGCAGGTGGATTGAGAACGACTTCTGTCCTCAACAAGATTAACGGCCGGGAATATGTCCGGCGGCCGGAAGCGGCGGAATTTCAAATGTCGCTGAACGGTGAAGTGATTTACAGTTACAATAAACCGGAATACCATGTGCTGGACGGCAACCTGGTTACTTCTGAAATCGTCTTTGCTCTGGAAAATCATACGGTGTCCAACTCTGCTCGTGGCAGTGAAATTCTTGCATTGTGCTTCAAGTCGGACAAGCACAAACTGCGGTTAACGGTATTTTATGAAATTTATCCAGACCTGCCGGGCTGCAATAAATGGCTTAAATTCGATTGTCTCGGCGGCGAATTGCATCTGAAAAATCTGTTTTTTGAAGTGCTGAACACCTGTCCCGGAGAGTTTGTCGAAGCTGAATTCTTCAAAAAACAGGGAACCGTGTTGTCACAACCGATGTTTGCCGCTTGCGGCGATGAAGACATCATTCAAGTCCATAACATGGAACTCAATGAAGGTCTGTTTATCGGGAACGGCGCACCCGGGCCGTTGCGTTACTACATGGCTTATCCCAACTGGTCATCGGGGATTTCCTGCGGTTACGCCATGGGCGCAACAGTCTTCAATGTGTACTTGAAAGCTGGAGAATCATTCACGACAGATAAAGCTTATTTGTTTATTTATGCCGGGGATAAAGATTGTCCGGCGATACGCAACTGCTTCCGGGAAATGATTCGCCGCGACTTGCCAATGTGTCCGGACAACGGCAGCGTGATGTACTGCACCTGGCTGCCGTTTTTGAAAAATATTAGCGAATCGCTACTGCTCGAACTGGTTGACCGGGCCGCAGCGATGGGCTTCAAATATTTTGTCGTTGATGATGGCTGGTTTACTGATAACTCATGGACAGTTGACCCGGAAAAATTTCCAAACGGGCTTGAGGTTATTTCCGAACGCGTTCGTGCCGCCGGCATGAAATTCGGGCTGTGGTTCAATATTGGCAATGATTATGGCGATATCGGCTCCCGGCCTGAAGATAATGCCCTGGATTACCACGGAAAACCAAAACCTTTCGGTTTCGGCGGAAAAATAACCACCCGTTGCATGGCGTCTAAAAACCGCGATTTCATAATAGAAAAGCTTTCCAGTTTGGCAAAGCAATATAACGTTGACTATTTCAAACTTGACTTCAGCTGTATCACCAGCCCTTACGGCATGATGCCGGTCGGCTGTTCGTCAACCGCGCATGAACACCACCGCGATGCGTCTGATGCAGTATTTCAACAATATCAGTCGATGATGTATTTCAGAAATGCGGTAAAAGTTCAATTCCCGGACCTGATTATTGATTTCAGTTTTGAGACATTCGGAACTGAAACTCCAAGTATTGGCGCGTTGAGATATTCAGAGTTGCACCACGTTTCAAATCTTAACACCCGCCAACTGGATATTGTTGATGCCAGAAAAATCCGCAACACACTGTACAACTTCTGTACCGTTCTGCCGCCGGAAAGAATTCTCGGTAGCCTGATTTGTCTGCAAAATGAGAATGATATTGAACATTTGCTGACAGCTTTCATCGGCACTCCGCTGGTTGCCGGAGACTTGAGAAAAATCTCTGGCGACAACTGTCAGGCGATTGCCGGAATCACCGCCACACTGAATTCACTGATCCAGGATAAACCGCTGAGCGAACTGTGTAAGTTGCGCGGTGATAAATACATCGGCAAAAAGGACTGGGATGGATTTGTCAGATATTCTCGCAACGGCAAAGGCATTGTCTGCCTGTTCAAAAACCACGCTACAGACGAAACGGTGACGGTGCGAATCCCTCAATTGCCGGGAGCCATGAAATTCCAGTTCCATGACGCCGAATCACAAGCTGACCTTGGAACCTGGACTGCAAAACAATTAAATGATGGAATTGTAGTGGACTGGCTGAAAGAAAAAGCTTGTCGCGCCGTTGCTTTTCGACCGGCAAAGTAAGCAAAATTACATAAATTTTGATTAAGAGCAATATCTTTTCCGTTTTTTGCGTTATATTATTCGAGTTTGGAACTGGATGTTGTAGCCATAAATTATTTGAACTTATAGAGATTTGTACAATGCAGAAGATAATGCTTAGCGGCAAGATACACACAGCCAGACTGACTTCATGTGAACTGGATTATGAAGGCAGCCTGGAAATTGATATTGACCTGATGGCGGTAGCGGGAATCCTGCCTTATGAGAAAATCCTGGTGGTAAACCGCAGAAACGGCGAAAGACTTGAAACTTACGCCATTCCGGGAACTCCCGGCAGTAAGGTGTTCTGTCTGAACGGCCCGGCGGCCCACAAAGGGAAAACCGGCGATACGGTGACAATTATGGCGTTTTCGGTGTGCACCGAAGCGGAAGCCGTTGCTATGAAGCCAAAAATTATTGTTCTGGATGAAGAAAATAATATTGTTGCGCGCAAAGGCGGCGCATAATTTTCGTTGGAAACGAGTTGGTTTTAGTGTTTTACACTTTACAACGGAGTAAACAGTGATAAAGTTTATCCGGAATCGCAGAGAAAAGGGTCAAATATTAAGCGAATATGCGGTAATGCTGGCAATGTGTGCAGTCATCGCAGTTACCTTAATGGTGTTGTTTTACTATTTTTCCCAGTACGGATGGCGATTGATTAATCTGGTCAGTATAGATTATCCATAAACAATATCCACAAATAAATGGAGGATAGAACATGAGCAAGAAAATGAAGAAACAGAGCGGACAGGCGGTAGTGGAATACATTATCATTATCGTCATCGTAGCCATTGCGGCGCTGGTAGTGCTGGGATCGTTCAGTGACAGACTGAGAACCATGATTGCCGGTGTTACAACCACCCTCGGCGGCACTGCTGATGTCAGCGAAAAATCTGTGGATATCGCCAAGAATCTGGATGAAAACGGTCTGGATACCAGCGGCAATTAAGCCGGTACGGATTCCCCGAAAATATCGCTGAATTTTTTTTCAGAAAGTTATTCTTGATGCCCCGTTATCACAACGGGGCGTTTCGTTTTATTTAATCTTGAGGCTTCAAACATGAAAAGCGCATTTGAACTGGCACTGGAACGTTCCGGCGGAACATTGAAAGAAATTGATTCCGGCATGAAGGAAAAACTGGCGGAAATCGACAACATTCGCAAGGCTAAACTCGCCGGAATGGAAATTGCTTATGAGGCAAAATTGAAGAAAGCCGCCTCAACTCAGGAAGTGGAACAAATCAAAGACGACATGGCGGTGGAACGCGCTTCCATTCTATCAAAAACTGAACGCGACAAACAAGCCGCGCGTAAGCAGTAACACTCTAAATATTATGGATAAAAAAACTTCTCACATTTATTTCGACAATGCCGCAGCGGCCATGCCCGATTCAAATGTGCTCAGTTTTTTCAGCAATGCCGCAGCCGATAATTTCGCCAATCAGGAAGCAACACACCAACTGGCTTATGATGTCCGGCAAAAGTTGCTCAATGCCGCAAAAATATTATCAAAAACGCTGACTGGACATGATGACCATCACGTCTTCTGGAGCAACTCCGGAACTGATGTTTTCAATACACTCTCTTCGGTTAAACAGTTCAGTCGGGGAAATATCGTCACGACAGAACTCGAACATCCCGCCCTGCTGGCGGCATTAAAACGGAGCGGCGCGGAACTCCGGCTGGCAAAAACTGAAAACGGACTGATTTCGCTTGCCTCGCTGACCGAATTGCTGGATGAAAAAACCGTGCTCATGGCAGTTCATCACGTTCAAAGCGAAACTGGAATAATTCAGCCGCTGGCCGAAATCGGGCGTATCGTCAAAGAAAACTCACCGCAGGCATTATTTATGTCAGACACCATTCAATCCGCCGGAAAACTGCCGTTGCCATGGCAGGAAGCGCAATTGGACATTATTCCCGTCTCCGGTCATAAACTTGGCGCTCCCGGCGGCGCCGCGCTGGTCATAAGAAAATATCTCACAGAATTAAATGCCTGCCTGAAATCCTGCCGTTCCGAACAATATCTTACCGGCCGGCCGGAACCGGCGCAAATGTTAACTCTGGCTTATGCAGTTGAAATTGCCGGGAAGCAAATGCAAGCATCCGCCGCCAAAGCCGCAGACATCAAAAAACATATTCGCGAAGAACTGGAAAAAATCTCTCTGCGGGGCGGCAAAAAAATCATCTTCACTTCTCCGCCGGAAAACAGTTCTCCATATATTCTGCATTTCCTCATTCCCGGCTATCAAGGAGCCGTGCTGGCAAGAATGTTGTCGGAACAAAATATTTATTTCTCTTCCGGCAGCGCCTGCCAGGCGGAAAGCAACAAACCGAGTCCGGCGTTGACCGCAATGGGATACGGCAAATCCGACGCTTACTCCGGCATCCGTTTGAGTTTCTGGCAGAACAACACTCTGGATCAAGCCAAACTCTTTGTCGATGCGTTTAAACAAGCGTTAAAAGATTACTAAAAAATATAACAGGCGATTTTTATGACCGAACAACCTGAAAAGAAACGCCGTGTCAGATACAGCGGAACTCATCCGCGGCGGTTTGAAGATAAATACAAGGAACTCAATCCGGATAAATACGCTTCTGATGTTCAGAAAGTGCTTGAAAGCGGCCGCACTCCAGCCGGAATGCACCGCCCGATATGTGTGGCGGAAATTATTGAAGCGCTGAATCCGCAACCTGGAGAAACCGGACTTGACGCCACGCTCGGATTCGGCGGACATGCCAAAGAGATTCTGGCGCATCTTGTTCCTGGCGGTCAACTGTTCGGAATAGATGTGGATCCGTTGGAACTGCCGCGCACCGAAGCCAGATTGCGCGGACTGGGGTTCGATGAAACTGTTTTGACGGTGAAAAAACTCAACTTTGCCGGAATTCTAAAATTGCTGCCGGAAACCGGCGGTGGATTCGATTTTATTCTGGCTGACCTCGGAGTTTCCTCAATGCAAATTGACAATCCGGAACGCGGATTCACTTTCAAAGTTGCAGGGCCGCTTGATCTTCGCCTCAATCCGGAACACGGCCAACCGGCCTCCGCATTGATTCAGACATTGACGGAAAATGCGCTCGAAAAAATTCTCCGGATTAATTCCGACGAACCTCATTCAAAAGAAATCGCCAGAATGATTTTTCAACGCCGCGCTGAAATTGCCACTACAATTGAGCTGGCCGATGTGGTGCGCGAAGCGCTCGAACCAGTAAAACTTGCTGACCCGGAAAAAGAAATAACCAAAACGACGCAACGGACTTTTCAGGCGTTGCGCATTGCGGTAAACGATGAGTTCAGCGCTCTCGACCAGTTGTTGCGGGTGCTGCCTTTCGCATTGAAACCCGGCGGACGAGTTGCTATTCTCGCCTTCCATTCCGGCGAAGACAGTCGTGTGAAGAAATCATTTGAGGAAGGTTTCAACACTGGCATCTATTCCGCTTACAGCGAATTCCCCATTCGAGCGACTGCTCAGGAAAGATATGACAATCCCCGCTCCAAATGCGCTTTGCTCCGCTACGCGGTCAAAGGTAATCTATAACTGCCTAAAATAATTTTTGCGGCGCGGACTTTATTTCCTCTGGCATCACACATGGCCTTTACGCGAGGAAGTTGAACCTCGCGTAAAAGCGCTTGATGCGGGAATGAGTAAATTTACTGTGAGTATTTTAGCGTTTTTGTTGCATGCGCGCACGTAATGCCTGCCGGATTGCAGTCATTTGTGCTCTGGTATTGGAATCCGTGCCTTCATATCTGCTTTTTGTCCTGGCGCTAGTATTTCTGTTGGCGCCGCGTGCCGCCTTATTGTTGCCGCCATTTGGATTATTGCTTTGTGCCGCCTGATTGTTGCCGGTATTATTGGCCGCGCGAGCTTTCTGCCGCGCTTTCATATCATCAATCATTTTATCCAACTCTTTATCCTGGTCTTCCTTGCTCATGGTAAAAAATTTGTTCATCCGTTCTTTCATGGTCGCCTGAAATGCCGGACGGATATTACTGCGTAATTTTTCCTGTTCTTCTTTGCTTAACTTGTTGTCACGGAATAGCTTGCGGCGATCTTCCCCAAATTGCTCAAGGTATGCCTTTTGATCATCAATGGACATTTTGGTGAATTTATCCGAGGCAACAAATTTTACCGCTTCTTTTTTGTCTTTCTTTACATCCGGCGGCGTAGTCCAGTTGATAGAAAATGCGACCACAGTAGCGCTGATGCAAACCACCAAGCCGATTGCGATTCCGGTAGCGACTTTCTTGTGTTCGGAAATTATTTCCTTAAAACTGCGTTTACTTTTACTTTTACTTTTTTTATTTTTATTCATCGTTGTTTTCATAATTTCACCTATTTTTTAAGCAGTTATTTACAGTTTAAGGCTCGCCAACATGACTGTCACCAAACAGATAATTTTTCGCGCCTATCGAAAATGGTTTCCCGTGAAAACATTCAAAATCGTTCATGATAACAGATGTTGAACGTTCCGCCCGTTGGAGCCCGCGACTTGAGATGGATTGATAATCGTATTCGTAGCTGGTTCCTTCTGATTCAAAAAAAGTTTTGCCGTTTTGCGCTGGAATGCTGCTGCCATATTGTTTGGCAATATCTTCCGGACAGGCAAAAACATTTTTATTGTCGTAATAAGCTTTCAACACCACCTGTATGGAATCCTGCTCAAAGCCTGGAATAAAGACGGTTGGTTTTCTCGCGGCAACCGGCATGGCTTTATAATCGCCGTAGTAACCTTTAATCATAATTCCGATTTGCCGTAAATTGTTTTTGCAGGCGGTGCTTCTGGCGGCCATTCTCGCCTTGTTCATGGCCGGAAGCAAAAGCGCTGCCAATACCGAAATAATCGATATTACCGTGAGCAATTCGATGAGGGTAAAAATTTTTACTGATGATTTTTTCATGGTTGTTTCCTGTTTTATTTTCCCGGAACTAGTCCACCAA
>Ga0172380_10009155_pt1 | contig 10623 bp, 24 predicted proteins | sample Leawe162metaG_FD_119747 | JGI IMG/M metagenome (GOLD analysis project Ga0172380, IMG submission 119747) | Leachate microbial communities from a municipal landfill in Southern Ontario, Canada - Leachate well 162 metaG | ecosystem: Engineered > Solid waste > Landfill > Unclassified | place...
AACCAATTAATTCATTGCACGCGATGCGACAGAGAAGCCGAACTCTGGAAAGCTTCGCAAGAAGGCTGGAATATTGCTATCAATTCCAGAAAGGGACTATATGACGTACGATGTGCCGATTGTGCCAGCAAGGGCTTACCATGAGGCACAGAGAGGAGATTATAGAGGATATTCTGGATAGGATAGACCAGATATTCACAGAGGCCATGCCATCAGATGAGCAGCAGATTAAGCAGAGCGAATATATCATTCCAGCAGAGCCGCTAGATGAGATTATGTTAATATTAATTCCAGAATTGGAGGAAATTGAACAAGAATAATTTTAGGATGTATGCAGCTTACATCCTATAATATTTTATATCTCGAATATCGTAAACGGCTCCCTCACACTAGCGCATTGATCCAAAACGGCATGCAGTGCTTCGTTTATTCTATTCTCTGGATGGACACCGTGGTTCCCAGAAGCGTATAGGGAACCCAGGGCAACTTCGGCGTTGGCCCCAATCGCCGTATACTCTGGATATTCAGTGATCGCAAATCCGCTATCGATTTTGAATATCCTCCCCGCCAATCCGATAAGGATTGTAGCATCCATACTGATCATGCCGTCCTCGTTGTTGGTTTTGATTACTCGATTGCCATCTAGATATGTAATCATTGTTGGAAGATACGTGTTTTGCAGGTAGTCGAATGCATCCCAGGTGATAGCAGGTGACTTGAATATCTGCATCAACTGTGATATCCGTTGCTTCCCACCCACTCCTACCAAAATGCTACCATCCTTCCAGATTTTGGGATGCATTGATGTGGGTTGGAGCCAAGAATCTGAACTGTTGATGGCAGCATCCCCGCCCATGTAGATCTTGCCAGCATGTTTCAGGCTGATAATACACGTCATTTAGGCACCCCCTCTGGTTCCCTGTTGCCTCTTAGTCTTTCGCTTCTCCGCCTTACTCAGTTTCCTCGGCCTAAATTGTCCAATCCCACACGCATGATTCTTATCACGCTGATCAGCACACAACGAAGCATCTTTCTTCTTAAACCAATAACATGCGCCGCAAAATCCCCATTTCAAACCTTCTGCCATTGGCTGTCCTCCCAAATAATCACCCATGTTGTATTATTTCCCGTCACATTCGCTCCAGGCGCATCGATGCTCATATTGTGGCTACCTATACCGGTTGCATTTCCGGCCACATACAGTGACATATCGCTGCCTGCTGCCAATGATAGCAGCAGAAACAATATCAGTAACCTTACCATATGCGCCACCAAGGCTTACGGTTTTCATGCTCTTCTATGATCTTTGCTGCCAGATCCTGTTTGTATCGCTCATAGGCTTCGTCTGTGATGTAGCCTTGGTCGTGTAACAAGTTGGCGACGTTTAATGAAATGACGTACTCTTCGAGATTCATGTCTTACCCCATATCTTACTACTCGATCTCTCTATCTGATCAGGTTGCCCGCCCACGCCTGAGAACACTTTCGTCTCTCGTTTGCCTGCCATAATATCCTCGAAGGTGTCCTCTGGGGTAAACCAACGTCCTTCGTTTTTGACAACCGGCGCACTCATTGGATAGCCTCCAATGTCGCAGATATATGATGCTATTTCAGCCGCCAGCATCTCCGATAGGCTTCGCTCCTCATAGGCTATATTGACCTCCTGGCAGGCGGCCTTGAGTGCCTGACATCGGGTACATTGGGGTCCGGTGGTATAAATGATCATACTTCCCACCCATCCGGCATTGGTAATCCTCTGATTTTCTTGCCTTCTCGGATGCACCAATTGAACCATTCCAAGAATTTATCTCGTTCTCTGTCTGCTTGATAATATAGCATCCACATTTGACGATTGTTTGATAGATAGCACTCCATTAAACTTGGATGTCCTTTCATCCAAGGCTTCGCAAAATCTGGTTTGCATTCAGAATTGTGTTTCATTCATCCCTCAAAATCTTCATCTCTGCATATAGCTGCCCTAACTTCTCTTCATACACATCAATTGCCTCTTGTACCTGAGCAATCGCCTGATCGACTGGAATGATTGTCCTGGTAGGCTTAATCTCCTTCTTCATAAGCGGATTGGTAGATTGTACCATTATTTTTCGTTCTGCCGTGCAGATGGGACACGCGCACCCTCGTTCATGTAGCGGATCGATTAGACTCATGGTTGGGCCGTCCTTGGATCTTCAAAAAGTTCCTTCATATCGCATCATACCGTATATTCCATAGTGCCGTTTGTCCTTCTGGTATTCGTTTTATCAATCCCTTTGATAACAAATTTTTTCTGGGAATATTCCAGCCATTTTTAGACAGCCCCAGATCATCGCGTATCCTTTTCGGCGATACCGGGCCGTTTTTTCGAATGAAATCCAGCACGTCGTTAGATCGTCGGTCGAGGTGAGTATGGCTGGCCCCAAGTTTGCGCCTCAGTTTGTCGGTGGCGATCCAACCATCTCCCACATGCTCCACCCATCCTTCGGACGCGAGCCGCGATATTTCGCCCCGACGCAACCCGATATCAGCCGGGGAGAATTTCCTCCACAGTGGGATATCCACATTTATCCGCCACGGTTTCAGCATGGGGCATTTCCCGCCTTTCATGCAATCACCCTCCATTTCTCGCCGCTAAAGTAGCATCTCTCTATCTCATGTTGCCTTTCTAGGGCTACCAGATGCCTCCTAGCAGCCTTCTTATCCAGCATGCAACATAATTCTACGTCAAACATGGAACATGGGCCATTATGAGCGATATACGCAAGCACTTCCCGCCTATCTCGCTCTCTGCCTTCTTCGAGATAAGGTTGCTTGCATATACGATATTGTCTATTCTGAGTAATTCGGCTCATGCTGGCGGGGCGCATCCGGAATATTTCAGCCAGATGCCCGGTGCTAAATCCAAATAGATGATATAGCAACCTAATGCCTTCGCGTTCGGCGCTAGACGTCCTCATAGGATCCTCCGATATACCGCAATCACGATCCCTGCCAGGATTACAATTAATGCAATCAAACCGAAAACCAATACACCATAATCATCCATGAGATCTCAACTCCGCAAGCCTCTTGCTTACATCATCGGGCATCCATACTTGACCTGTTTCCCTGTTGATTTTGGCCGCGATGCCAGAGAAGTTGACCCCCTTGGCCGTCCCGATAGCGATGATGCCATCTATGCGATCCTGGGTCGTCTTGGCGGGCTTTTCTGCTGTTGGCATAACCAATGGCTGCATGGGTTGCAAACCTTCTACCTTGGGCTCCACAGAGGCTTTCTTTCGGTTGTAGATGCCAACCAACCCGCGAATCCTAGCTTCGGATATACCAACAAGTGGCGCGATCTCGCGTGATTTGTGGCCTGTATCGTGTAGGCGGTAAATTTCCTTGCGGATCTCTTGAGTTAATGCAGTTGGTTGTAACTCGCATCCTTCAGGCAACTTCATATTGGCTGGAAAGCGCGAAGTCTCCTCTAGGGTCTTCTCGCGATCTAGGATATCGAGCCATTTCTGAGATTCTTCTTCATCGAGAAGTATCCTCATTTCAATTTCTCCATATCGCCCAATTTGTCTACCAAATCCCTCCCATCCTGCCGGATGCTATATATCCATCCAGCCTTAGACAGAAGGCCCGCCTTTCGCATTTCGAATAGGCAGTTCTTACAGGTAGTTGGGTTGATTTTCAGCTTATTGGATAGCTGCGTTTGCAGGGCATCCTTTTTAGACAGCTCCTGCAAGATTGCTATCTTTATCTCCATTTTTGACCTTCGCATGCATATCTGATCCGCTGCATAACTACTTAAAACTTACGCTTGATAATGAAAAAAGTCGATAAAAAATAGGTCGCTGGAATCTATCCGTGTGGCATGTTGCCCACACTGGTCTTGTACGTTCCCGGAGTCATAACGATCGTATCAACTGAATTATGTGCGATATCAATATAATTCACGTTGTCAGGTACGTTGACACCATACCCAGCCGTAGGTGCTGTTATGTCGCAATTCATGAATCGAATGTTTTTGATACTGGCCACGTTCGCAAAGTTCACAGCATGTTTGTTGGCCGATCCTGTGCCAATTTGCACGCCGGTGAAGTATAGTTTATAACAATTCGCGGCTACGTATATCGCTTCGTACCCCGTACCGCCAATCGTGCCGCCAACCCAGTACACTTGGTCAATGTTGGATAGGTACATACCATATCCGTTGAAGGCCCACAAATCTACGTTGGTAGCCCATATGGCATATGTTTTATGTACGCCGTTACAAATAAGTGCCCCACATCCAGCACCACCATCTGCATAATCCGCAATGACTGATGTGAGTAGTAATGTTCCCACATCATAATCATTTTGCGGATCGAGATAGATACTGATGGCTTGATCCATAAGATATACATCGGTGAGTCGTGGTGCGCCCTTGATCACATGCAACCCGATTGATCCGGTACCGCCTCCGCCAATCATCCCCTGATTGATTATTCCGCCGCCTGCTCCATTGATTTCAATTCCTTTTCCGCCAGCACCTACTGCAAACGTGCATCTTATAACCTGATAATTATCGGCATATGTATATAATCTTAGGCACGTACCGGAAGATCCATATTTCTGCGAAAATCCGCAGTCGATAAAACTTGGGTGAGATCCATATGTCTCGGAATATGATACTTCTACCAGCACTTGATTTGCGCCATCAGATTCAAATTGACACCCCAAAAAATATGGACTGGAAGCGGTAATTTTCATGCATATAGTGGAATCAGCCATACCGGCAAAGTCGAATGTGCCCGAATAAGTCGTTGCGCCTGCGTCGAGCCAGTTAGTCGGTCCACTGCTACCGACGAACATAACACGCGGTTGATCGTACACAAACTGTGAATTGCACACAACGGTTTTTGGCAAATAGTAGATACCAGGTCCATGAGCATCTACAAATGCGTGCAATTCAGCACCCGTATTACCCAGAAACACATATCCACTGCCAGTCTCTCTCATCTGTGAGTACGTGACATAATCGCCCGATGCAGTGCCATTGGCCGCGCCAGTGACAAGAGTAAACGTAGGCTCCAGCGTCGTTGTGTTAATGCCTACATTGGTCCCATCTGTGTATAGTGGACTATTTCCCGCCAACATATTTGTCCCGGTGAACTTGGGCAGATAGCCACTTGTGCCTGATATGTAGGTTCCTATATCTGCCTTCAGGACAGCATCCGTTTTATTGGCCTTCTCCCAGGCCTGTGCCATGTTTGCAGCATCCAGCGAGCTAGTGCCTGCCGTGACACCGTTAATCTGACTATTGATATTCTTGCTCCAATTAATGTCACGTCCTGGATTGATCTTCGGTTCTGCCGCGAGTGCTCCGCCGATCAGCAGAGCTATAGCTAGTATGGTTAGCAATTTCATAGAATGGATCACCTATATATATTAGTAGATACATTAGTATATCATGCCGGTGAAAACTATCCCCATCAGGTTTGATGAGGAAGATTACAAGGAAGCGGGCAGCCTGAAAGGCGATAACGAGGCGTGGCCTGCTTACGTGTTGAGATTGGTGCGGGAGAACAAGGAGATAGCGCGATGAGAAAAGGACAATATTGTTCCGAGGAGACAAAAGCGAAGATGTCCATTGCGCAGAGTGGCGAAAAAAACCATATGTGGGGAAAGCATCAATCACCTGAAGCAAATGCAAAACGCTCTGCTTCTCTTAAATTAAATAACCCACGCAAAGGAAGACCGTTATCTGCAGAACATCGCGCTAAACTTTCCGCTGCTCGAATGGGGAAACCGCCTTGGAATAAAGGAAAAATAGGCGAGATGTCTGAAGAAACGCGGGCAAAGATTAGTCAATCTTTAGTAGGTAGAAAGATTCCGTTAGAAATTCGCGACAAAATCTCAAAAACGCTGACTGGTAAATATGTCAGAGAGAAAAACGTGAATTGGCGTGGCGGAAAAGATTCTACTTATTGTCCAAAATTCAATGAATCTCTACGGAAACGCATACGGGCATTCTTTGAATATAGGTGTGTAACATGTGGGAAATCGACATCAGAAAACGTACCTGCTCGTCAATTATCGTGTCACCATGTCGAATATAACAAAGCTGCATGCTGTGATGGTGAACCAGTACATTTCGCTGCATTGTGCCATAGATGTCATACTAGAACAACAAATGGCAATAGGACACAATGGGAAGCTATGATTCATCGTATCATAGACGAAATTTGGAACGGAAAAAGTTATTTCACTAAAGAAGAATGGAAAGAATATCGAGGTGTCAATAAATGAGGACTTTAATATATATCATAATAGCACTATTTTTAATAGTGCCTGTGATCGCATATGACCAACGTGAGGGCAACAATGCAATTCCCATGCTTGCCCCCGATCCGAGCCTGAAGACCACCGATCCGTTTTATGGTGGTATACAGCATCCAGATAATTCGGGTCCATCTTACCAATTGCCGCCAATATTCGGCGGGCCCGCGCCAATAATCTTAGATTGGATGAACCTGTCAGAGCATAACGAAAAGCTGAACATGACTACAAAAAACATTGTAGCTATCAATTCCTATGCTCTGACAGAGGATCAGATGAGCAGGGCAGGCATACCAGTTGGAGAGGAGAACTATCTATGATAGATGAAATCGATATTCCAATCGGTCTAATACCTGGATTGTTATACCGGCGGTCAGAAGTCCCACCGAAATATGCCATCTGTGACGGTAATAATGGCACTCCTGATCTATCTCATTTGAACGAAATGCGATTAAATGAAGTGTATTGGCATGTTATGAAGGTAGAGAAATGATGCTTCGATATGCGTACATTGAGAAAAGCGAGCAACTGCCAGCAGGCGCGTTGGTCCTGCTGCCAGAATGCATCAAATTACCACAAACAGTCACCCTGCGATGGTTGCAAGGAGACGAAATCGCCACTGTGATAGATATCCCGAAGGAGGAATCTGATGTTATCCCCTGAGCAAATCAAGTCTTTGCAATCCGACCATGCCGCTAGATATGCAGAATGGCTAAAGGCCGATCAGAAAGCCTTTGATGCAAGGGAGAAGAATAGGATCGCAGAAAGAGCATTCAATGCCGCCAACGAGAAGGAACGATATGACAAACGCGATCTCCTGAAGGCAGATCCGCTGTTAGGGAATTTCATGGTCAACCAGACATTGAAGCCCTTCCATGATGCCTGGTATAATGCCGAAGATGAAATGAACCAGGCGGCACAAACATCTCGCCAGGCTAGTATCTTGGTAGATGAGGTCAATAAGAGGATTGAAATTTGCAAGATAGCAGCCGGGTTGGTGTAGGCTGCCAACTGTTTTCAAATTTTTTGAATATAACAGAGTGCTAGGTAAAACGGCAGGCTTGCCGCCGCGCTGCCATCAAAATGCGTGCCTTCGGCGGTGCTGTGCCCGTGCGCCCCTCCACCCCCAGCATTGGACGTGTTCCCTGTCGTCGACGTTGTATCAGCTCCATACACGCCGCCCGCGCCAATCAATGATGCCTGATCACCATATAGATCAGAGAACGGGTGCCGGTGCGGCCCCATTTCCGCCACCGTCAGCGTGTGTCCATCGACTGCGATTGCCCCGGATGCGGTGAAGGTAGCCGACCCTCCTGTATCGCCTACCGAATAGGCTGATCCCGTTCCCGCCCCGACCGTAAGTTTTCCGCGAAGGTCGATGGTGCCCTCAGTGCCATCGCATAGATGCCATCCAGATGGGATATCGCCGGTTGCCCCATACCACAAGATTACAAGACCGGTAGGCACACCTAGGCCCGCGAATGAGGCCGCGTGAAGGTTTCCAGTGGACTTGTAGAGGAGATCAGCATCCGAACCCGATCCACTGCCATCGTTGCCAGCATACCAGTAAGCCGCTTCCATTTCGGTTTTCGTCTGATATAAGGCATCATGATTGTGCGAGGTCAGATAGCTAGAGGCTTCGGTGTAGATGGTCTCGAAGTTATCCATTTTCGCAGGAGTCACCAAATCCCCCGCTTCCCACGGATTTTCATTTTTCGTATAAGCCATCTCATCCCTCACGCATACTTCATGATATAATATAGGCTGTGATACAACGGCCTAGGGTCAAAAGTTCCAGAAATGGTCGATCCGGGGTGCCCATGCGCTCCGCCACCGGTGTCTTGATTTCCCACCGCCGTGTTGCGGTAAACAGGATTGCCATACATGGTGCCTAAATACGTTCCTACGTTGTAAACATTATAATATTCTGTGTATTCGTGGTTATGTGAAGGGATTTCGTCCGTCGTCAGCGCATGGTCACCTATTGTCACGGTCCCCGATATCGAACAGTTGCCATTCCATGTAGCCGGGCCGCCAGTTGCCCCTACTGCGTAATCTCCCCCGGCACCAATTACAAAGCGGTCCCTGAGATCAGGCGATACCTTGCCTCCATAGGTTCCGCCGTCACAAATATGCCAGCCAGAAGGTACATTGGCATCTGTGCCTGACCATATCATGATAGCCCCGAGTGGCATCACCGTTGCAAGGAGATCCGAGAAATGCTGACCATCCAATAGGTCACAGTCAAACCCAGTGTAGAATGTGAGGCTGAAGAAAGTGGAGTCCGCTGTCGCTTTTGGGTAATAGCGTGAATCGTGGCTGTGGATATCGGCATCTGACTGGATGGCTGCCCACTGCGTTTCAATGTGGTTCCAAGCTTCACCGGTCAATTCGTCGGCGGAACTCCATGAAGTATGAAACTTGACGTAAGCTATAAGATCACCACCAAAAAATTAAAATGAATTAAAGTTAACTTCGGGATCATTTGCCCAATAGCAAATTAGCAAATTGAACCAATGCCATCGCTGGTGTTGGGTCTTGTTATGACACGACATACACAAAGGAACGAATGCCCACCCATGGCCGTTGCAGATGCTATTTTTGTTATAATCTATATGGTGGACGGCATGGCGTATATTGCCCTCAAGACCTCCGCATATGAAGCATTTTCTATTGAATTTGTCTCTTATGTACTCCTTAAATTCATTATCAAATTTTGGACAGTACGGTTCAAACGATTTTCCGCCCATCCAATGCCAATTCTTTTCCCCTCGCCGAGTATCTCCTATATGCTTTTTATGCTCATCCGAGAACGGTAAACGCTTTTTGCCAATTTTCGCTTTTGCGCTCTTCTCTATACCTTCAACAGTTATATAATATGGGATCTTGGCGCGATAATCATAAGTACACTTTCGCGAACAAAAATGCAATTTAACTTTGTCGAGCTTATATGGACGTATCTTGAACTCGACCCCACAGTTTTCACATTTCACGTATACAGGCGGCTTGGACATTTGAGAGGACATTCGACATGATTTCGAGCAAAATGTCTGGTCGCTTTTCCATCGCTCAATTAAAAAATCTTTGCCACAATATTTACATGTGTTCGTTACTCTGATAATATTAGATTTTCCGTGACACGCGTGGCTGCAATATTTCCCGTATCCCTTCTTAATTATGTATGGTCTTGTATAAAACGGTTTTCCACAAACCACGCATTTACAGTTGGTGTCTTTTAGCATAGAATCGATATGCACTTCATACTATTTAACTTTTTTGGATAAAACACAATGCATAATACGGCGGTCGTTTTTCTTGCCCGGAATCGCCCGTATAGCTCGCTGTATGAGTGTGGGCTGTGCCTGACCCAGCGTACGCGGTGTAGCTAGGATGCTCCACCATCGCGGTCATGTAGTGTGGTGGGATGCCGTTCCAGCCACTTGGGCCGCTGCCAGCTTGTGCTGGCTCGTAATAATCTCGGATAGTGCCATGCGAATGCAAAGGCATTTCGGATTCGGTCAACTCGTGCCCGGCAATCGTGACCGTCCCTGTTGTTTTGACTGTATTTGCGCCTCCGGTGTCGCCTTTTGCGTAGTGGCTGCCCGATCCGGGAACAAAATCATTTCGAAGGTCCGGGGTGCCATTTAGACCATTGCAAAGCACCCACCCAGGACAGTTGGTCGCTATGCTTGCCTCAGATCCTGACCACCATGCGATGACACCTGAAGGCGAACCCGCCGCTATAATCTGGTCGGAGGTATAGCCATCCAGAGTGGCGGCGATTAGGCCGCTTCCGGTTCCGTCTGTGGCTGATGAAAAATAGCGCGCATTGCATTCGGCATCCGTGAAATATGACGAACTATGAGTAATCGCATCTATATAATCAACAGACTGCGAATACATGGTTTCTAAATTATCCAAAAAAGAGAGTTTTTGCGCAGTGGTGAGGTTAGTCTCCAACCAAACTGAAGGAGTATATACCAGGATCATCCCCCCTGAAATTGATATCTGAATCCATTGCCCAATGATTTATAAGTAGATTGAAATATTCAAATCGGCAGTTAGAACTTTTTGCGTGGTGTTTCTTGCATAGTGGTACTAAATTCCAACGCTTTCCAAAGCAACCAGATTGTTTGTCAAAGTTGATGTGATGGACCGACAGTTTTGAACCGTTTTCTTTTTCGGTAATGGGGCAAAGGTAACACTTTCTTCCGAATGCCTCTCTTATAGATTCCCTCAATTCCTCTGTCCAACATCTCCTGTCATGTATTCCTGATTAGATCTTGTGAGGCAAAAGGTTCAGGAAAACCCTCTTTC
>Ga0172380_10009156_pt1 | contig 10622 bp, 7 predicted proteins | sample Leawe162metaG_FD_119747 | JGI IMG/M metagenome (GOLD analysis project Ga0172380, IMG submission 119747) | Leachate microbial communities from a municipal landfill in Southern Ontario, Canada - Leachate well 162 metaG | ecosystem: Engineered > Solid waste > Landfill > Unclassified | place...
GACGCTGGGCATCAAGCTCACCGGCGATCCCGTCAAGGCCGTCGAGGTGCTGGCCAATCGCTATACGCTCAACGAAACTGAACGTGCCGGCGTGCTGCGGCACCTCATTGTCGAAGGCGATCTTTCGGCCTATGGGCTGGTCAATGCCGTCACGCACTACTCGCATGACGTCAAGGACTATGACCGGGCGACGGAGTTCGAAGCGCTGGGGGGCAGGTTGATCGAACTGTCGTCCAGCGAGTGGGCGGAAGTGGCGGAAGCGGCTTGATTGCTTCGGTTGCGTCCAGTAATGGGGCTTCGCTGCCCCTTGACCGCCCGGCAGGGTGGTTGTGAAATCGGTGCGGCCTCGCGGCTGCACCGATTTCATTGTTTTGGGTTACCGTGATCGTCTTTTGAAGGGGTATCTGAATATTCCTGTATCGGTTCGTATTGCTGACCGGATACCGGAAAATCGGCAATGGCACTTGGCCGATAGCTGCTATCGTGCTACGATGTATCTACACGTATCCACAAGCGAGGCAATTATGAGGCTGCAACTGGCGAAATGGGGTAACAGTCTGGCAGTTCGTCTGCCGGTGGAATGCACGCGCGCTGCCGGGTTGCGCGAGGGCGATACCGTTGAGGCGGAAGTGACACCGATCGGTGAGATCAAGTTGACGCCGGCACCGCCGTTCGACAAGGCGGCATTCATCAAGCGCCTGCGCAAGCTGCGGGCAACCATGCCGATGACGACGACGACCGTTCAGATGATGCGCCAGGAGGATCGTTATTGATGATCTACCTGGACACCAGCGCTGCAGTGCCGATGTTTGTTCCGGAACCGGCGAGCCCTGCAATCGAGGCGTGGTTCGAGTCTTGCACGGAGCCTCTGGTATCGTCTGACTGGATAGTGACGGAGTTTTCCAGTGCCTTGTCCATCAAGGTTCGAAAAGGGGAGATCAGTGCCAGGCAGGCACAGGCGGCATGGAAGGACTTCGACGCTTTCTGCAAGTCTGGATTGCGTTTGTTGCCGGTGAGTCGAAAAGCGTTTACGGAGGCCGCCGGGATGGCGCGGAACGCGGCAAGCGGCTTGCGCTCCGGGGATGCCTTGCATCTGGCGATGGCGCTTGAAGCAGGCGCCAGCCGGATTGCGACGGCAGACGAGACGCTGGCGAAGAACGCGAAAGCGAGCGGCTTGGCGGTAAGCCAGATAACCTGACTGTTACTCAACTCATGACCCGATCTGAGCTCGTTGACAGGCTGCATTCCCGCGTTCCAACACTTACTCATGACGACGCCAAGTCCGTGGTCGACGTGATTCTTGAGGCCATTACCAGCTGTCTGGTGGCCGACAGTCGCGTTGAGATTCGCGGTTTCGGCAGTTTCAGCCTGAGCTACCGGCAACCACGGGTTGGGCGCAATCCGAAGTCGGGTGAAGCGGTTCAGGTTCCGGGAAAGTACGTCCCTTATTTCAAAGCGGGTAAGGAGATGCGGGAGGGCGTGAATTTCCGATGATGCCGTCTTCTTGGGACGCGATGATGGCCCTGACTTGGGCGAATTGCGTGCTTAGGGGGCGCGCGACATTTTGAAATGGCCATTACTTTGAGCACAGCGCGATCAAAACACAAACCCGGCGGGCTTTAAGCCAACTTAGCGACCGAGCAACTGCGATCGGGACTTCGCTATCGCACGTAGTCTGGCACGTACTATTTTTCCTTGCTCAACCTTTGATAGAGTGGCGAAACTCGGGCAAGGCTCACCGTCAAGACAAGCCTCCGGACCAAGCATGAGGTCTTGAATCTCGACCAAGCGTTGAGTGATTCGGAGTTCATCGTCATCCAGATGTTCGGAATGGCTGAACAAGAATTCACGATCCTTGCTCAGATTCAAGCCGGCAACCCAAGCCGCCAAACAGATCTGAATTTCATTGTGATGCAGGTCTTCCAAGCCGTGGAGCAAATCCAAGAACGGGGTTGATGTCTTTGTGGTCGTTTGAAAGAAGTGCGGTCTAGGGCCGAGCAGTTCATTCAGTCGGTCCGCTACATTCTTCAGCGGGGCCGATAGAGGCCAAGTTTGGCGATGCTCCCACAGACGCAGGATGAGATCTACACATTCGCGTCGATCCGATTCACCTGTTACTCCCTCGGGAGCGGAGACTGCGCACTCCATCTTCTCCGCAAGATAGTGGGCCAGCCAGCGACCCAGCGTGTCCATGTCGTGGTCGAGTTTTAGCTCCTCAAGAATCCGTTGGCCCAAGGAGATAGTGGTGCTCCAGGGTTTCGAGACGTCCATCGGCATGGAGGAGGTAGAGGAGGACGGCGGGGGGCTTGTAGTCGTAGTTTTCTTCTTGGCCATAGCGGTGTTCTTTCCGGTCGATTTGGACTTCAAGAATCAGGCAGCGTTGTTGCGCTTGCAGGTAGTAGAGCAGCCGATCAAGCTTGATCTGCAATCGCCATCCTGCGGAATACTCGGCACCTTTCTTGTCCTCATGGGGGTCACACCATGTGGTGATCTCAGCAATAAGCTGATTTGGATCAGAACGATCCAGATAGCGCATTCCAGTCAGGTCCGGCCGTACGCTGAGTTCTTCTTGTACTGCTTGTGGAAAGCTAGGGAGGCCGGTATCCATGCCGTAGAGTAGCGGGTCGTGACCGTCCAATTCCTTTTCCCCTGAGGTTTCGCTTATCCAGCCGCGCAGGCTGAAACCTGGTTCATCGATTTCCAGATCATTACCTGCTGGGGGAATGCGGTAGGGGGCCGGGTCGCCGATCGATTGGAGCGCGCGTAACAGTGCGTGGGCGGATTGTGGACTGGCCAATGCGGACTCAATGCGATGGTGTTCTCGTCGTCCTGACTCATGGATGTCTACCTCGGCCGCTACAATCAGAAATTCGCTTTTCCCGGACGAGCGTAGACCGAGACAGTTATCGAAGGCATCGGGTACGGTGGGCTTGAGCCAACCTTCCTGAGACGTGGCGAGGCCATGAAGTTGCGCTTCAAGCGGAACAGGCGCGCGCAGTTCAGAAAGCCAGAATTGGGAGCGTGTCGGCAGATGGCTTTGTAGCCAATATCGCCAACTGTCGTAGTCGGAGTCTGGTGATTCAAGCGTGTTTGGCAGACTGTCGATCAATTGTCCTGCCACGAGGAGCATGGCATGGTATTCCAAATAGGTTCGCCCTTCCTCGATGACAGGCAGGCTTCCGTGGTCATTGGTGGCTAAATGCCAATCCCGGTCTTGCCCCCTTTTCCTGGGCTGCGGTACGTTACGCCCGAAGAAACCCCATCGGTCGCAAATCCAGCTTTCCGCCAGGGTGGCGATTTTGTCTCCGCCTAAGTTGAACCGCCGGCCCAAGGGGGAGTACCAGTACGGTAACGTGTCCATCGGGTTGAAATCGAACCGTCCCTTATGGTTGCGTGTGTCGGATAAATGGCGACGCACACCTTCGATAACTTGCACCGCGATCGGGCGGTTTACTGCTTCAAGCTGCTGCCGGGTCTCGGCATTCAATGTTTCTGGAATGCCGTCATCCACGGCCAGCAGGGTACGCTTGGCCAACTCCCGTATCTGTGCGTGAGGGAAATCCCTAGACAGGGCGTGGCGCAGCAGCGTCTCCACGTGGGGCCGCAGTGCGGCCGGGTGGTCCAGCGCAAAGCGGGCGAGGAAAATCATCAGGTAGGCGCGGGCGGACATCCACAGGAAGCAACTGTCCGCCGGGAGAAAACTGCCGTCACTCTCGGTGTCCAGCCGCCCTATCAGTGCGGGAAGCAGCACAGGCTCATTCTGCAAGTCCATGTCACGCAGGGCATGAAGGCAGGACCAACGGATTCGAGTGTCCGGGTGGCCAAGCAAGGTGTAGAGCAAAGTGGCGAAAGGTGTGGCGCGGTCTTCGCCGTAAACTTGCCAGGCCGGCAAAGATGGCAAGAGTTTCTGTTGACGCTCTTCAATGGCGCGCTCGCCGTGAACAATCGCCTCCTCAAGCAAGGCTTTTCGTTGTTGCGGCATGAGTCCCGCCGCCAGCACACCCGCCAAGGGGTAGAGTTGCCATGCCCCCAGCCGCTCCACCCAATCCGCCAAAGCAGGGGCCAGCAGTTCAAGCCAGCGTTCCGGCTTGACGAAGGGAAGGCGCAACAGACGCGCGAGCCGTTCATCCGCATTAAATGGATAGCCCAGGATGCCTGGCAGATGCCGGCGAGCCAGTTCGGGCATGCCTGACTCCGCCCAGCGTTGCACTGGATGGGAATGCTTCCAGGTCGCCAAGCAGGTTTCCCACTCGCCCAGGTACTCGTCTGAATACACTCGCTCGTCAGGTAGATCCAGCAAGGCTTGCAGATAGGCAGGACGTTCCGAGGGGCTTATTCGCTGCCGCGCCTGCTCGTAGAATGCGCCGCGGTCCTGGTAACCGGGTAACTCGCGTAACCCTGCCAAAAGCTCAGGTAAGCGCGCTGGGATGGGGGCTTGGCCAAAAAATAGATCCCAGTCGACTTTCTCACTTGGGGTCGGCTCAGACCAGTTGCTCTCCTGCGGGTGGCTGGACGAAGTCTCTTGCCGAGGATGGGCGGCCACGAAGGCCAGGTATTCCCGTAGGGGCTGGCCTTCCGGCAGATGGCTGCCGCCGTTTGCGGCTAACCAGCCCTGGATGCGTCGGACGCCGTCGGCACGTTCGTCGCGCGAGATGTCGCGGAGTATCCAGTTTACGATGCGCGGTAGCTGGTTCCGGAAGGTGTTGGATTGCACCCCGCTCTTCGCCAAAGTGGCGTCGAGGATGGACAGGAAGGCATCCGCCGTACCGCGCCCGTTCCATCCTAAACGAAGTAGTCCCGGTGCCTGGGTGGGCTGAACATGCCCCTTGTCCAAGCCGGCTTGGCTGAGCTCGCCCACACTGCTGCGGATGCCCAGATGGCCCAGGTCAGTCCATCTCGCAAATAAAGCGTAGCCGCTGGGCGCATGGAGGCTGAGTACAGCACGATATACACCGGTCCAAGGATAAGCGTCGTCGTTGGCGACATAAATTCGCGTTTCTTCGGTGAGTCTCGCCAGGCGAGCGGACAGATCGCGGGCCTCGGTTTCGTCTAGGTCGTTCTTTAGTCCCTCGGCGCTGCCCGCCAAATATCTGAGCCGATCACAAAGATCATCGTTTAACTCTCTGGCCACCTTAACCGCCTGATGAAATAGGTCGGCGCCCATTTCTGGATCGTGGGCCTGGGCCAAAGCGGCGGCGCGTAGAAGTTCCTCGCAGTGTTCCTGGCCGTTGGTTGGATGTTCGGCCAGATACCTGGCCGAACGGTCGAGCAAAGCCATGCCGCGCCGGATTTGATCGTGACGGGTTAGAAGGCGGGTGGCCAAGTTTATCCAGTGAGTCGGTGCCCCATCCCCGAATTTTCTGGATATGATCTCGGCCAGGGTATCTAGAAAAGTACCGATCTCCCCGGTGCATGCGAGAGCCGCCTCGGTCAGCGGAGGCAAGGCATCACGCAGGTAGAAGTCAAAGTCCCGACCATAACGCCAGCGCTCTTCCGTACAACTATTGAGTGCCTCGGTTAGTCTGGGCAGCAGATTGACGATATCGGGGCGGTGGAAGATTGCCTCGGCGCGCAGGCGATAGAGGTGAAACCGCGCATCCACCATGGTGTGAAAGCGCTTGCGCTCCTCGCTTAGTTCGTAGTCAGATGTCTTTTCGTGAAATTTGAGCAGCCGTTGCTCAAGTTCCTGCGCATCCGGTTTGTTTCCACTGAGTTCGGTAAGCAGTGCCAGCACTTGGAGTTGGGGAATGAAACGGCTAGCATCAAATGCATCATGAGGCGCGAAGTTGGTTTCCAGTGGGGACAGACGCTCCAACAGTTGGGTTATGCGCTCAGGGGGAATTTTGTATGCCGCCAGCAGTTCCGCGAATTCGATTCCGATGGCTGCCCGCAGGTCCAAGGCGTTGGAGTTGAAGAAATGATGCTCCTGTAAAAACCGGTGTCGTTTGAGTCGGGAATAGGCCTCCACTGCCGACAGGACTGCTTCGACCAAGGGCACCTCAGGCCGTACACCTGCACGATGGAAGGCCACCAGAAACAGCACGGCGGCGAGAGGGTGGGGACGCAGAGCATTGAATAATTCTGTTTGGCGCGAAGGGGGAATGTCGCGTGCAATGGCATCAGCCAGTAAACGGCAAGCGTGCAGCACAGAATCAAGAGGACGCCAACGCTTCAACCAGTGGCTTGCTGCCTCAGGGCCTGCGAGCCGAAAGACTGCCTCTGCACCAGCAGCTATATCGCGATACTCGACCCGCCAATGATTCCGTTTCTCTTGCTTTTTGTTTACCCAACGGCGCAGCCACGCTTCCGCCATATCCCAATGCTCACGGGCGCGAACATGATGTTCTGGGTGGCGGGAGAACAGCGCCGCGCAAAGTAGTTGTGCGCCACCGAACCAACCTTGATCCTTGGCTTCCAGGTAATGTTTGGCGATGGTCTGCGGGTCAGCATAGACGGCGGCGAGATCCGGGTGTTCTTCAATCAGCTTAAGAATGGCGTAATCCGAACGTGCCGCATCGGCAGCCTGTACGGTCAGTCGGACCAAAGATTCGGCTTGCATGGCGCGGGCCGCCGCCTTGACACCCAGAACCAGCCGCCGACGTAAGACTTGGACTTGCGCTACTTCGTCCATTTGCCTGGGAATGGCAGCATCCCCTTCCAAACCGAGGGCGATCACGGCTAAGTCATCCTCCGCCTTGAACAGATGTTCGGCGCGATGGCGTGCCGCAAAGTCGCTATCCGGTAGCGCCGCCATGCGTTGTGCGAGGCGACGATGGGCGGATTTGGCCCCTGCTGCTTCCTCTAGCCGTACACGCAGAAAGGTATCGAAGTCCTCGTCCCGGAAATGCCAACCATCCGCATCCCGCGTGAGTCCCGGACTCAGCGCATCGCACAAGACTTCAATCTCTGCCATCGGCAAGCCGAGCACTTCCGCCAAGTGGCATAGGCGAAGAGGACGGGGAAAACAACTCAGGTCATCCAGGTGGTCGCTTGCTTTGCCTTGGGTGAAGGTAAGGGTAAGCGCGCCGGCAATATAGTCTTGGAATATCTCTTCCAGACGGCGGCGGGCGTGGCCGAGTATGGTCGGAATATCCGAGGCGATGCCGATGTTCAACGCATAGTTCTGGACGCGGGGGTTGCCATGGGAATGGAAGTGAAATGCTTCCGTGTCGTCGTCCGTTGCCAAGGGATGGCTCTGGCGCAGGTGCTGAGCTGAAGCTTCCGGGTTGAAACCCGTCAGTTCAAGCTGGGGGGTGCCTGATGGCGCTTGCAGAGATTGGGCGCGACCGCCGGATCGGGCGGTCATCAATAGAAAGACGTTTTCTGGCCGAGGAACTTTCCACAGATCGACAACGAAACTGCCTTCCGGCGTGTCGGCGGCCTGGATGGCGTTGTCCGCCGCGTCGATCACCAGAACCAGAGACTCCCCTTGTTTCTGTAGTATGCCTGCGGCGGCATCGAGTCGGGAACGAAACTCCCGCCAGAGGTCATGAATACTTTCCGGTGGACGGATCAGAAAGGGTGAGCCGCATCGCACCGCCAGCTCGTTACTGAGTTGGAGCAAAGCACGGCGAGTCGAATGCCGTTCGTCTCCAGGACTGTTCTTGTAGGTGCCACCGCCGAAACAATCGTAGAAGACCCAGTGCCCAGCCGGCCAGTGACCTGGCAAGGAAAGTACGGTGCTTGTTTTACCTACGCCGCTTGCGCCATGGGCGAGGACACTGCGATACGGACTGGCTAGCAGGGCTTCAAGAATGCTGCCTGCGTCCGGGGTGGAAATCAGATTTGAGAGGTGTTCGAAACGTGGGGGGGCTGGGAATAGGCTTTCCTCGCCATGGCAACCAAGCGCGGCCAAGACATCGGCTCGCCGCAATCCGAGTTCACCAACCTTCGGCAATGCTTCCAATGCCACCCGCTCATATAGATCACGGGCATGCTCCGATGGAGAAGCCGGTGTAATTCGCCCGACTTCTTGAATCAAGCGCAGGCGTTGCCAAAGACGGCCGTCCGAATTGCAGTCGGAGAAATCAAGGCAACGAAGAAAGTCGCAGAAGACGACGCTGGCCAAGTTGCTGGCCTTTTGGAGGCGCTGGATGACATCCCGACTCGATACTGGAAGGGCCACAATCAGCCGCGCGGTTTGGGTTGGCGGGCGATCCTTCAACCAAGCCTGAGCGGCTCCTAGGGCGTGGACAAGTTCCATATCCGCTGGCCGGTTGCTGACCAGTTTGATGCGTAGACGCTCAATGACGAGGATGCGCGCGTGCCCTTCGTAGATACCGGAAAAGGCCTGTGCCAAACGTGCGATGACGGACCGGTCTCGCGCACCCGTCAACCTCTCGCATAAGCGTGCGGCTGTCCATGGCCGATCCGGATGGCGCTGACTGTATTTGAGCTGAGAGAACGCCACAAGGTGGGCATCGACAATAGAGGCGCCACCATAGTATTCGGTGAGGTCCACACCGAGGAATGCATCCGGATCGGCCGCGGTGGCTTCGTCCTCGCGGGAAACCCCTTCAATACGTACCAGACTCAAGCCACTATCTGGCTCCAGCAGGCGCAAAGCGCGGCGGCAGGCCCAAAGGATGTGGTAGTCGTCTCCGGCATTGGACTCGATTGCGCCCGGGGTGCCTATGGCTTCAGTCTTGGATCTGTTCAATTGAATGATGTTTGGTTCATGGTGGCAATTGTCGAAGTATTACATGGGCGAGTCTCAATTTATGACGCACCCAAATCGCCTAACTTAAAGCCGACAATATGGATGATGTAAAGAGTAGCTGATTTCGGATGATGATCCTTCTAAATGTCGCCTTTGGCCTCCAGTCTTTCAAGTGGAAATGCTGGCAGGCAGGACTTCGGTGCCAAAGACGACGTTGACGGATAAGCACCTACTTCCGAGGCCAACGATCGAAGCAGCACCTGCACTGTCGTCACCGGGTTGGTCCGAACTAATGCCACCATGCGCAGCGTCAGCAGTGCTAACAGCCGTGTCATCGTAAATGCGAAAGGCATTTTGCCAAGCAACTCATCGTCCAAGGTAGATCGCTGTCACCTGCTCGCGCTCATGCCCCAGTTCCCGACTGATAGTGAGCCGTGCCTCTTGGTCAATCACCTTTTGCGCTGGGGTCAATTCCTTGGAGCGTGGGCCGCCGGCGGCCGGCGCAGCCCAGCCGGTTAGCTCCCGGTAGCGAGTCTGCGCATACTGGTGACGGTGTCCGTGTATGCGGTGCGTCCCGGCTTTCGCACACTGATATTCGAAGCGTCGGAGCTGCTCCACGTAGCGCTTGTCTGCCGGAATAAGGCTGCCCTTGCCGGCCAAGTCCCTAGCCTCGTCCAATACCCGGCGCTGCTCTTCATTGCGGATGGGGATGTCTCGAGCTCGACCGCCCTTGGTCCAGGTGTCCTTCAGAACGAGCCGGTCGCCACGATCCGCCCACTCGGGCTGGATCTTGATCGATTCGCCGCGCCGCAAACCGAAAGCGGTCTGGAGTTGCAGCGACATTCGCGTGTAAGGGTCGGTGATCCTCGACAGGTCGCCGGTTGTCAGCTCGCGGGCTTTACTGACATTGGTGACGAACTGCCGGTGGCCGATACCGTAGTGGTCGTTATCTCTGGCGACGACGTTCTGCTTGCCGACCTTCTCCGCCCACCAGCGAAGCTCCGCCATTCGGTTCTTGATCGTCCCGATGGCCAAGCCCTCCGCTTTCCAGCGGTCAATCAACCGCTCGACGTGCTTCGGCCTCAGGCTGGCCGCTCCCATATTCCGAAAGCCTAGTTCGTGCAGCTGGTTCGCTATCTGCCCCAGCACGCGCTCGCGGTCCTGCTGCGTGGCGTAGCTGCCGTCGTGATTGCGATTGCAGAGTAGTTTCAGTTCGTAGTTCAGATCCCGCATTGGTTCCCCTTCTGGTTCAATCCCTTTCTCCCTTTCATTGCCCCATTTTTCCTGCCCTTTACAACGCTGCTGGTGTGTGAAGCCTGTCCGGTAAGTGTTTCTGTCCGTCCCGCACGCCTAAGCGTGTCGGGAACTGCGAGGGACTCGGGACACCACTCCCGTTTCGTGCCGTTTGCTTTGCTACTTGCCGCCGCGGCACGCGACATTGGCGTCGATGGCGCTTCCTGCGGGAAGCCGATCCATCGAGACGAGCCATTGACCCAGGGCTCGGAGGAGCGCCTCGTCGGCGCGTTTTCGGACTGAGCCCGCTGGGAGCGGGCAAGTAGAAGGACCGTATTGCGCGGTTTAGCATGACGATGGGGCAGGGAGCCCATCACTTTGGGTCGTCACTTGCGCCAGCCACCGATCAGTCCTTGTCGGCTGGGGCATGGTGCGCGTCGTCACTACTGGCTGCCGCCGGGGTAGTGACGACGCGATTGGCGCAGAACTGCCGCCGCTTTGCGCGGACAGCGTTGCCGCAGGAATCGCACTGGCTGGTGCCATTGCGATTGGTCGGCGTGAAGATGCCTCGTGTATGTCACACGAGGATAGTCTGGCGCAGACGTCTTTGGTCTGAACAGTTGTTGCTGCTTGGGGCAGTGGAGCGGGGCTGTACCCTGCACGAATGTAGGCCAAGCCCGATCGCGACCGCGCCGCGTTTGCCCTGGATTGCGGCAGAACGATGGCTGGC
>Ga0172380_10009157_pt1 | contig 10620 bp, 9 predicted proteins | sample Leawe162metaG_FD_119747 | JGI IMG/M metagenome (GOLD analysis project Ga0172380, IMG submission 119747) | Leachate microbial communities from a municipal landfill in Southern Ontario, Canada - Leachate well 162 metaG | ecosystem: Engineered > Solid waste > Landfill > Unclassified | place...
TATGAAATCGGATCGACTCTTGCTGAGCAAATACTACGCATTACAGGTGATAACGGTGCTCCTTTATTTTCGTTATCAATTGAGCAGCTCGCTGGTGCGTGGGTTACTGGTTTGCGTGAGAAGCTACGATAACACGAGAGAAGAGCTTATACGTTTAAAACACCATTTTGCAGAAAGTATTCTTCCTGGAATACAAAGTTATTCTCTATGGAATAACTTCTGTCGAAGGCACTTTTGAAATACATTGTCCTCCGAGATGAGCCCGACTATAATTCGTCCAATTAGTGATGGACAGAGTGACGTTTTTTCTCTATACTCCGCGAGGTCTGGCCGTTTTAAGCCCTTAACAGCTTTGTATGCGCGCCCTCATCAGTGTTTCTGACAAGACAGGTATCGTTGAGTTTGCTAAGAAATTAGCTTCAAAAGGGGTAGAAATCCTCTCCACAGGTGGTACCGCAAAGGCACTCCGGGAGGCGGGTTTGAACGTGACCGATGTCAGCGATGTCACTGGTTTTCCAGAGATGCTTGATGGACGAGTCAAGACGCTTCACCCAAAGGTTCATGGTGGTCTTCTTGCGGTTCGGGATAATCCTGAACATATGCGAGTTTTGGGCGAACATGGTATCGGTTTGATTGATATGGTGGTCGTGAATTTATATCCATTTGAAGAGACGGTCGCCCGCGAAGGCGTTAGCGAAGATGAGGCGATTGAAAATATTGATATTGGTGGACCTTCGATGATTCGTAGCGCTGCGAAGAATTTCAAGAGCGTTGCGGTTGTTGTCGATCCGAGAGATTACGATGAAGTTTGGAGTGAGATTTCCGGAGGAGCTGGTGATCAGTGGGGCTGCGGTACGAGCCTTGATATGAGAAAAAAATTGGCACGAAAAGCATTTACGAAAACATTTCAGTACGATGAGGCGATTGATCACTACTTCCGCAAGCAACTTGGCGAGCCGGAACTTCTCGATCTCCATTATGAAAAAGTCATGTCGATGCGATATGGCGAAAATCCTCATCAGAAAGCGGTTTTCTTCCGCAATCCAGAAAATAATGACTCGAATATTACGAATGCAAAAGCACTGCATGGTAAACAGTTGTCGTTTAATAATATCGTCGATGGCGATAGCGCCCTTGAACTTGTGAAAGAGTTTGAAAGGCCGGCCGCCGCGATTATCAAGCACAACAATCCGTGTGGCGTCGCCACAGCGGATACTTTGGAGGAGGCCCTCGCGGCGGCCTTCGAAGTCGATTCTATGTCCGCCTTCGGCGGCGTTCTCGCCCTCAATCGTCCTGTCACGAATGCGATCGCCAACTTCGTCTTCGACAAAAAATGGTTCCTCGAAATTATCATCGCGCCTTCATTTGATGCTGATGCTCTCGAATCTCTTTCCAAGAAGAAAGATCTTCGACTTCTCGCAACTGGCGAGCTCAAGCGCGATCTCCACAGTCGTGATATCAAAAAAGTCGCTGGTGGAATTCTCGTTCAGACGAAAGACACTTACATCGTTAATGAAAATGAGCTCAAAGTTGTCACGAAAAAAGCTCCTGCTCCAGAAGAAATTCGTGCAATGCTCTTCGCGAATATTGTCGTCAAACACGTTCACTCCAACGCAGTCGTCTTTGCAAAAACACTCCCTGGAAAAAACGGAAGCGTCATTGAAACGGCAACCGGTATCGGTGCTGGTCAGATGTCACGTGTCGACAGTGTCTTCATTGGCGCCACAAAGGGCGGAGACAAGATTCCAGGAAGCGTAATGGCATCAGATGCCTTCTTCCCATTTGCTGATGGCGTAGAGGCTGCAGCGAAGTACGGCGTTACCGCAATCATTCAACCAGGTGGCTCAATCCGTGACGACGAAGTCTATAAACGCACCGACGAACTCGGCCTCTCGATGGTTACGACAGGTTTCCGATTCTTCCGACATTAATTGAATGCTTATACAAGAAGCTCCTTCAACGTATCCATACCAAACGGTCGTGGGAGGATTTTGAAATTTGTGAATTTGTCGCCATCGGCTTCTGGACTAAAACTGCGATCTTTTGCCGAGGCGGTTGTCATAATAAACGTTACCTCCGGATGAGTACGCATGAACTTTTCTATTGGCATGACTTGCACGAGATCTGGATAGAAAAAAACATACTGCGTATTTTCAGGAAGTGTTTCGCCGAGATCGCGAAGGGTTGAAATTGTTGATGTGTGACCGAGGGCTTTTACCATAGCGCTCAATGCATTTGATGCAATTGAGTCGGCGGTGCCATTCATGGTGCCTTCTTTGTCGCGATTGAGAATGAGAACGTTAGCCATTTTTGATCGATTTTTATATTGAGAGATGCTTTTTATTTCTCTTCATTATAGCACGAAATTAGCTTTTCTTCAAGCCGCTCCAGTCCTAGAACGCCAGTCCTTGTAACCACCTAGATTAAAAACTTGCTTGAAGCCGTGGGATTGCATGACCTGCGCAACGACGCCTGCCCGTCCTCCAGCTTTGCAGTGAACATAAATTGTCGCATCTTTCGGAAGATCTGGAAGTTTTCCTTCGGTAAATAACTCATAGTCCATATGCATCGCCTTCGGCTCATAACCCTCCTCTTCTCGCTCCCACTGTGCGCGAACGTCGAGAAGAACTGCCTGGCCGGCGTTTACTTTTTCGTAGGCTTCTTGAAGCTCTTTTGATGTGATTTTTGCGTGACCCATATGAGTAGAAAATAACAGGACTGGTTTTTCTGTCAACTATCTTTGTGTAACTGTCGACATAGTCCTTCCGTATGAATGGGCACTATTTACTTTTTTAATCTTTTTATTTATGTTCACAAAAAGTTTGGCCACTATGGCTATCGCCGCTTCCCTTCTCGTTACGAATACTGGTGTCGCTTTGGCAAAAAATTCCGAGATGGAACATGGCTTTCCTGAAAAAGAATCTTCAGCGAAAGAAATGCATCAGTTGAAACGCGCAGAGAGAAAAGCACCCCTTACAACACAGTGTGTTTTTAATGCTCTTGATAAGCGCGATGTATCCACTATCACTGCTCTCGACGCCTACAATGCTGGAGTAAGGACTGCTCTTACTGCACGAAAAACCGCGATCACTGCCGCATTGGCACTTACCGATGAGACTGCCAAAAAAGATGCTTTAAAAAAAGCAGGAGAAGCGTACAGAACTGCTGTTAAAAAACAGAAAGATGACTTAAAGGCCGCACGAAAGGCTCTTGTCACAACAATGTCTACTGAACTCAAGACATGCGGCGAAAGCAATACAAATGTACGATCACGAGCACGTTCTGAAATCGAGCTCTAGAAATTTCTTTTTATATATCGACCTTGAGTTAGGGGGGAGAAGGGTTATCTGTAACGGACGGATAGCCCTTTTTCTGTATGTGTTTTCTGAGTGTATTGCATGTTGATGTTTTGTATAAGAAAATTTTTACTAGACAAATTTCGTCAAAATTTGTACAATGTTTAAAATTATTCGTTACTCAGCTTCAAAAAATTATGCCATCCATCAAAGATTATGCTATCGCGACACTTGGAAGCCACTCAGCACTTCAGATTCTGAAGGGCGCGAAGGACGAGGGGTTCCGCACGATTGCAATCTGCGAGAAGGGCAAGAGTGAACCATACCGAAGTTATCGAGTTGCTGATGAAATTATTGAGATCGAAAAGTTCAGCGACTTTTTTTCTATTGAGGAAGAGCTCAAGGCGAAGAATGCGATTATGATTCCTCATGGAAGTTTTGTGAGTTATATCGGCGCAGAAAAAGTACGTAGCATTTCGATGATGCATTATGGAACTCGTGGAATTCTCAAGTGGGAGTCTGACCGTGTGAAGTCACGAGAGTGGCTTGTAGATGCTGGCATTCGCGTTCCAAAGATTTTTGCGACACCGGAAGAAATTGATCGACCGGCTATTATCAAATTCCATGGCGCAAAAGGTGGTATGGGATATTTCGTCGCAAATACTCCTGAAGAGTTTTACGATCGAATTAGTGAGTATCCAAATGAAAAAGATTACGTTATTCAGGAATATATCGTCGGTGTTCCGCTCTATACGCACTACTTTTATTCACCGTTGCATGATGAGCTCGAGATCATGAGTTTCGATAAGCGATATGAATCAAATGCCGACTCAATCGGACGAATCTCTGCGAAAGATCAGCTCAATGCGAATATTCATACGAGTTATACTATTACTGGAAATATTCCAATCGTTGTTCGCGAGAGCATGCTCCCTGATTTATTTGCGATGGGCCGCCGCGTCGTCGAAAAATCCCGAGGCCTCGAAGGCGTCGGAGAACAGGGCTTATTTGGACCTTTCTGTTTGGAAGCGATCGTCGACCCTGACTTGAAATTCTTCGTCTTCGAAATTTCTGCTCGTATCGTTGCTGGTACGAATCCATACATCGATGGTTCGCCTTATACCGCCCTCCGTTACGACGTTCCAATGTCTACTGGTCGTCGCGTCGCTCGGGAAATCAAAGAGGCGATCGAAGGTGACCGCCTCAAGGAAGTGTTGGGATAAAAATCCAATGTCTTGCTAGTCATCAAATAAATTTGGATGCGGTATTGATCGTCCACAATTTGGCTCTCCCTGCATTTCTTCTGGGAGCTTTTTTGGATCAACCTTTATCGTACCGGCTGTTGGTACCGTACCTTTTGGAACCCAGTAACACGAACCCGAAAAACCATAAAAGAATGCTGCTCTCGTGTCTTGCGTGATACGAAACACCTTCTGTCCACCAGGTGTCATAGTGTACTCTGCCGGTCCTCCTGTCTCGATTTCTTCTCCTGGCTTGCGCTTAGAAAACTTTCCATTCTCGAACCAACCACTGATAATAGTAAAACCTGCCTTGATTGCTCCCTGACCATTTGGAACTCCGAACTGAATATCCGTCTCAACGACTTTTCTATCATAGTCATAGTCAGGAAGTGATCTTGGATTGTATGTTATGTGACCCGTGACCAATTTTCCATTTTCATGAAAATCACCCTCACTGATATGACCCTGCCCATCAACCTCTTTTCCATGCTGCAATTTGCCATTTATAAATGTTCCTTTTTGAGTCGCACCATTCCAAGAAATTTGCGCTCCTTCCCCGTTTGGTTTTCCGTCTTTCATCTCTCCTTCATAAAACTTCTGACCGCAGAGATCGATGGAAATATCGCGACCAATCAGCATACCATGATCGAATATTCCTTCAAATGTTCGACCATCTTCAAGTGTTAACTTTCCTTTTCCGTGAGCCATTTTGTCCTTTACCTCACCGACATATGTACCGATTCCCTTCATGACGAGGTTTTCAAAACCGTTTACCATAACCTGATCTTCATCAACTTCACCGTCGAAGATAACCTCGCCTTTTGCATCGGTATGCTTACCACGAATAAGTCCTTGCAACGGAGAACTTGAAAATTTGAAGGAGATTGAGTCTCCTGGTTTTAGCTCTATTGGTTGACCATCTAATAGCGGATTACGCTCTGATGTAGGCTTTCCATTCTTGAACTCACCTACAACTTTGGAACCGTCTTTGAATATAACAGTTGCGTGACCATTTGGAAGTCCATAGGCAAACTCACCTTCGATAATGGTTCCGTCCATTCTTTCGCGTTTTCCATGGCCATGTAATTTGCCGTCTTTGAAATCGCCTTCTTCTCGAATGGCAATTCCTTCACTGAGGAACTGCTGCCGGTTGTCGTAAAATGCACTCCCATGTGGGTCATGCCTTTTCCCGTGGCCGTCGAGTTGATATCCGTGATCACCGTCTTCCCGTGGCTTGAAATGACCTTCGATAGAAGCCCCATCCCAGCTTGAATATTTTCCATCTTTTAGGTCACCGAAGAGATAGCGAGTTCCACTTCTTTCGTACCATGGCCGAGCCTTTGTGCCATCAGTAGCCAGGAATAATCCTGGTCCTTCCTCAACAGTAGTTCTTGGAATTTCTGTAAGCGCCGCGTATCCAGCGCCACCAACACCAAGAGCGATGGTGATAGCGCCGAGAGTCTGTCTCGCTTGAGCCATCATTCGCTTTTTTTCTCTTGGAGTGGGTGTAAATAATTGTGCTAAACGAGATGATTTCTCGCGTCTTTCAGGTCCAGAAGCTTGAGGAGTGTTATGATTCATAGTGCACGTACTGTTTTATAATAAAGGTTTTATTATACCTTTATTATTCTATATGTCAAGCTTTGGCTTTATTTTTCACTACTTAGGGCGATTTCATCCTGGCGCATTCGTAAGTAAATGCCGAGAGCGGCTCCCTCTGGAGTCTCTAATAAATCTTCTACCTGATCGCGAGAAAGTTTGCGCTCGGTAATGAGCTCGCACATTGCCCACATAAAGCTGAGTGGCACCTGGCCTGGTCCAACGGATTTTGGTCCATTTTGTAAGGTATCTCCTACTTTTTTTGGGACTACTCCTCGAACATGTTTCGGTATGGAAGTATCCTTGAGATGCTTATACATCCAAGTTCCAACAGTTTCTGCTGTTCCTTTTCCTATGCCGAAATCATCGAGTGTATTTTTTACACCACTTTCGAGCATTGCTGTTGCAACAACTCTCGCCGAAGTGTGGTCGTCCAGTCCGCTTTTTTGTAAAAATGCGTACATCCTGATGTATGTCGGAATATGATCTTGATCGATGTGGAGTCCGCTGAAGTCGTAGTTTGCGAGAAATGCTTCGTCAATCCCTCCGTGCAATACGATGTCTGATGCGATCGCCTGCACCTGTAATCCGCGATTTGCAAAACTTATATCTTTCAAAGAGAGGTCCTTTCGATTTGGAAATGTGAGATCTGGCAATCGCTTTCCAATATCTGAATTTTCCAATGATGAAGGGTCTCGTAAGACATGAGCGATTTGCTGGGTTGTTACATCCTTTACTGCCTCTGGATAAAGAGTTATGACGGCTTGTGCGGTTGAGGCAGAGATGTATCCGTCTGCTCTAATTGGTGACTTTTCTTTATTCTGTTGTGCTTTTCGAATGGCAAACTGCACTGCCCCCATATACTGAACGGAAAGATCTGTATTGTATGCTGAATCTATGGCGATTTGACCAGGAGAACCGATTCTAAAATGAGAGTTCTGTAATTTTAGATCGTCTGAAATTGGAGTTTTATCAACAATTGCTTCGATGAGTTTTTTGTAATTTGCTTTTTCTGACACTCGTCCGGGCGCATTGATTGAAAGAATAATCCTCTTAAATTCTTCACACATCTGTCCAAAATTTCCTAACGCTGTTCCGTCCTGGTGCTGCGAGTGAAAAAGAATGTCAGAAGATTTTCCTTCCATAACTACCTGAAGGGCATCGGCAAGAATTCGCTCACTACGGGCCTCTTTCACATCCCAATCAAATGACGCAATGCTCCATGTGCGTGCCTCAATGCCATGCTCTTGAGCATATTTCATAAATGGTCGCTCGATTATATCCGATGTTCCGGCGCCATACGGTGGACGGATATGCTTTACATGAAAATCTAATTTTCCAGTGGCGATTTGCATTATTTTTTCGAATAACTGCAAATCTCTTTCGAAATCTTCCTTATCCTGAGACTGCATATGCTTAGGACTTTCTGGTTGCGAATGAGTCATTCCATGATAACCAATTTCATAGCCATGATCGATCATTTCCTTTGCAATTGCGCACATCTCAGGATCGAGAATTTTTCTTAGATGATCTTCGTTTTCCAAAAGATCACTTTCGCTGTACACAGTTCCACTTTTGAAAAATCGCTCTCCGACATAATAAAAAATTGGATTTTTAAATGGGAGCTCTTTGAGCTTTTCTGCTATTAATCTGTCGTTTCTATGAGGACCATCGTCAAATGTTGGCTGTACGGAAGACAATGGATGTGGCACCGAAGATGGCCATTCTATGCGGCTTTCTTCACTTTTATCTTTGCTGCGTTCGTGATGAAATCCAAATGCACGTAGTGGTAGCTGACTTCTTGTTTCTGAAGATGTTTCATCTATGAGACGATGCTCCGTCGGCTCTGGTATTGGCTTGGGCTGATCGGCTGTGAAGCCGGCCATGAGCGCGAGCGTCGCTGCTGATTTTTTGAAGAAGTTCATAATTTACTTTGTAGTGGCTTATAACGACGTTCCGAGAATTTGATCCCGAGCCTTCTTGGCTGTATTTTTGTAAACTACTTCTCTTTCTCCGGTAATTGGATTTGTTCTCGTTTCACGTGATAAAAGACCGAGACTTACCTTTGCGTCTAGGATTTTTTGTACACGATCATCAATTCCGTGAGCTGTTATATCGGGCGTTCCATCGTGATCGATGTCTTCATTGGTTTCAATTGCGTGCCTTACTCTTTCGACAATTTCCGGCATAGCACCTTTATTGTGAAGCATCATAGGAATTGTCACTCCAGCACTCAGTGCTCGCACAAAAAGCTCTCCGCTATCGTCACCATTCCCGCTCTCCCTCTCATGATTTGTAACGGCGCCCATCTTGAGATCGTCGGTAAAAATAATTCCATTAAATCCGAGGTTCTGCTGAAGACGCTTTGTTATCATTCCTCTGTGGAGCGTTCCTGGTGTCTGCGGATTTGTAAAATTTTGCGCATGTCCAACCATTATGCCACTCACCCTATCTGTTCGGAAAAATCTTGAAGAGAATGTCTCTGGATCTATGCCATTTTTTTTCAAAAGCGTATTGAGTTTTGCGTGACAATTCTCCAGCTCTTCTTCTGCTTTTTTAACGTCACCATCGCTTCGCTTTCTCGCATCGACGATAGTTTCCCAATATTTCACATCGAGGAGAATTCGCCTTAATGCTGCATCAAATGGAAACGCCTGTGGATGCAATCCAGTTGTAAATAATCTTCCTTCGATAGCATTTTGGAATGGCAACACGCTTCCATCTCGCCCTTCCATATCAGTCACCTTTTGCTTCTCGTCTTCATGCGGATTGATTTGCATCATACCCGTTCCTACGAAGTGCTTTGGTACGATGAGTGTATGCGCTGCATCCTGCTCTTCCTGAAAGCCTTTGATAAAGAAAAATGAAAGCGACATAACAGTATGAATCTTGTTACCATACGTCTCGTCATTTTTTGCTGCAAAAGAATCTCCATCTTTATCAGTCACGAGATCCATGACCGGTGAAAAGTTGATATTTACGCCAACTGCCTTGCAAATTCGAGATATGGCAGCTCCGTATTCCATCATCTTTTTTCGAAACTCATATCGCTCTTCATTGGTTTTACATTTCTCGAATGCACTACCAAGATCCTCCTGAGTTGGAAGTTCGATATTATGTTTTTTTGCGAGCTGAATGAATTCGGCTGGTACTCCAAATTTCGCAGCTTGATCTCGCGTAATTCCAAGGTGTCGAGTGTATCCACCAACAATATCCATTGAAATAAATGGAGGAATTTTTCCTTTTGAAAGTTGCTCAATTGCTGTCCTTCTGGCCTCCTGTAGACTTCGCGCATCCGATCGAAATATATGAATACCTCCAGTGACAGTATCCGATTTTAACCAGTCTGTAAGCCAGTCCGTGAAGTCTTCTGGAAGTGGTATTCTCTTATTCCCTACTAGATCTCTATTCACAATTCTATCTGTACGATCAGTGCCACGTGAACCATACATTGAGCTATGCATGAGCTGCGCTACTTTTTCTTCAAGCGTAAGATCTTGCATCGTGAACTCCTCCCCATCATGCGGAAATGGAATGTCTACGACGTCTTTTCGAGTAGCCTTGTATCCAATAATCAATGGAAGAACGAGAAGGAGTGCGTTTCTTGCCCATCTTCCAACTTTTTTAATTCGAGGATCGGTTGATTTTGAGGCAGATTCAGGAGGAGGTGAGGTTAAAGTAGGATGAGCGGAAGGCGCAACCCCTTTCCCTTTGACCGCAGGTTTCCCTACCACGACAGGTGGCTTGGTTTCTTTTAGTTGAATTTTTGAAACATCCGGATGTAACATATTGTGCTTATAGTACATCTTTTTATACTTTTTGTCAATTTTCAGCTTTGACTCCCTTGGCAATCCTTTGTAAAATTTGCTTATATTCTTATTTTGTGTTATAATTTATCTGTATTTTAGCTTCAATTTCTCACGCTTTTATATGCCACCAGGCACACCTCCTCGAGGTCCAAATATTTTACGACATATTGGTTACAGTGTGGCGGCGCCAGGTGCCGGAGCTGATATGTACGAGGGTCGGCCACGCATTACGACGCGTACCAAAAATCTTCAGGGAGGCGTGTGTTATCCAAAAAGTCTCGAAGGTCGAATGGAGGCGATTGTTGTTGATTATGAAAAAGATCAAGGCCTTGCTCGATATATCAATCAGATAGAGCAGTATGCAAATACTGTTTTTCACCAGATGAAATTGGCCGGTAGAGCTCCAAAATTTGAAGACTTACTTGGAATTATTGCGCGAAAAATTTTTGCGGATTTTCCATATTCATATCGAATGCTTGATAAGCGATATAGAGAAGCTGCGTATCCTTCTGGTGGGAAGGTTCATTTGGGTCGAATCATGGAAAAACAAGATATGATTTGTCGGCATATGGCTCTGCTTTTTGGCTCTACTCTCGAACATTTACGCGATAAAAATAATCCTCACATGCGCATCCGTTCAGATACCGATGTTCGCTATGTTGCAGATACGCAATA
>Ga0172380_10009159_pt1 | contig 10620 bp, 16 predicted proteins | sample Leawe162metaG_FD_119747 | JGI IMG/M metagenome (GOLD analysis project Ga0172380, IMG submission 119747) | Leachate microbial communities from a municipal landfill in Southern Ontario, Canada - Leachate well 162 metaG | ecosystem: Engineered > Solid waste > Landfill > Unclassified | place...
CGCTGTTAAATTCAAAATTCAAAGGGTTTCCGGTTGCCGTAAGATCAGTTATTGACCCTGCAAAATCATCTTCCAGAATATCAATTTTCCACTGGTAATTTGTCAGTGAAGCGAACTCGACCCGATATTTGACAGCATATGCCATTACTTATTGTCTTCAATATAACGTCTTCTCACCAGTTCAATATCTTTGCCTTTAATAACTCCCTCAAGTTCAACCTTAACACTCATCTGACTTGTTCCGGCACTGGCATAACTTGCACCTCCACCACCTCCTGAACTCCCGCCTGCTCCTGCGGACATTAACCCTTTCAATGCTCCTGACGCTACAATCATAGCAGTACCGGCAATAACAGCCGTTTTCCAGTCCATGTTTTTAAGTGCCTGATCAAACCCCTTCATGCCAAGTCCTGTGACTACAAGTAACTTTCCAAACTGACCTATAAAGTTCGCTAAACTAAAAAGTAAGTCCTTGCCTATCTCCGAAGCGTTCGCGCCTCCAAGTGCCTGACCTATTGAATCTGCAAACTCCACTGCAAAATCAGCAACCATATATTGAAGTTCATTAATTACCTGTGCCATGTTATCTTTGAAAAGTTGCGCCCTCATCTCATTGTCTGTCATTATCTGATCAGCCTCTAATTGTGCAACCTTCATATCTTTTAGAGCCTGATCCATGTCAATGCCCTTGTAAATACCTAACGAGCTTTTAGGTGCGGGAGCAAGTTCTTCCGAAGTCTTATTGACAACGCTAAAAATTTTTTCTTCGAAAACAGACTTAGTGACATTTACTTGTGGTGCTTTATTTAACTGCTCTGTCTCAGCAAAATAAGCCTTGTTTTCTTCTTTTAGTTTTTTTAATGCTTCCTCTGCCTCTTTTGCTGAGGGCGGTAATTTAGTTAGTTCTGCAATCTGATCCCTTAATACCTGGTTTGCTTTTTGTTGCGCAACGATTAATTCAACCTCACTTGCCTTAAATTTATCAATCGCATCTTCACCTTTCTTTAACTTATCCTTTAGTTGTTCAATGGTTTCCTCTGGAACTATGACAGACGGCTCTATCTTATTATCTGGCTTACCTGCCAGTCGGTCTATTCCCGGTTGCTGTAACGCTTTAACTACTTCCTCACTTTCCAGCCATGCAATATATTTTTTGCCTGAGAACATAGTCTTCTGCCAAAAATTTAACTCAGGATCAGCAAACTTTTTAAATGTTAACGCCGCACCTCCGACTACATCATTTATTACTTTACTATTATTTAAAAATGATCCCCATGCAACTTTTAGGTTAGTGACCGAAGCCGTAAATCGCTCAAACTTCACACCCATAGTTTCAGCCATGCCGCCCATTTTCTCCATTTCCTCAGTGGCTATTTTACCAACGGCCTGAGCTATTGCGCCAACAGAGGCCATTTCAACTCCCGGCCCTTTTAGTAATTGCCTTAGTCTTACGGCTGATATTCCTAAGTTATCGAGTATCAGCGGTGACTTTCTTCCAATGCCTAATACTATACTATCGACTAAATAGTCAACCGATTGACCTGTTTGAACAGCGCGAGCTGAGGCGAAAGCTAATAACTTTGATAAATCTTCAAGTGGTATCTGAAAGTTAGAAGCCTGAACAGCCCGTGACATTAACTGCATATCAGATACAGTTCCTTTTGTAGCTTTCTGTAAGTCGTTTAATAATTTAACTGATCCAATCTGCTCAAATCCTTTTCTTATCCCTTCGGCAGTTGCTGCCAGTTTTATAGATTCTTTTGTAAAGTTAATGATTGAAGCAACACTGAAAGCGGCAGCGATCACACCTCCAATTTTTGCAACGGTTGAACTAAATGTATTAACAGATTGGCCAGCACCCTTTAAGGTTGTGTCAAGTTGTGTCTTATCACCTTTTATACGAACTACTAAATCCCTTAAAAAACCCATCACTTAAACATTTGCTCCATTACTCTTATATCCTGCTGAATCTTTTTTGCTGTCATTACTTTCGGTTCTTTCTCCGGTTCTTTGTCAATTGAGAATTTATACAATTCATCTTTACTTTTCGGTTTGCTGCTCTTTTCATAGTTTGGATTACCCATTATAAGCTCCATTTTAATCTCCCGTGTCAGCCAGCCTATTGTCCTCTCCCAATGCCTGTAATACCCGTTTACCGCTTCATTAAACTCATAAAGAGAACTATTCAAATATCTCTCAAGGCTCCACCGTAACTCACCAAGCGCAAAAGATCGTATCTCTTTAAATGTTAACTTGCTCTTAGCAACTCTTTTTTTTTACCCTTTTCCGGATTGGTTATTCCCGCAACAAAGACATTGATCTTATCGCTAAATTCTTTCCGAGCCTGTAAACTCATATTCTCATTCCAGATTATTGCATTGACTTTCGTATATTTCGGCTTTTGGTACTTCTTCTGACAGGCTATAATGTAAGAAGCATAAAGCAGTTCAACCATATAATCATAAGGGTTTTTTGTTGCAAAATCTGACATCTGCCAGAAATTGATTTTAAGTTCATTGCAAGCCAGTTCAATGGAAGCCATATTAACGACTATCTCAACTTCTTTAACTGAGTACCCGAATGAATATTTATTTTTAAAGGCTAACTTCATACTTTAAATAAAAATAGTGAAGATGTTGACCAACTTGCAGCTCCGGTATTAGTGAATCTCAATGATGCGCTCGCATCCGTTGCCGTTGCTGTCAGTGTGATGAGATTTAACCCAGCTGTCAGGGCTACCACGTTACTTATATTTGCCGAAGTGTTATCGTAAAGAGCAACTGAAGGAAGTTCTCCGGACACAAGAGTTAAGAAAGTAGCTAACTTGTAAATTCCCGTATCTGCAACGCTCAAAGTATTTGAACTTACATAAGCAGTACCCGAAGCATTGATAGCTGAAGATATGGCAAGTGTCGCAACTGTCATTGTATCATAATCGGTTCCTCCTGCATCAGGATCGGTTATCATTTGAGCGGCTGAATCAATTAAACAATATAGAGGCCCGTCAATCTTAACACTTCCTGCCAGTGTCATAGCATTATATTGCGGTGCGGTGAATGTCAGTGAACTCATAAGAGCCTCGCCAATCATCGGGTAAGAACCTCCAAGTACTGCAACCAGAAGACTATCCCGATTTATAATATAGTCGGCTGTATCTTTTGCACTCAGAACCTTCGGAGTGTCAGTTAATAGACCCGTTCCAAACAACCCGTCAAAGTCAATGGTTACATCCCTGAGTCCGGTATCGCATTCATACCATGCCAGAGAATCTTTACTCGTCGCATCAAATAGGGCGTCATTTATTTTCAATGATAACCCTCTCTGCATTGCTATTGCCCTACCCTGCGAATAGAACAATATACTTGTTCCATTTACTGCCATTGTCTTAAGCTGTAAATACCGCCCATGCGCCGGTTCCTTTCACTGATCCTGAAAACTCGCAAGGTTTCTCATAAGGTGCGGTAATTGACAACCCGTTGAAAAAACCCATACCCATCCACCCCGGAATTGTAGTTCCGAGAGCTGCTGGGACAAAGGCGAATTTCATTGCTGCGTTACCAGCAATTATCAGAGCTGCAATTTCAGTTGCTGTCAATGTTGTGGCCGATCCTGCATCATCCCAAACTCCTGAGAAGTCAATAGTTACGTCCCTGATACCTGTGATACCTTCCCACCATGCGGCGGATTCTTTAGTAGTCGCGTCAGGTGTATCGACTGTAAATTTAATAGATGAATCCCTACAGGCATACATCCTATCGGTAGATGCTGAGGCTGTTACTACCGTTCCGACGGTTGCGAAAATTGCATATAAAGTTCCGTTTTTGGCACTCATGTTGCTGATTATTAAGTTATTACTGAATTATGAACATATAAAGGTCAATTAATTGTATTTTAATTCCAAGTTCTGTTTGTTCTGAAAGTTCTGTCATTGATTCAGGAGTCAGTATTACCATTGTATTGCCTGATAAACTTAATACCGATCCGCGCGAAGGTTGTAAATGCGACCTGACAATATTAAGCATTGATTCGGCTAAATAAGTATCCGCACGTTGTACCCGATCAGTAACGACCTTAACCATAAATGTACCATCATACATAAATTCGTCTTTTGTCCCGTCTTCTGCCTGAATTATTCCCCCGATATAAATATAATTGTCTGCTGGCGTTTTTGGAATTGACTTGTAAACAGGGTAAACATCGTCAACGGCGGCCACCGTTCCGGCAAGTGTCCCGGATGCGTTTGTTGCGCTTGTTAATCCTGTAAAGGTTGAACCCAAAACAGTATTTTTAAAACTTAATACCCCTCCCGATGAAGTGAGAATAGTTCCTGCAACCAAATAAGCGGCTGCATTTGTCGTTACAAAGTTCGAAGCTGTCAGAGTTAATGAAGTGGCGAAGGTAGCTGTTTTAGTTATTCCGTTATTTAAAACCGTTGCTGTTCCTGACGTGCCGGTTAATGTAATCTCATCTATTTCAGTATAGATATGATTATTTAAAGCACTGTAAAGAGCGGCTTTCAAAGGTTTTGATATGTCGGTATAACTTACGCTCACTTTATTTTATTTAATTCCGTTTCAATTCTTTCCACAAGTTTTTTGCTTTGATTTACGGCTGCAAAGTTCAGAAATGAGTCGCCTCTAATATTTACTTTCTTTATTCCTTTACCTTTAAATTGTGCAGCTACTCTTTTTGTATAATCATCAAAATCAAAGTTTGTGAAAACCAGGTCACCGGTTCCAAACTCAATATAAGGCGCGTAAAAGTTTGGCGTTCCTACAACCCATTCCATTGATTCTACTATCCTGTGATAAATGGAACCAAGTAACCCCGCGCCTCCATGTATGTTATGTTTGTTACTTCCAAGCATCCCGTTTAATCGCTTTTTTGCATCAGTTTGAATAGCCAAAGCAGTTTGTTTAACAGCCGTATCAATAGCCTTTTGCGCCTCTTTTGAATAAGCGTTTAAGTCTTTTTTCAGCCCCTCCACACCTTGTATTTCAACCCCTATCATTCGTTTGCCTTAATAGCCTGTAAATTCTTAATCTCCTGATATAACATAACAATGCGTTTATTAACAATATCCAAGTCTCTTTGCGCCTGTTCTTTGTCCGCTATCAAATCGTAAGCTCTGACTTTTAACTCGTTAATCTCTTTTTCTATTTCTGTCATGTTGTTACTAATTGAATGTATTTTGTCCCTGCAGGCGTAGTAACTGCCAGATAACCTGCTTTCGTTGATCCGGCATCGCCTGTCTCGGTAAGAAATCCGGAAGCAGTTGCATCTTCAAAGTTGAAAAGAACCGGCATTCTGCCACCGTTATAAATTGTCCAACATCCATCATTGGCGACCGTCCCATTGTGTGACATTCTCATAAGATAGTCGCCTGCTCCTGACTTCGTTTGTGCGTGCGTATCAACCCATGCCACCCACGTACGACCTGAAGCAGTCCCGGTTCTATCGACTACCGCATGAAGTGCAGTTATAATGTTCGAAGCTGAATTATTATTTATTGCATTAGGTTGTGCTGCAAAATAACCGGCACAAAGATCGCCGTAATTAGCAATATTTGCCGAAGCGGACACGTTTAATCCTTCTGTTCCGCCTGAACTAACAACATCAGCCCTTCCCCTGATTCGCATTGTGGCATAGTCACCCGACGAAGCGGCATTTGCTGCAAGTATTTTAAAAGCACACTGACCAGCAGTTGCATGACTTACCCATGTTGAGCCAGTTGAAAACAACGTCCCGTCTGTAGCCGTTCCGACTGTGCCGGTGAACTTAACAAGGTTTGTTACTGCTCCGGTGACAGCAATAGAGTTATCTTTTAAAAGAACCCCGTCAATCGTTACGCCTGTCGCCGTTGTCAGTTCGCTTATTGTGTCACAAGTAGGCGCAAGCATCCATGCATAAATTTCTGTATTCATTGCATTTTGCGAAGTAACGGCATTATAAATGTTGTTACCAGATCCGTCGTGAGCGTAACCAATGCTCAAAGTTATTTTTGCCATTTCTTTATACTTTAGTTGCTGCAATTAATATTACCTCTGTCATGTTCGCTTTACCTGCATTCTTTGTCAGGGGACGAACAGGATATAATGTCTTACCTGAATAAACTACTTTTATATTGTCCGAGTAGCCATTATCCCAGAACTTGATCCGGTAAACAGCCCTATCGGTTAACTCTTTATCTTTTAAATACCTTGACCCGTCAACCTGTTCAACGTGTGCGCGGGTGCTTACGGGAGTTGACCAGACAGGCGTTATGTCACCTGAACTTACCGTTTCAGTATAAGTACTGATTGTGATTAGGCTATTTAACTTTCCGACATCCATTAATACACTATTAACTGGTTAACTCTCTGTAAAGTGTCAAAAGGAATACGGGCGGCATTAATACCTATACCCTGATCCCTGTTATTAAAAATTGCAGCTGCTATCTCTGTTATACACTGATTTGCTGCTTCGCTTGTTTCCCCGGCCTGAAATGTAACTTCCATATACCACGGTGTTACGCTTGCACCAACTCCGACCGTTCCAATCACATTATCGGGACAAACATAAACTTTGTTAAGTCCCTTTTGCGTGAATGTTGTACTTACCGTATTAACAGTAATTGTTATTGCAGGCGTTGAAAGTACCGGAGAAACAGGTAACTCGTACCATCCTTCATCCTGATCTTCTTTCTCAAAATATGCTTTATAACTCTTGCTCACAACCGACATCCCTGTACGATTCTCAAACCACGTCCTCGCGGCTGTTATGATAGTGCCAATAGGAGTATCCTGATCAGTGGCAGTATAACCTAAGAATGTCTTAAGCTGTGCCGTTGTGACCGGTTCAGTTATCGAACTTGTAAGTACTTTGAGTTGCATTATTTTGTTTTACGCTTAGTTGCTTTTTTGTCCTCTTTTGTTTCGATTTCGGCTTTCTCCTGTTTTTCCTCAATCAGTTGGCCTTTTTCCTTCAGAATCTCAAAGTAACGTGACGTTACTAATCGCTGTTTTTTCTCTCCTTTAATTAATACTTTATGTAACATAATTTAAGTTTTAAAAGAGGGTGCAGAGTTACCCGCACCCCTTTACAGTTTATTTCTTAAGTCCGATCTTTAAAGCTAAACTGGCTAAAGTCGCACCTTTATCCGCATCTCCTCCAACAGCGGTAAATTTCAGATAACGCCATAAAATACCTGTCGCAACGTCTGAGGCTGGTATCTTTACAGTCCCCATTCCATAATTTCCGGTTGTAGGATGAAACAACGTAGTGTCAAGTGTGACGTAATTTGTCCCATCAATAGAACCTGATAATGTAAGTGTAACATGATTACCTAAAACCCTGGAAGTAGTTAACCTTTTATCAAACTGGCAGGTAGCTACATAGTAGTACAGCTCCGGTTTATTAACAAAGAATACCCAGTACTTTGTTGCTGTACCTCCGATCGTGTCACCTGCTACTGGCGTGTACTTTGCATAAGTGTTGTTATTGAGTGCAACGACACTTCCTGACTGTGCCATTATGGTCATACTGAGTACAACCAAAAATGAAAGTATAAATAACTTTTTCATATTATGAACTTATTGCAGTTACAATGTCAGCAGTTGCATCGTACACGAATGCGTTGTAATCAGGAACTTTGAGTCTGTTTACCGCACGTACCGAAGCAGTGATAGTCTTCAGGTCATATTCAGGGTCAGTTGAATCCTGATCCCAGATTTTGATTGTAATTCCCCTGTTGACAAACAATGTATCACGTTTGAAAGCCCCGACCAGAACATACCCGGCTGTTACCAGACCTGAAACAACTACCCTACAACCTGCGACGGTTATCCTGTCGGGTGCAAGGTTCGGAGGCATGAGATAGATACCGTCTGCATTCTTCGGCATTGTCATCATGGCATAATCGTAAGGATTAACCATTGCGGTTAGTTCATCTGTGTAATACTGGCCTCTGATCTGAGCTACTGCGGCTGTAATAACGTCTACCAAGTTAGGAGTTACAATCCCTGTTATCTCAGTTGTGAGCGTGTAAGCGGCTGCAATACTTGTATCGGTAATACCCTGCATTGCCGGGCTGGTTCCCGTTCCGGAATAAACACCGCTTTCAACGGTTCTTTCAATCATCGGGAAGAGTTCAATATTTATCTCTGACATTAACTGATCCCAGTCTTCAAGTGCCTCGTTAGTGACCTTCACAAAGGTTCCGATCTTTTCAACCGGCGCAAACCTCTGAATCCATGTGAAGTCAGACTGTGCATACTGGTTACCCTCTGCAACGGCGGCGGCTCCAGCTGTTCTGGCTGATCTCTCAACCCAGCTTACACGGTTTGAATTGATAGTACCTCTTGATATAATATCCAGAAGTGTCAAAGGTCTGTCAGGTGCTTTTCCAATTCCCGGCTCCCGGAATGGAACAATAACAGCCGTTGAAAGGTCAGTTGTCCCGTTACTCAGCTCTGTAGCTTCATCAATAGTTGATGCCTTTAACTCGAAAGTCAAAGGTTCGCCTTTTTTCAACCTTGCTTTCGTTTCGTCTTTTTTGACAGTGAAAGCATCACGGAGTTCTTTGAACGGGTTTTCTCTTTTCCCGCCCATTTTTTGATCCTTCAGCTGAACAGCCAAAGTATCAGCCTGTACCGATAGTTTCTCAATCGTTTTTTGTGCAGCATCGTATTTTTCAAGTAATACGACATTTTCAGCTTTAAGGTCTTTCTTCATTGCTTCCAAAGCCTCAGCCTGTTTTTTCTGCTCCGATTTGATACTATCATTAAGGTCTTTAAGTTCCTTTTCGTAGTCCATCTCTTAACTTTTAATTGTTTGTAAAATACTTTTAAAACCATTTATGAAAACTGACGGCTCTACATTTACATGAGTGGTTATTACCGGCTCTTTAATGTTAAGTGTCTTAATTATTGCTTTTATCTTTTCGATCTCTGCCTCAAATTGTTCGGCTGTCTCATCGGAATATTTACCGTTCTTTAGACCTTTATTCAGTGATTCAAGTCTTTTGTTTAGCTCTGTCAGTGTCTCTACCGTCTCGCCTTTTGCACTTACCACTTCAGTAAGTGAATTAGCTCCCCATGTTACAGATGAATATTCCCAAAGTTTCAGCTCAAGTAATTTCCTGCACCTTAACTTTCCGTCTGTCTCATTTTCATCCTGACTTTTGATAGTATTAAAACCTATTGAAAGCTCGGTTATTAATCCGTCAATATGTTGCTGTAACTTATCCTGTGAAAACTGATCTTTCCCGAACTGTGACTCAAAATATAACCCTTTTGAATCCTCTTTTAAGACTTTAGGCAATGCGATAGGCTGCCAGCTGTCATGCTGCCAAAGGTGTTTTATCCTGTTACGGGTGCTTTCCGGTCCTCGCTCTGTGAGTGTCTTGCTAAAGGCTCCCGGCATTATCATATCTTGATCACTGTCAATATTCCCAAATATTGAAGCGTACCCGGTGACTATTCCCGTTTTTTCATCCGCATCTTTTAACTCGAAATTACTTTTTACCTGAAAGTTCATCTTTTTATATTTTAGTCAACACTATAACCGATTGAGCAATAACAATTTATAACTTCGTCCGCTTCTGCATTTGCATCACCAGGGAATTTTAACCCAGGTAAGTATTCATAACTCATATCCTGCGGTTCCATATTTCCGTAATCCTGATGATTTGCCCTGAAAGTCTTTAATCCAGGGATAAATAACCATTCCTTTTTAACTCCCGGCACGTCCTTTGCACCTTCATAACTACCTGTATTGGCAGCTCCTCCCACCTCAGTCATTGCGATTCTTTGAGCCTGCCAGTTTTCCATTGTTGTCATCGCTTCTCCTGACAATGATTCTTTAAGTAGCTTCCGGCCTTGTGGTATTCCCAAACCTTCAGTGCTTATACGTTCCACAACTTCATCTATGACTCTATTAATTGCATCCGTCTCAGAATCCAGTATGGAATCAATCTTTTTCAGTAGTTTCCTGCTTAATATTTCAACACTTCTTTCGTTCCAATATTTTCTCCGATCTTCTTTCAGTTCATAAGAATCAAACCCGGCTTTCTGAAACTTCAACGTTCTTTCGGTATCAAAAGCAAACTTCCCTCCGACCTCCGACCAAATAGCCATTAACTGATCTTTGACAAACTTAGAATTAAGCAACTCCCTGACCATTGGCTTTAACCTGTCAGCATCGGTATGTTCTGACTGCTCCACAACCTGAGAACGTACCTTAACAAGCATCCGGCGGGTTTCTTTCCAGAACCGCTTAACGTACTTTTTCTTAATATCTTCGCTTGTTATGACTTTCATTTTAAGGTTTCAATCTGTCTTTTAATATCCTGTTTTGCTATCTCAATTTGTTTCTTACATAACTCAATCTGATTCTCTTTAAAGCTGATGTATTTTTCAACTTCAGCGACCCAGTATTGAACGGCTAATATATAACCCTGATCTTTCATTTTCTATAGTCGGTTATTTTCAACGCCTTCAAAGCTGATTCAACTATCTCCGCATCCGGTGGGTTGCTTAATTCACCCATAGGCATAAGTCCTGCACTCTCATAAATTATATCCATTGCCGGATCGGGTAACATCTCATACCCTAAAGCCTCTCTTATCTCGTTTTTCGTAAA
>Ga0172380_10009160_pt1 | contig 10620 bp, 6 predicted proteins | sample Leawe162metaG_FD_119747 | JGI IMG/M metagenome (GOLD analysis project Ga0172380, IMG submission 119747) | Leachate microbial communities from a municipal landfill in Southern Ontario, Canada - Leachate well 162 metaG | ecosystem: Engineered > Solid waste > Landfill > Unclassified | place...
CGCGGGTCAAGAGATCGTCAAAGCTGCGCAATGGGCTGCGTCGGATTGGAATCTGTCGGGGCAGGACGAGGGACACGAACTTGTCATCGTCCCGTTCTACGACAACAACGATGTTGAACAGGCCAAAACCGTCGCCCAGCAAATCGTGGATGATGGCCGTTTCATTGGTGTAGTTGGTCATGAACTCAGTCGCACGTCCGAAGTCGCTGGACCGATCTACGCGTCGGCGGGAATCCCGGTGATCACGCCGAGTGCGACCGGAGACGCAGTTACTGCTACGAATCCCTGGTACTTCCGCACGGTGTTCGACAACACGACTCAGGGGGAGGGCATCGCTGCGTACTCCCGGACGGTCCTCAACGCGCCTGCCGCGATCATTGTCTCTTCCCAAGATCCATATGGCGTCTCTCTGCGCAACGGTTTTGTCAGTGCGTACAAGCCGAATGGGACGATCCAGGCCGACATTGTCATCAACGACGATCCCGCGACGCTCGATGCGCAATTGGCAGTCGCGGCCGCCCAAATCAACAAGATTGCCAAGCCGGGCCCGATCGTGCTTGCGGGTTTGAATCCTGAGCTTGGGGGCATCGCGACGAAGCTCACTGGCGCTGCCGCCAAATCGACGCTCGTTGGTTCTGACGCTCTGTCAGAAGCGAAGTTCTATCTGTCCATGCGGGCGGCAGGGGTAGATGAGGTGAATCGCGCGATCAATGCGACGCCTATCGTGCGCGGCCAACTCACCGGCGCCGGTACAAGCTTCTACAACCAGTTCGAGGGCGTTCACGGATACCACCCAGGTTGGATGGCGGCCACTACTTACGACGCAGTTGACGCGTTTGCACATTCAATCTCGCGGACCGAGGTTGCGGCGAGCACCCAGTCCTTGGAGCAGGATCGAGTTGCAGTCCGAGACGTACTCGCGCTCGCTCGCACGCCGGAGACGGCGATTCCGGTCCTAACCGGCCCCCTCTACTTCAACGACACGCGTTCGGCTGTTAAGCCCGTCGCCTTTGTGTCCGGTCGGATCGAAGCCAATGGCACCTTTGATATTGAGCCCGCGCCACTGCAACTTGCGCCGTACAGCCAGAGCGCCGGGATGACGCTGGAACAAGCGATTGCAGCTGGGCGCGTTGTGGCATTCAACAACCAGGTATTCACGATTCAACGCATCGTGATGGTGGGAATGAACTTCAACCAGGTCGGAGAACTCGATCTCGCGTCCCAATCGTTTTCGGCGGACTTCTTTGTCTGGTTCCGCTACGAAGGCGGGGCCCAGTTGCCATTCACGCCAGAGTTCACCAACGCAGTAGACCCGGGTCTCGAACTCGGGGACCCACAAAAGCTCTCACAGTCGTTCGGGCAGACGTACGCGCTGTACAGGGTCAGTAGCGACTTCAAGGGCCAGTTCGCATTCAACGACTTCCCGTTCGATACCCAACAACTCCCGATCGTCTTGCAGCCGAGCGATGCGCCGTCGTCACAGGTGTCGTTCGTGGTCGACGCGGCGGTACTGAGCGAACAACAGGAACAGCGATTGGCAAGCGGGGTCAACCCGGCGGAATCTATTGACCGGATTCCCAATTGGCAAGCCAGTGCGGTCGATTACTTCACCGCCAGCATCGGCACGACCGCGAGCATGGGTGATCCAACCGCAGTCGTCGGTACCACTGGAATCACCTATTCGGAATTTGTTGGTGACGTGGCCATTGGCCGCGACATTCCCTCGTTCCTCACCAAGAACTTGCTGCCGCTTCTCCTGCTCGTGTCAGTCTCGTACATTGCGCTTTGGCTCCCGTTTAAGGAGTCTGGCGCACGCATTTCGTTCGGCACTGCCGGGATCTTGACTGGCGCAGTCATGCTCTCGACGGTGACAAATTCGTTGCCACAAGTTGACTACACGGTCGCGATTGAGTGGGCGTACTACGCGTTCATCTTCCTGTCAGGGTGCAGCGTGCTGGTCAGTATGGTGGGTAGACAACTGGTGGATCGCAGGCAATTGGCTGGTGCGCGAGCACTCGAACGCTCATCACGGATCGCCTACCCGATCGCGGTGGCGGCAGTCGCGTTTGGCTACTGGCTGGCGTTCCACTGACATAGCCGGATGGTCGGGTGGAGCTACTCGGTGGCGGAAGAGTCGCGAGTAGTTGTCGCTTCTTCATCGGGTTCATCAGGACTGAAGTCGCTATGGGCCTTGCCGAGTTCGGTCTTCTCGGCTGCCAGGGTCGGTATCAGGTCGTACCGCTTTCGGTAGATGCCGAGCAGTGCGAGGAGCATTGCCGTGACCGGAATTGCGAGTAAGGCGCCTGCAACTCCGAAGAGCCCGGCGCCAAGCAGTACGGACCCGAACGCAACTGCTGGGTGCACGTTCACGGCGCGAGCACTGATTCGCGGCTCGAAGGTGAGGTTCTCGATTTGCTGGTACAGGATTCCCCAAGCCAGCGCGATCACACCGATCCAGGGATTGTCGCTCAGCAGGCCGACCAGGACCGGCAAGATGATCGCGATGTACGTGCCGATCGTCGGCACGAACTGCGCAACCAATCCCGTCCAGATCCCGAGAGCGAGCCATCCCGGCATCCCGATCACCAGGAAGACGATGGCCGTGGTGCCACCGTTTAGGGCGGCGAGAACAACGCGGGCAGCAACGTAGCCACCAGTCTTGGCCGCGGTGACGTCCCACACATTGACGAAGACATCCTGCAGTCGCGGGGTAAACAACGATGCGAGCCAGAGGCGGAAGCGCGGTCCGTCCGCGGAGAGGTAGAACGCGAACAATCCGAAGGTGAAGAGGCCGAAGACTCCGCCGATGACGGAAGCGACGATGCCAAATATCCCACCAGCGAACTGTTGGGCGTATCCGGAGACCTTCTCTGGAGTGATGTTGAGTCGCTCGAGGATCTCCTGGGACGAGAAGTCTTGGTTGAATCGTTCATTTACCCAGGCGAGGGCACCATTCACCAGGTCGGGCAGGGTCGCGATCAGCTGTGCGATCTGGTCGATGAAGAGGCGCCCAAAGACGATCGCGAAGGCGATGAGGAAGATCAGCGCGGACATCATCACGATGAAGGTCGCGAGTCCGCGGCGCATGTGGTTCGCCAAGCGTTTGACGCCCGGTTCCATCGCGATCGAGGCGAACCATGCCATGAGCACGGTGAAGATGACTGACCCGCCATCCTCGAGGACGAACGTCAGCAACGAGACAATCACGAGTAGTCCGATGACTACCCAGCCGATGCGCCAGACGTTCTTTGGCTGCAGGCGGATCTCGCGAACGTCGACCACATCAGGCGTGGCGCGGTGGCCCGGTTGCGGCTTTGTCGACTTCGGCATGGATCTCCAACCATTGGCCATATGCGCACGCGAAGATGTCTCGTGCTCCGGTCATTCTGGCTGGATTCTTGACAGATACGAAGAACCCCGCCTCCGGCGAGTTGCGAGGGGCGGGGTTCTTCGTATCTGTGAAGGGACTAGGCGGGAACGCTGGCAACTCCTGGTGCGAGGAATCGCTTGCCGTTGACTCGTTCTGAGACGCCGGTGCGGTCCAAGTACGGCGTGATTCCGCCGAGGTGGAACGGCCACCCCGCACCCATGATCATGCACAGGTCGATGTCTTGAGCCTGGGCAACGACACCTTCGTCGAGCATGAGCTGGATCTCTTGCGCGAGTGCCTCAAGTGCACGGTCGCGAACCTGCTCGGACGTGAGTGGCGAATCACCCTGGATGAAGAGTTCAGCGACTTCAGGATCGACGTGTTGCGTCCCGCCGTCGTACGACCAAATCGCACCCTTCTTGGCTTCGACGAGGCGCTTGAGGTTGTCGGACACGTAGAAGCGATCCGGGAACGCTTCCTTCATTGTCTCCGACACGTGGAACGCCACGGCCGGACCGACGAGGGACATCAGGACGAACGGTGTCATGGGAAGGCCGAGTGGGTCGAGGGCATTGTCCGCGACCTCGAACGACGTTCCTTCATCAACTGACTTGGTGACCTCGCCCATGAAGCGGGTGAGGAGGCGGTTCACCACAAAGGCCGGAGCGTCCTTGACGAGCACGCACGACTTACGCAGCGACTTGCCAACTACAAATGCGGTCGCCAGGGTCGCGTCATCGGTCTTCTCCGCGCGGACGATTTCCAGCAGCGGCATGATCGCAACAGGGTTGAAGAAGTGGAAGCCCACGACCCGCTCCGGATGCTGCAGGTTCGACGCCATTTCGGTGACGGACAACGACGACGTGTTGGTTGCCAAGATGCACTCAGGGGAGACAACAGCTTCCACCTCAGCGAACACTTGCTGCTTGACCTTCATATCTTCGAACACGGCCTCGATCACGAAGTCGGCATCGGAGAATGCGTCCTTGGAGACCGAACCAGTGATCAGACCCTTGAGGCGGTTCGCCTTGTCGCCGTTGATACGGCCCTTCTCGGCCAGCTTGTCGATCTCGCTGTGGGCATACGAAACACCCTTGTCGACTCGCTCTTGGTCAAGGTCGGTCAGCACGACAGGAACCTGCAGGCTCCGGGCGAACAACAAACCCATCTGACTGGCCATGAGTCCGGCGCCAACAACGCCGACTTTGGTGACCTTGCGAGCAAGCGACTTGTCCGGAACGCCGACGGGCCGCTTCGCGCGCTTCTGCACGAGATCGAAGGAGTAGAGCCCGGCGCGCAGCTCTTCGCTCATCACGAGGTCAGCAAGCGCTTCATCCTCGGCAGCGAAGCACTCTTCCTTGGTGGCAGTCTTCGCGAGCTCGATGAGATCGAGTGCGCGCAGGGGAGCGGGGGCTGCCGAGCCGACCTTGCTTGCCACAAATGCACGACCCTTGGCGACCGCGTCATCCCAGGCCGCGCCACGGTCAATCTCGGCGCGAGAAACAGTGCGGTCGCCCTTCAAGACGCCTGCTGCCCAGAACAGCGACTGCTCGATGAAGTCGGCTGGCTCGAACAGTTCGTCGGCCAGGCCAAGTTCCACGACCTGCTTGGGCTTGAGCATCCGGTTCTGGCTCAGTGCGTTCTCGATGATGACGGTGACGGCTTTGTCGGCACCGATCAGATTCGGAACGAGGTACGTTCCACCCCAGCCTGGCACGAGGCCGAGGAAGCACTCGGGCAGTGCGATCGCGGCTGCATCGGCCGAGATCGACCGGTAGCTGCAGTACAACGCGATTTCTAGGCCGCCGCCCATAGCCGCGCCATTGATGAACGCGAACGTGGGCACTGAAAGTTCGCTGAACCTGTTGAAGACTCGGTGGCCTTCCTTCCCGAGAGCGAGGGCCTGCGACCGTTCGGTGGCCTGTGGCACAGCGGTGAGGTCCGCGCCAACGGCGAAGATGAACGGCTTACCCGTCAAGCACACGGCCGCGAGGTCGGTGCGGGCCGAGACCTCATCAAGTGCTTCGTCGATTGACTTCAAACCGCCAGGACCAAAGGAGTTTGGCTTGGTGTGATCAAAGCCATTGTCCAACGTGATCATGGCTGCTGGGCCTGCGCCAAACGGCAGGTCGAGGTACCGAACGATTGCCTTAGTGACAACCTCGTCGGCGACTACTGGTGTTTCTGACATGAGTGGTTGCTCCCTTAGGCCTGGTAGTTCGGGTTTTCCCAGATGGCCGTTGCGCCTTGGCCAAGACCCACACACATGGAGGTCAAGCCGTAGCGAACGTTGGGGTTGTCTTCAAAGTCGCGAGCCAAGTACGTCAGCAAGCGAACGCCGGACGATGCCAGCGGGTGTCCAACAGCGATTGCCCCACCCATCGGGTTGACGCGCGCGTCGTCGTCGGCAATGCCGTAGTGGTCAAGCAGTGCAAGAACCTGAACGGCGAAGGCTTCGTTGAGTTCGAACATGCCGATGTCGTCGATCGACAGCCCGGCCTTCTCTAGCGCCTTTTCGGTCGCTGGCACGGGGCCAACGCCCATCACTGCCGGGTCGACCCCGACGAAGGCGTACGAAACGAGGCGTAGCTTCTTGCTCAGGCCAAGCTCGTCGGCAGTTTCTTCGGCCGCGAAGATCGCAGCAGTCGCACCGTCGTTGAGGCCTGATGAGTTGCCTGCTGTGACTCGACCGTGTGGGCGGAACGGCGTCTTCAGAGCACCGAGCCCTTCGAGCGTGGTCTCTGGGCGCGGTCCTTCGTCGACGGTGGCGAGCCCCCAACCTTTCTCGGCGGTCCGGACTGCGACTGGCACGAGGTCTGGCTGAATCTTGCCGTCGGCGTAGGCCTTGGCCGTCTTGGTCTGCGACGCGAGCGCGAAGGCGTCGGCGCGTTCCTTGGTGAGTTGCGGGAAGCGATCATGCAGGTTCTCTGCCGTCATACCCATCTGCAGGGCTTCTGGATTGACGAGCTTCTCTGAGAGAAAGCGGGGGTTGGGGTCAACACCCTCACCCATCGGGTGGCGACCCATGTGCTCGACGCCGCCGGCGATCGCGATGTCGTACGCGCCAACGCCGATTCCTGAGGACACCACAGCGGCGGCGGTAAGAGCGCCGGCGCACATGCGGTCAATCGAGAATCCAGGGGTGGACTCGGGGAGTCCAGCGAGCAGTGCAGCAGTCCGGCCAAGGGTGAGCCCTTGATCGCCGATCTGGGTGGTTGCTGCGATCGCAACCTCTTCGATGCGTTCCTTGGGAAGATTCGGGTTGCGACGGATCAGTTCGCGAATCACCTTGACGACAAGGTCATCGGCACGGGTTTCGGCGAAGACGCCCTTTGCGCCAGCCCGTCCAAACGGGGTGCGTGCGCCGTCAACCATGACGACGCTTCTGCCGGAGAACGACATGGTTCCTCCTGTATGGGTGTGAGTTGCCGTGCGACGGACCCAGTGTCTCGGTCGTGTCCCACGAGCATCCGCTGACTGGCGGTGAACTTATGTTACTCGCGGGTAACCGGCATTTGAGATTGCCCCCGCCCAGCGTGTTGAATGAAACTTCAACTACATCAGGAGGTAGTGCGTTCAGTTCAACTGCAGTGATTCACTTGCGGTAGGTGGCGTCTTCGTCGTCGGGGGAGTTCTTGCTCGCAATTTCGGCGGCCGTGGCTGATAGCGCGGCAGTGAGCCCGACGCAGGTCAGATTGATTTGCCACTGTCGAGCACCAGCCGCAGCAAGGTAGGCGGCAACGGCAGACTCGTCGCGTGGTGTGGGCGGTTCCCAACACAGCCGTCGGGCGATGTCGGGGGTGAGAATGTTCTCGGTTGGAATGCCGAGTTTTGTCGAGGCTTCGTTCAAGAAGCCGCGTGCTTGAGCCAGGCGGGCGGCGGCCTCCGGGGCGCGATCCGGCCACGAACGCGGCGGCGGCGGTCCCGTGCTTGCGGCATTTGCCGGTGGTAGATCGGAGTCAGGAGTCACATTGGCATCGGCGACCGCTTGCCACCAGTAGTCGATTCGACGCTTCGTGCCACGGCCGGTGAATGCGGGTAGTTCACTTAGTTGTTTGCGCGAGGTTGGCCGAGCGATCGCTGCTGCGCTGATGGCGGCATCGGGGAGCACGCGTCCGGGTGCGATGTCGCGTTGCTGAGCCATCTCGTCGCGTGCAATCCACATCCGGCGGGCGATCTCAAGGCCGCGGGCAGAGCGAACCTTGTGGATTCCAGATGTGCGCCGCCACGGATCAGTTCGCGGCGCCCGGGCAGGGGCGGTCCGCAGGTACTCGAACTCTTCTTTTGCCCAGTCCATTCGCCCGGTGGCTTCAAGATCGGTGGCCAAGATTGAGCGCAACTCAATGAGGAGTTCGACATCGAGGGTTGCGTAACGCAGCCATGCCTCAGGTAGCGGACGGGTGGACCAGTCTGCGGCCGAGTGTTCCTTCGCGAGGGACAGCCCAAGTTCGCTCTCCGCCAAGGCGGCTAGGCCCACCTTCGGGCGGCCAAGGATTCGCGCCGCCATCTCGGTGTCGAAGAGATGCACCGGCGTCATTTTTAGCTCCGCCAGGCACGGCAAGTCTTGTGATGCCGCGTGCAGGATCCACTCTTCGTCGCCAATTGCGTCGCCCAACGCAGCGAGATCTTTGAAGCCGATCGGGTCGATGAGATGCGATCCGCTGCCAGTTCGTCGCAGTTGAATCAGGTATGCGCTATGGCTGTATCGGTAGCCACCCGCGCGCTCGGCGTCGATCGCGATCGGGCCCGTTCCCGCAGAGATCGCGTCAATCAGTGAGTTCAGTCCGGCGGCGTCAACGACAACTTCGGGTGTGCCTTCAGCGGGATGCGTCAGCGCAGTGAGTTCGTCCGCTACTGGATCCTCGACGTCGGTCACGTGGCTAACCGTATCCACTAGTGCGGCTCAGGCCGGCTCTGGGCGCGTGCGACTGCACGCGAATCTTGCACCGAAGCGTGTGGATGGTGTGGCGAGGAGTCAACTAGCGGACGAGCCCCGAACGCATTGCCAACGCAACCATTTCCGCCCGATCACCGGTACCCAACTTGCGAGCGATTCGCGCGAGGTGGCTTTTCACTGTCAGCGCCGACAGGCCCAACTCGTCTCCGATGCCCTTGTTGGAACGGCCTTCGGCAACAGCCTGCAACACCTCAATCTCGCGCGTCGAGAGTTCATCGGGAGTCGTTCGGCCGCGGCCACGCTGAAGCGGAATTACATTGCGAGGCGCGGAGTGGGAGCCGAGGCGGGGCGAGACGACGTAGCCGCGGACACCCGCATTCAGCGCTGCCTTCACGGCGAAGGCATCGTCGCGGCCGGTCAGGATGACCACTCGCCGCCAGTGCATAGCCCGCAATTCGCCGATCATCGGCAGGATCGGACCTTCGCCAGTTGTGCCATCAACGATGAGGAGATCGTGTGGCCCGTCAACACTTGCCTTGTTGACTGCGTCGGCGTGACCATCAGCCTCAATCACACTGCGAGCTCCGTACTGGCGCAGGCGGTGCGCCAATGCGCCGCGGCGGGCGGAGTCAGACGAGACAATCAGAGCACTAAACCGGGTGCGTGCCGCGGCGATCGGAGTTGTTGCGTTCGTCCGGTCAACTAGTGCCACCACGGCTGCCTCCTCGCGTTGCACGCCTCGCTGGCGTGACTTCACCGGCACCTGACACAGGCGCGGATACACCGAACGGGTGTTGGTGTGAGGGGAGTTATCGGTCGGCAGTGGCAAAACCTTGAGGACCAAGAGGGCCCAAAACTGCTGTCCAGGTAGCCGTTTTGGCATCAGCCGAACGGCTAGGTAGCCCGTCCTGCAAAGCGACAATTCGCAGATTGTTCACTCGACTGGGTGATGAGAGATGCCAATCCTGCTGATTGGTGTCAGGTCGGGCGGAACTGATTCGAACGACTAACGGTGCCGCGTGAGGCTAGCGACACCTTCGCCGGCGGGCAGGAGCCCGCAAGCCGAAGCCGTGAGCAGGGCCCACGCGCGTGCGTGCGGGATGAGCGTGCCGGGGTCTGACGGGGTCCACGATGCGCGCACCTGAAGTCGGCCCTCTGGCTCGCGTGATTCCATGACTCCGAATGATCGAGAGAAGACCTGGGTCACTGTTCCGCCCAAGGCGCCCGCGTCGGCGTTGCTGTCATGCAGGGCTTCATTGAGCCACGACCAACCGACCTCCGGTAAGACGGGATCGGCAGCCACTTCTACATCCACATCAGCCTCGATGTAGGCGATGACTCTAGTGGTGCCTTCCCAGGTCGGCTGCCCAGCTGGATCGTACAAAATGACGAGCCGCCCAGAACCGACAATGTCCTCGCCGAGTTCAACATCGACGGTCTGCGCGTACCCGAAGGGCGCAAGGCGTGCAGGTGCTGGGGCCTCGCGGACCCTGAACTCGGGCCGGTACTCGACGCGGCGAAGGGACTCCACGCTCCCCGCGAATGGCGGGGGTAACGGCGGTCGTGAGTCAGCAGAGGCCACGGTGCCACCCTAGATCGATAGAGCGCTGAGATCGAGGTCTTGGCGGGTGTGGCGTTCAACTGCAAATATTTGGTCTGCGACGATCTGCTTTGTGGCCAGTGACAGAGAAGACGACAATCGCACCATTCCCACCCGTTCAGCTCTTCCGGTATCCCATCCGCTACGGGATGGGCGAACATCGAATTCGGCGCTGATCGCTGCGGCCGAGGGTCGCGCCGTCGAACACACTCCCGTTTGGTTCATGCGCCAGGCAGGGCGGTCGTTGCCGGAGTATCGGGCGTTGCGCGAAGGTCACACGATGCTTGACACATGCTTCAACACGGACTTGACCGTTGAGATCACGATGCAGCCCGTCCGCCGCCACGGCGTTGACGCAGCAATCTTCTTTTCCGACATCGTCGTGCCGATCAAAGCAGTTGGCATTGAGGTTGAGATCGTGCCCGGCGTTGGCCCAGTGATTGCTGAGCCGTTTCGGACGGCCTCCGATGTTGACAGGCTGCGCGACTTAGAACCAGATGATGTTGCCCCCGTCATCGCGGCTGTCTCCGCACTTGCCGACGAACTCGGGTCAACTCCTCTCATCGGATTTGCGGGGGCGCCGTTCACCGTGGCGTCGTACCTTGTCGAAGGTCGACCCAGTCGTGACCACGTCCACACGAAGGCGCTGATGCTCTCTGATCCGCAGACGTGGAATGCACTGCTAGACCGGATCGCCACGATTTGCGGCGACTTCCTCAAGATGCAGATCACCGCCGGTGCTTCGGCGATCCA
>Ga0172380_10009161_pt1 | contig 10618 bp, 10 predicted proteins | sample Leawe162metaG_FD_119747 | JGI IMG/M metagenome (GOLD analysis project Ga0172380, IMG submission 119747) | Leachate microbial communities from a municipal landfill in Southern Ontario, Canada - Leachate well 162 metaG | ecosystem: Engineered > Solid waste > Landfill > Unclassified | place...
AACTTCGTCTTCTGGGTCGGCATCGGTCACGCAGGGACATTGATCTCCGCGATCCTCTTTTTGTTCCGTCAAAACTGGCGCACGGGCATCAATCGTTTCGCCGAGGCGATGACGATTTTCGCCGTGTGTTGCGCGGGGTTGTTCCCCGGTATCCACGTCGGTCGCGCGTGGCTGGCGTACTGGCTTTTCCCGATACCGAATCAGATGGCGATGTGGCCGAACTTCCGTTCGCCGCTGTTGTGGGACGTCTTCGCCGTCAGCACCTACGCCACCGTCTCGCTGCTGTTCTGGTACATGGGCATGATCCCCGACCTGGCGATGCTGCGCGACCGCGCGACCCACAAAGTCCGCCAGGTGTTGTACGGCATCTTCGCGCTGGGCTGGCGCGGTTCCAACCGTCAGTGGCAGCGATATGAAAAGGCGTATCTGCTGCTGGCCGCGCTCGCCACGCCGCTGGTGTTGAGCGTACACAGCGTGGTGTCGTTCGACTTCGCGGTGGCGCAGCTGCCCGGCTGGCACACGACGATTTTCCCGCCGTACTTCGTGGCCGGCGCGATTTTCAGCGGGTTCGCGATGGTCATTACGCTGGCGATCCCCTGCCGCAGGTGGTTCGGGCTGGAGGACATCATGACCCCGCGCCATCTGGACAACATGGCCAAGGTCATGCTCGCCACCGGGCTGATGGTGACTTACGGTTACGCCACCGAGTTTTTCACCGCGTGGTACTCCGGCAATCCGTGGGAACAGTTCGTCTTCGTCAACCGCGTGCTCGGCCCGTACTGGTGGGCGTGGGGTTTGATGACGCTGTGCAACTGCGTCATCCCGCAACTGCTGTGGGTCCGAAAAATCCGCCACAACATCGCGCTGCTCTGGATCATCTGCGTGCTGGTGAACGTGGGCATGTGGTTTGAACGATTCGTCATCATCGTGACGTCGCTCAGCCGCGATTTTCTGCCGTCAAGCTGGGGCCTGTTCAAGCCCACGTGGGTCGATATCGCCATGCTGATCGGCAGTTTCGGGCTGTTTTTCACGCTGTTTTTGTTGTTCTGCCGGTTTTTGCCGATGGTGGCCGTCGCGGAAGTGAAGACCGTCATGCCGCAGGCGCACGCCGGTCACGGCCACAAACATTATGCCGATGTCGCGGTTGATGAGACGGGCACGGCGGATTATCGCCGCCCGCAGCAGGATTGAGTCATGAGCGATTCGCACGGAAAACCGAAGAAGCTGATACCCGCCGAGCCGGTGCGGTTTGGTTTGCTGGCGGAGTTCGAGGACGTGGACACGCTGTTGCACGCCGCGGCCGGTGTGCGCGACGCCGGTTTCCGCCGGTGGGATTCGCACACGCCGTTCCCCGTGCATGGGCTGGACAAGGCGATGGGTCTGACGCCCACGCGGTTGCCGTGGATCGTGCTGTGCTGCGGTCTGACCGGCGCGGGCATCGGTTTGTGTTTGCAGCTTTACACGATGGCGACGCAGCTTCCGGGGCTGCCGAGTTTCGCGCAGGGCTATCCGATGATTATCAGCGGCAAGCCCCTGGCGTCGGTGCCCGCGTTCATTCCGGTGACGTTCGAGCTGACGATTTTGTTATCCGCGTTGGGGTCGTTTTTCGGCATGTTGCTGATGAACGGCCTGCCGCGCCACTATCACCCGACCTTGCGCAGCGAACGCTTCCGCCGCGCCACCAACGACCGCTTCTTCATCAGCGTCGAAGCCGACGACCCGGTGTTCGACTGGCGACAAACCCGCGCGATGCTCGAAACCCTCGGCGCATCGGCGGTGGAGGAACTATGGGATTAAGAAGGGACAAAGGCACGAAGGGACGGAGGGACGAAGTGAAGAATACACTTCGCCTCCGTATTCCACTTCGTCCCTCCGTCCCTCCGTGCCTTCGTCCCTGAGTAACAAACATGAACGAACAACACGAAACAACTGAGCGTGAATCGCATCGTCGACCGACGCCCGTGCCGCGGCTGCTGGTGCATTTGTTGGTGATCGGCGTGGTGGCGACATGGGTGCCGTTCGCGTGGATCGCGCTGTCCCGCGCGTCGCTCAAACGCAACCCGCCGCCGCACCTGTTCCAGGACATGATGGTTCAGCCGAAGCTGACGGCGCAGGCGGCCAGTCCGTTGTTCGCCGATGGTCGGGCGATGCGGCCCCAACTGGCCGGCACCATCGCCCGCGGCGATCTGCGCGCCGACGACTTCCTCCACCGCGGCTACGCCACCGATGACAACGGACACGCCATCGAAGTGCCTGTTCCGGGGGCCGCCAACAACACCAAGGATCGCAAGTGGTTCAGCGGTTATCCGGCTCAGGTGAAGGTCACGCCGGAACTCGTGGCCCGCGGGCAGCAGCGGTTCAACATTTATTGCGCCCCGTGTCACGGTCAAAGCGGCGAAGGCAACGGCATCACCAACATCCGGGCGCAAAAACTGAACACCGAGGGCTGGGTGCAACCGTCCAACATCGTCGGCATCGACGCGCAGGGCCGCAGTGTTTACGGCGAAGAGCTCTACCCCGGCGGCAAACTGTTCAACACGATCACCCACGGCATTCGCACGATGCCCGGCTACGGCGCGCAGATTTCGCCGGCGGATCGCTGGGCGATCGTCGCATATGTGCGGGCGCTGCAACTGTCGCGGAACGGCCGCGTGGACCAACTGACCAACGATCAGCGTGAAAAACTGCGCTGATGACGGAGATTCGCAACGTGGTTTCGCAACCCAAAGCACAACTTGATCCGCCGGCGCAACGCATGATCGGCGCGCTCGGCGGTGTGATGTTCCGCCGGGGCGCGGCGATGTTCATTGTCGGCCTGGCGGCGATGCTGCTGGCCGGCGCGTTCGGCGGGGAGGACGCCGACCGGCGCGTGCTGTATGGCTACCTCATCAACTTCGCCTTCGTGCTGAGCATCGGTCTGGGCGCGTTGGTGTTCGTGATGATTCACCATGTCTGCCGCACCGGCGCGGTGGTGACGTATCGGCGGGTCGGCGAAATCATCGCGGCGACGATACCCGTCGTCGGTCTGGCGGCGCTGCCGGTGTTGTTGGGGCTGCATCGGATTTACGACTGGTCGCATGACCAGGCGTTGCAGCGTCCGATGGTGATCGGCTCGCTGCACACCGCGTGGTACGCCCCCGGAAGTTTTGTGATCCGGTACGTTGTTTATCTGGTGATCTGGTCGCTGATGGCGCGATGGTTTTTGCGAGTCAGCCGGCGGCAGGATGAAAGCGGTGATGAGGTGTTGACGCTTCGCATGGCGGCAAGGGCCGCGCCGGGCATTTTGTTGTTCGCGCTGACGGTGACGCTGTTCGCCATCGACTTCATCATGTCACTCGATCCGCACTGGTTCAGCACGATATTCGGGGTGTATTACTTCGCAGGCGGTTTTCTGGCGGCGCATTGTGTGATGACATTGTTCCTGTTGCGTGTGCAGCGTCAGGGGTTGCTGGTTCAGTGCGTGAACAGGAATCACTACCACGACCTGGGCAAGATGATGTTCGCCATGACCGTGTTCTGGGCGTACATCGGGTTCAGCCAGTACATGCTCATCTGGTACGCCAACGTCCCCGAAGAAACGCAATGGCTCACGCGCCACGGGATGAGCACGACCCCCGGCGAGGCGAACATTTACAGCGTGCTGGCGATCATCATGCTGCTGGGCCACTTCGTGATTCCGTTCCTCGGTTTCATGTCGCGGCACATCAAGCGGAATCCGAAGCGGCTGGGTTTCTGGGCGGTGTGGCTGCTGGTGTTCTGCTGGCTGGATTTGCTGTGGCTGATCCGCCCGGAACTCAAGGGGCATGACCATGCGACGTTGGCGATCAACGCGATCGACGTGATCGGTTGGGCGGGGGGGTTGTTGATGCTCGGCGGATTATTCAAGATGACGTTGTGGAAGGTCGCCGGCGGCGGATCGCTGGTGGCGGAAAAAGACCCGCGTTTGCCGCAGGCGCTGGCGTTTGAAAATATTTGAAGCGGGATGCGTTGTGCGGTTTGCGGGATGCGGTTTGCGGAAGAAAACGCATCCCGCACCGCAGGACGCATCCCGCACCCCGCAAGGCGCACACGATATGGAACAGACAAGTACGCACAAGTGGACGGACATGAACACGCCGATGATCGTGACCAGCGTGGTGGTCGGTTTGTTGCTGGTGCTGGGCATCGTGACGCCGGCGGTGTGGGCGTTGGTCTATCATGTGGAGGGCCGGTTCATCGCGGTTTCGGTGACGAACACGTCGAACGACGAACGTGTGAACCACGAAATCGAGGAGTTCACGAAGATCGAAGGCCCCGCGCGCTGGATCAACCAGGGCCGGGGCATCGTGAGCATTCCGATCGGCCAGGCGATGAAACTGTACGTCGAACAGGAGCAGGCACGAAGCCAATGAGAACCGCGGATCGCACAATTCGCCGGTGGGTTCCGCCGCTGATGCTGGTCATCGCGCTGGCGGCGGGCGTGGCGCGGGCGCAGGGGTATCTGCCGGCCGATGTGTTGCCTGAACAGTTCAGGGACGTGGGCATTGACGAGCGGCTGGACCAGCCCCTGCCGCTGGATGCGACGTTCACCGACAGCGAAGGCAAACAGGTCCGACTCGGCGACTACTTTCAGACGGGGAAACCCGCGTTGCTGGCGCTGGTGTATTACCGATGCCCGATGCTTTGCACGCTGGTGGTCAACGGCATGATGGACGCGGCGCGGCAGATCGACTGGACCCCCGGAAACGGTCCCGACAATCAGTATCAAATGCTCGTCATCAGTTTTGACGCAGCCGAGACGCCCGAACTGGCCGCGCGTAAAAAGCGGGTGTATGTCGATGCGTTCGGCCGGGTCGGGGCGGCGGGGGGGATGCACTTCCTGGTCGGCTCGAAGCAGAGCGTGGATCGGCTGACACAAGCCGTCGGCTTCAAGTACAAGTGGGACGAGAAGAACGGCCAGTTCGTTCACGCCGCGGCGATTTACGCCGTCACACCCGCCGGGCATCTGAGCAAATACCTGTTCGGCGTGCGGTACGATCCGACCACCGTGCGATTGGCGTTGGTCGAGGCGTCCAGCGGAAAAATCGGCACGATCTCCGACAAAATCTGGCTGATGTGCAGTCATTACAATCCGAAGGAAGGCACCTACGCCGCCAGCGCGGTGAAGATCATGAACCTCTCGGCTCCCGGCGCGGCGGCGGCGATCCTCGTCATACTCGGCCTGGTCATGCACAACAGACGCAAGAAAAGACTGCAAAACACCCATGAAACCCCGTGATATTTCTGATGTCGGATTTCTGATTTCTGATTTGAAGAACCATGTTTCGATGCCGCCCTTCAAATCAGAAATCAAAAATCAGAAATTTCCTCCAGCAACGGTAAACGCGCATGTTCCTGACACTCGCTGAACAACTCACCGGCTCCGCGCTCCTGCCTCCCTCGGCCTCGGCCAACGCGCCGACCCAGGACTGGCTGTTCTATTTCATCTGGTATCTGTCGGTCTTTTTCTTCGTCCTCATCGTCGCGCTGATGGTCTTCTTCGCCTTCAAGTATCGTCGCAAACATCCCGACCAGCAGCCCACCGGCATCGCCACCCACTCCACCGCCCTCGAACTGGCGTGGACCCTGCCCCCGCTGGCCATCGTCATGTTCTTCTTCTGGATCGGGCTGGCCGGTTTCATGGACATCGCCAATCCCTACGCCAACGCCACCGTCATCAACGTCCAGTCGCAAAAGTGGTCGTGGAGTTTCGCATATCCCCTGCCCAACGGCGGAACATTCACCGACGACCAACTCCACGTCCCGGTCAATCGCCCCGTCGAACTGGTCCTCAACTCCACCGATGTGATCCACTCGCTGTTCATCCCCGCGTTCCGTGTCAAGCGCGATGTCGTGCCCGGTCGCTACAACCACGTCTGGTTCAAGCCCACACAGCCCGGCGAATATCCGCTCTACTGTGCCGAATACTGCGGCACCGCCCACTCCCTGATGGTCACCCGCGTCGTCGTCCACGCGCCGGGCGAATACGAACAGTGGCTGGCCGGTGCGTCGCGCTCGGCGTTCGAGGAATTGCCCGACGATCTTTACCAGCAGTGGCGCGCCATCGCCGGCGAAGCCGATTTCGCCGCGTTCAAATCCAAGCTCGCCTCGATGAGCAAGGAACTGGCTGAAAAAGCCGAGAAACTCAAGCCCCCCTTCGTCATCGGCGAGGAAATCGCCAAAAAGAAAAACTGCTTCCAGTGCCACTCCATCGACGGCTCGCCCCTCAGCGCGCCGACCTGGAAGGGCCTGTGGATGCACCCGGTGCCGATGGAGACCGGCTCGCCCGTCACCGCCGATGAAAATTACATCCGTGAATCCATCCTCGACCCCGCCGCGAAAATCGTCAGCGGCTACAAACCCCAGATGCCCACCTTCCAGGGCCAGATCACCGACAAACAGATCGACGCCGTGATCGCGTATATCAAAACGCTGAAATGAAAAACGCTGTGCGGTATGCGGGATGCGTTTTGCACCCCACCCCCGCACCCTGCAAGCCGCACACCGCACCCCGCAAAGCGCAAAACCATGACCACCCCACTCCCCACTCCCGATCTGCTGACACGCAACCCGCTCCCGCCCGGCGAGCATCTGTCGGCTGACAACTACCTCAATCACTCCCGCGGCCTGTGGTCATGGCTTTCCACGCTCGACCACAAACGCATCGCCCTGATGTATATGGCCGGCATCCTCTTCTCCTTCTTCCTCGGCGGAATCTTCGCGCTCCTCATCCGCGCCGAACTGTTCTCCCCCGGCCAAAACATCCTCCCCCAACTGCCCGACAAAATCATCAGCGGCCAAATGACCTATCACCCCTGGCAGGACACCTACAACCAGGTCTTCACCCTCCACGGCGCGATCATGGTCTTCCTCTTCATCATCCCCTCCATCCCCTCCATCTTCGGCAATTTCGTCCTGCCCATCATGCTCGGCGCCAAAGACGTCGCCTTCCCCAAACTCAATCTCGCCAGCTTCTATCTCTGGGCCGCCGGAGCCGTCCTCTTCATTGGCGCGATCGCCGTCGGCGGTCTGGACACCGGCTGGACCTTCTACACCCCGTACTCCATCAAGGACTCCGACGCCGTGTTCGCCGGCGTACTCCCCGCCACCGCCGGCGCGTTCATCCTCGGCTTCTCCTCCATCCTCACCGGCATCAACTTCATCGCCTCCATCCATATGCTCCGTCCCGCCGGCATGACCTGGTTCAAAATGCCCCTCATGCTCTGGGCGCTCTACGCCACCGCCGTCATCCAAATCCTCGCCACCCCCGTCCTCGCCATCACGCTCCTCCTGCTCATCGCCGAACGCGCCGCGGGCATCGGCATCTTCGATCCCACCAAGGGCGGCGATCCCGTCCTCTATCAGCACTTCTTCTGGTTCTACTCCCATCCCGCAGTTTACATCATGATCCTCCCCGCCATGGGCGTCGTCAGCGAAATCATCTCCGTCTTCAGCCGCAAGCATATCTTCGGCTACGCCTTCATCGCCATGAGCTCCCTCGCCATCGCCCTGCTCGGCTTCCTCGTCTGGGGGCACCATATGTTCGTCTCCGGCCAGTCCAATGTCGCCAGCGCCATCTTCAGCTTCTTCACTTTCTTCGTGGCGATACCGTCAGCCGTCAAGGTCTTCAACTGGCTGGCCACCATGTTCCGCGGCTCCATCTGGCTTAAGTCGCCCATGCTCTACGCCATGAGTTTCATCTGGGTCTTCACCATCGGCGGCCTCACCGGCCTGTTCCTCGGCGCGCTGGCCACCGACGTCCATCTCACCGATACCTACTTCATCGTCGCCCACTTCCATTACGTCATGGTCGGCGGAACCGTCTTCGCCTTCCTCGCCGCCGTCCATTACTGGTGGCCCAAAATGTTCGGCAAAATGTATTGCGAAACCGGCGGTATCCTCGCCTGGTTCTTCGTCTTCTTCGGCTTCAACCTCACCTTCTTCCCCCAATTCATCATGGGCAGCCACGGCATGCCCCGCCGCTACGCCGATTGGTCCATCGACGCCTGGAAAGCCCGCTTCCCCGACGCCGATCTCTCCTTCATCTCCCATAACATTCACCTCTTCTCCCTCTGCCACAAACTTTCCACCATCGGCGCGTTCCTGCAACTCGTCGGCTTCCTCATCCTCGCCGGTGTGTTGATTCATTCGTTGGTCAAGGGCCGGCTCGCTCCGCGAAATCCCTGGGGCGCCAACTCCCTCGAATGGCACACCTCCAGCCCACCGCCCCTCGAAAATTTCAAACACGCCCCCCTCGCCAACGATCCCTACGACTTCCAAAGCTGGCACTGGAACGACGACCTCCACGGCTTCACCCAACACGAAACCCCCGAACCCGGCGGGGCCAATTAATTGGCCCCGCCGCGCCGCCCCTGGTCCCTAGCCCCTGGCTCCCCCCATGACCCAAGCCCAACCCATCACCCCCGACACCCCCCACGACCACGACCCCCATGTCGCGCACCATTTCCATTCCGCCGAACAGCAGATCGCCAACGGCAAACTCGGCATGTGGATTTTCCTCGCCACCGAAGTCCTCATGTTCGGCGGACTGTTCTGCGGCTACGCCGTCTGGCGCCGAAACGTCCCCGACAGCTTCGCGTACGGACACCTCCTCCTCAACACCCTCTGGGGCGCGATCAATACCCTCGTCCTCATCTCCTCCAGCTTCACCATGGCCTGGGCCGTCCGCGCCGCACAACTCGGCCAACGCAAACTCACCAGCATCCTCCTGGTCCTCACCCTCTGCGGCGCAGCCGGTTTCATGGCCGTCAAGTACCACGAATACCATCACAAATTCGAGATCGGCACCGGCCCCGGCAGATTCTTCAACATCGACAAAATCAAAGAACACTTCCACAGCGAGCCGCCGCGTGTCGCGGCGTCCCCCGAACACGCTCCCGCCCCCGTCACCAATACTTCCGGGGGCAACGCCACCTCCCTCCCCGCTCCCGCCCCAACCCCCGACTCCGGCCTGGCGGTGAACCAAACCCCCGTCCACACCCAACATCTCACCGAAGCACATCTCACCGCCGAGATGGTCATCAAAAGCCGAAACTTCATCGACATCTATTTCCTCATGACCGGACTCCACGGCCTCCACGTCCTCGTCGGCATGATCCTCATCGCCTGGCTCCTGGTCCGAAACCTGCGCGGACACTTCTCCCCCCGATACAACGCCCCCGTCGATCTCGTCGGCCTCTACTGGCACCTGGTCGATCTCATCTGGATTTTCCTCTTCCCTCTCCTCTATCTCATCCAGTGAACAGCGGAACAGCATGAAAACAAAACAGCGGAACATCAGAGCGCCAAGCCCCGCCATGCCCGTCTTCGGGCTTGGCGGGGATTATCCGAATGTTCTGCTTTTCTGCTGTTCTGATGTTTCGCTTTCCTGACACATAGGAACTCCCATGACTCACGACCACCCCCATACCGCCGCCCCTCACAACTTCCGGGGGCACGTCCTGCCCATGAAGGTGCTCATCGCCACCTTCCTCGCCCTCCTGGTCCTCACCTGGGCCACCGTCGCCGTCCGGTATATCGACCTCGGCGATGCCAACCTCATCCTCGCGCTCGCCATCGCCGTCCTCAAGGCCTCACTCGTCGCCCTCTTCTTCATGCACCTCCGCTACGAGTCCCTCTTCAACGGCCTGATCCTCTGCATGGCCCTCCTCTTCGTCGCGCTCTTCATCGTCATCGCTCTCCTCGATACCACCCAATACCAACCTCAACGCCTACAATATCAACAGACCCCCACCCCCGGAACCGGCGCCCCCGGCGGGGGCAATTAATTGCCCCCGCCCGTCCGCGCCGTTTAGCGGGCGGCACGAAGTGCCCCTCTTTTAACCCGGTCCCATCCCATGTCCACCGCCCCACATATCCCCCTCCCTCCTCTGCCCTCCCCCAAACGCATGGGCACATTCGGCATGGTCCTCTTCCTCGCCTCCCTCGCCATGCTCTTCCTCTCCTCCATGCTCGCCTACGCCCTCACACGCATCGAACTCTACCATCCCACCCCCACCCGCTCCCAATTCCTACCCTTCGGCGATATCCACCTGCCTCCCGTCCTCTGGCTTAGCACGTTCCTTATCGTCGTCTCTTCCGCCACCATCCATTACGCAGGCCTCTCCATCGCACTCGAACGCCAACGCGCTTTCCGCAACGCCATGCTCGCCACGTTCTGCCTCGCCCTCGCCTTCCTCTTCGTTCAAACCCCCGCCCTCGTCTCCCTCATCCGTCAACAACATACCCTCGTCCAGACCGACATCCGCTTCTACTTCATCATCTTCATCCTCATCGTCCTCCACGCCCTGCATGTGATCGGCGGAATCATCCCCCTTTCCGTTGTCACCGTCCGCGGCTTCCGGGGGCGATACGACCACGAATCACACCACGCCATCACCTATCTCGCCCTCTACTGGCACTTCCTCGACATCATCTGGCTCCTCATGTTCTCCATGCTCCAACTCCTCCAGTGACCGTTTAGCGGCCGTGCAGGAATAACTGATAAGATTGCGAAGCAGATGCGGCCGCGTGGTTGGACAGAGCAGCAGATCACGGAGGATATGAAGTCTGGGCAGCAGATTCCTGCTATCAACAAGGC
>Ga0172380_10009162_pt1 | contig 10617 bp, 9 predicted proteins | sample Leawe162metaG_FD_119747 | JGI IMG/M metagenome (GOLD analysis project Ga0172380, IMG submission 119747) | Leachate microbial communities from a municipal landfill in Southern Ontario, Canada - Leachate well 162 metaG | ecosystem: Engineered > Solid waste > Landfill > Unclassified | place...
CCTAATTGAAAAAGAGGCCCAACTCCGGAACCGGGCCGGTAAAATTGTGGAAACCCGGATAAAAAGAAGGCTGACATCCTCACCCCTGCCTTCTCTTTTTCGTAACTGCAGTTTGAAAGATTCTCTTGCTTACATAACCGAAGATTCGTTTGAAGTGCTCAACCCGGTCAGCCCGGAAGAGGGTCTCATCGCCGGCTGGACCCTGGAACAATTTGACGCGACCGAAGATACAATCTCGTTCTGCCGGGTGGAGAAACCGGAGGAAGCGATAAATTTCGACTTTTACGAGCATCCCGGAGACAAGATTACTTACTATCAGAACGGGTTTGCCTATCGTACCGACGGGCTGCAAAAAGGGCAGGTCGGCGTTAAAAAAGACGCCAACCCGCAAATGATCGGTTTCCTTGACCGGAAACGAAATATCTTGTGTGTCCGGCAGAACCTCACCTTACCGGACGGAAACCTTTACTTTAACATCGCGGACAACGTACAGCCGGAAGGCCCTTTCTCGGCGGCCGATACATACAGCATCTTTAATTCCGGGCCGGAAATGGGATTTTTTGAACTGGAAACAATCGGTGGAGCTAATGTTCGGGAAAGCAGATTAATTGGTTCTCAACTTACTTCCCTGACATCATTCGCCGTTTTTAAAGAACAAAAAGAATTGAATAATCTGGTCAATGAAATCATGGGACAAGCGCAGGTTTAAGGGGAAATGATTATGGTTAAACACAGGTTACCGGACAGTGAATTCGCAATGCGGTGGCAAAGAGTTCAGGAAGGCGTAAAAAAACAAGGCTTAGATTTAGTCCTGGTTCATTCCCACGAGGCGGATTTTGCCGGTGTGCGGTATCTCTCCGATTACTGGCCCATCTTTGAGTCCGCCGGGGTTCTGGTTCCGGCGGAAGGCAAACCGGCCCTCATCATCGGTCCGGAAAGCGAAACCTTCGCCTCCGACCGCAGCCGGATTAAAAAGATTTATAAAATGGTGGAGTACCGGGAAAGCGCGGAACCGGATTACCCTAACATCAAAGTTGATACCTTTGAAAGCATCTTCCGGGAGATGTTTGGAAAGAAAAAAATCAGAAAGGTCGGCCTGGAAGGCTACCAGATATTTCCTCTGCCTATCTACGAAAGCCTGAAAAAAGCACTGCCGGGAACCAAAATAGCAAAAAGCAATATCGTCTCAAACCTGCGAATCATCAAGAGCCCGGCGGAACTGGCCATGCTGCAAGAGTCTTTTCGCATCTCCGAAATAGCCCTGGAAAATACCCTGAAACAGGTTAAACCCGAAATGACCGAATTGGAGGTGGTGGGTATTATCCAAAAAGAACTTTACGCCAACGGGGCCGAATACGAAGCTCATCCTCAATACGTCCTTTCCGGCAAACATTCCAACCACGCTATCGGCCGGCCCGGCTATCAAAAATTAGGCAGAGGCAACTTGGTGCAGTTTGATATCGGCGGACGGATTGCCGGATATTCCGGCAGCGTGGGCAGGCCGTTCTGTTTCGGAAAAATGCCCAAAGAAATGCGCCGACAAGTCCAGGCAGGCCTTGATTTGCAGTTAAAGACCATGGAATGGATGAAGGCCGGGGTCATCGCCAAAGACGTAACCCGGAAGTTCTTTGACTACGCCAAAAAGATAGGGGTGGCGAAAAACGTTCTTTACGGTCCCTGCCACGGCCTGGGAATGATTGAGGTGGAACGGCCCTGGATGGAATCACACTCCGACTACCCCTTGCGGGAAAATATGACCTTCCAGGTGGATACCTTCCTCTACAACCCCAGGTTCGGCCTGCGTTGGGAAAATGGAGTCTGCGTTACCAAAACCGGGGTAAAGGTCTTTTCGAATACGCTGCAGAAGATACTGGAACTTTAAAAACAATGATGGGAATAAAAGTAGTTATCGGCATTGACGTGGAAACAGACGTCGGCAGTTGGACCCCGCACTACCAGGGAACAAAAGAGGGAATCCCTGTTCTCTTGAAACTATTCAAAAAACAGAATACCAAAACAACCTTTTTCTTTACCGGGGAATCCGCGGAAAAATTTCCGGAAAAGACCAGGGAAGTAATCCGGTCCGGCCATGAAGTCGGCTGCCACTCGCTTTACCACGAAACCATCGGAGAAGAAATCTTCCCCATACCCGGAGTGAAACCCCTCCTGCCGGAAGAGATACCTTTCCGGCTGAAAAAAGCCACCGAAGTTGTCAGTAAGGCTTCCGGCGAAAAGATGCTCTCTTTCCGGGCGCCCCGGCTCTGGGGCAGTACCGCCATGATAAACGCCCTGGAAGAGCTGGGTTACAAAGCCGACGCGTCATATCCTCTTTTTTATCACCGGAAACAACTCTTCCCCTACCACCCGAGCCGCGATAACTGGCTGGAAAAAGGCGATAGTAAAGTTTTAGAAATCCCTTGCTTTGCGGATATCACCAGGAAAAGTAAAGACCCCTACGGTCGCGACCTGGACCAATGGCCTGTTTTCCGAACAGAAGGCGCCTTGACTTTAATCAAAATGGTCGACAATTTCGTAAAATATTTACCAGATAAAGACAAAACACCGGTGGTCTGTTTTTATTTCCACCCCTGGGAATTCATCTCCCTGCCGAAAAAATTCCATTTCGGAGAAGGAACAGTGATACCGGACCCGTTCATTGTCAAAAATTGCGGGCAAAAAGCGCTTAACGAATTGGAGCGTCTCATTGCGGAACTTAGAACAAATTACGCCGCGGATTTTTTGACCTGCAAACAACTGGCTGAAATTCAATAATTTTAGCTACTGTTAAAAAGAAAAACGCTTGAATAAAAAGGCTGGAAAATGTTATTCTTTATAGAATGCATAAAGGATATTTCGGCAAATTCGGCGGGCGTTTTGTCCCGGAAACCCTGGTTCCGGCGCTTTCCGAGGTTGAAGAAGCATACCGTACCATCGGTCAGAGCTCAAAGTTCAAAACCCGGCTTAACGACCTGCTCGCCAATTACGCCGGCCGACCCACCCCGCTTTACCACGCGCAAAACATCTCCCGCCGCCTGAATTTCAAACTCTACCTGAAACGGGAAGACCTCCTTCACTCCGGCGCGCACAAGATTAACAATACCCTGGGCCAGGCGCTGCTGGCTAAAATGATGGGCAAAACACGCGTCATCGCCGAAACCGGCGCCGGCCAACACGGTGTTGCCACCGCTATTGTCTGCGCGCTTCTGAACCTGAAATGCGCCATCTTCATGGGCAAGGTCGACGTGGAACGCCAGAAATCAAACGTTTACCGGATGCGGCTCTGCGGCGCCGAAGTAATCCCGGTTCAGAGCGGAAGTCAAACCCTGAAGGACGCCATCAATGAAGCGCTGCGCGACTGGGTAACCAACGTCCGCAGCACCTATTATCTTTTCGGAACCGCGGCCGGTCCGCATCCTTTTCCGACCATCGTCCGCGATTTTCAATCGGTCATCGGCCGGGAAACCCGCAAACAGATTTTGCGGGTTGAAGACCGTCTGCCGGACACTCTGGTTGCCTGCATCGGCGGCGGCAGCAACAGCATCGGCCTCTTTTATCCTTTTCGCCGGGACCCGGTCAATTTTATCGGCGTGGAAGCGGCCGGAATGGGGATTTCCAGCGGAAAACACGCGGCCGCTCTCGGCGCCGGACGTCCCGGCGTCCTGCACGGAACCTACAGCTATCTGCTTCAGGACAAAGACGGCCAAATTAAGATAGCCCATTCCGTCGCGGCGGGCCTTGATTACCCGGGCGTAGGACCGGAACACAGTTTTTACAAGGAAACCCGCCGGGCAAAATACGTCTCGGTTACCGATAAAGAAGCGCTAGCCGCTTTTCATCTCCTTTCCGAAATTGAAGGAATCATCCCGGCCCTGGAATCTTCTCACAGTCTGGCCTATCTGCTGAAAGATAAAAAGAAATTTGCCGGACAGTTAGTGGTAATGTGCCTCTCCGGGAGAGGGGACAAGGATTTGGAAGAAGTTTTAAGGGTTGAAAATGAATAGGATAGAAGCAAAATTTAAAGAACTTAAAAAAGCGCGTAAAAAAGCGCTTGTTCTCTACCTGACCGCCGGTTATCCGAACCTGGCTACTACCGAAAAACTGGTGCCGGAACTGGAAAGAGCCGGCGCCGACATCATTGAATTGGGCGTGCCGTTCTCCGACCCGGTTGCCGATGGCGTTACCATTCAACGGACCAGCGCGGCGGCGCTCGCCTCCGGAACCAACCTGTCTAAAATATTCCGAACTGTATCCCGAATCAGGGGAAAAAGCCAGGTACCGATTATTTTAATGGGTTATTATAATCCGATTCTGTCCTACGGACTTAAAAATTTTATCGCCGAATGTAAAAAGACGGGGGTGGACGGCCTCATCTGCGCGGACCTGCCGCCGGATGAAGCGCAGGAACTGCTCCGCTTAACCCGAAAAGCGGAAATCGGACTGATTTTTCTCCTGGCGCCGACCAGTACACCGGAAAGAATAAAAATGGTCAGCCGGGTGAGCTACCCTTTCATCTACTATGTTTCCGTGACCGGGGTAACCGGAGTCAGAAAATTACTGCCGAACGACATCCGGGCCAAAATTACGCAAATCCGCCGCTGCACCAAAAAACCGGTCTGTCTCGGCTTCGGCGTCAGCAACGCTTCACAGGCAAAAGAGGTTCTGCCTTTTGTAGACGGAGTAATCGTAGGCAGCGCGCTCCTTGACTGCATTGAAAAAGCAGGCATAAATTACCTGGACGCAGCCAAAAAATTTACGGCTTCTTTATCAGCGGTAAAAAACATTGATTAAAATAAAATTTTGCGGGCTGAAACGTCCGGAAGATATCCGGCGGGCCGAAGAATTAAAGGTGGATTTTATCGGATTCAACCTCTACCCGAAAAGCACCCGCTGTATTCCGTTAAAAGACTTAAAGAAACTGGCCGGAGAAGTTAAGAGATCCAAAAAGGTACTGGTCTTTGTCAATAGCAACCTGGAAGAAATCGCCCGGGCGGTGGAGAAATCCGACGCGGACCTGGTTCAGTTGCACGGAAACGAAACACCGCGCTTTTGCTCTCAAGTCACGGCGGTTACCGGCCGTCCGATTATCAAAGCGTTCCGGCTGGCAACCGAAAAGGACTTGAAACCGCTGGAGGAATACCTGGATTCAACGGACTATTTCCTCTTAGACACCAGGTCTAACGGGCTCTTCGGCGGAACCGGCCGGTCGTTTCCCTGGGAACTGGCAGTCAAAGCAAAAGAATTCGGCAAACCGATATTTCTGGCCGGCGGTCTTACCGGTGAAAACGTGGCCGATACCTGCCGGCAAGTTAAGCCTTTTGCGGTTGACGTCGCCGGGGGTGTGGAAGAAAAACCCGGCGTGAAAAACAAAGAAAAGATGGCACTCTTTGTCCAAAAAGTTCGCGGTAGTGATATACTATAAAATTAAACCAATTCGCCTTCAAAAATAGAACAAGGCAGCGAGGAGACAGCAATGAGGGCGTACTGGTAGTACGCCGAAGAAGATGGCGGCGATGCTAACGCAGCTATATGAATGAAGGTGGATTGGTAAAATGACAAAATACAAAAAATCAGGGGTTGACATAGACGCGGCCAAAAGTCTGGTCTCCGGCATAAAACAACTGGCAAAAACAACCCGAATACCCGGAGTCCTGGGTGAAATCGGACTTTTTTCCGGCTCGTTCGCCCTGCCCGTTTTCAAATACCGGGAACCGGTCCTGGTCTCCGGCACCGACGGAGTCGGCACCAAGATACTGCTGGCCGAAACCATGGGCAAATATGACACTATCGGCATTGACCTGGTGGCAATGTCGGTTAACGATATCCTGACCTGCGGCGCCCAACCCATCTTTTTCCTTGACTACCTTGCCATCGGCCGGATAAAAAAACGGCGGGACCTGGAAATTATGCGAGGAATTGCCGCCGGATGCCGGCAGGCCGGCTGCGCCCTCCTGGGCGGGGAAACAGCCCAGATGGCCGCCGTTTACGGCAAAAATGGATTTGACCTGGCCGGGTTTGCGGTAGGCGTGGTGGAAAAAAAGAAAATAATCGATGGCTCAAAAATTAAAGCCGGGGATACCATTCTGGGCCTGCCCAGCAGCGGACTGCACAGCAACGGTTTTTCTCTGGCCCGAAAATTATTCCCGGAAACCGAGATACGAAAAAACAAAAAACTGGGTTTGGCTCTGCTCCAACCTACCCGCATCTACGTCAGTTTAATCCTGGAAATCATCCAAAATTTTGAAGTTAAGGGCCTGGCGCACATTACCGGTGGCGGACTCCTGGAAAATATCCCGCGGGTCCTGCCCCAAAAAACAAAAGCCGTGCTCAAACGTTCCGCCTGGAAAATACCGGAGATATTCTCCTTGATTCAGAAAAAAGACAAACTCTCCGAAGATGAAATGGCGCGCACCTTCAACCTGGGCATCGGAATGGTTATCATCGCCGAGGCGGCCGAGGCGGAAAAAATCGGCCGGTTTCTTACAAAAAAGAGGGAAAAATGTTACCGGGTCGGCGAAATCGAGAAAACCCCGGCCAAACCATTTTGCGAAATGCGGTGACGATTATGAAAAATAAACGTTTGTGGGGAGGCAGGTTTGACCGGAAACCGGCTCAGGCGGCCGAGGCGTTTTCTAATTCCCTGGATGTTGACCGGCGCCTGGCGAAATATGACTGCGCGGGCAGTATCGCCCACGCCAAAATGCTGGAACACGTTGGCCTGCTCAACGAAACAGAAGCCAAAAAGATGGTGACTGGGCTCTCTGGAATCAAAACAGAACTGGAAAACGAAACTTTTGTTTTTAAGCCGTCCGATGAAGATATCCACACCGCGGTAGAACGCCGGCTCTATGAAAAAATAGGTGATTTGGCCGGAAAACTGCACACCGGACGCAGTCGAAACGACCAGATTACCCTGGACGAACGTCTTTACGTCCGGGATTTAGTCGGCCAACTTGATACAAAAATACAGGATTTCCAAAAAGCGCTCCTGGGCTGGACAAAAAAATATCCCCTTTTAGTGATGCCGGCTTTTACCCACCTCCAGCATTCCCAACCCATCCTCTTCGGCCACTGGGTGCTGGCCTATCTGGAAATGTTTCAGCGGGACCGGGACCGTCTTTCCGACGCGCTGGTCCGCGTTAACATTTCACCGCTGGGCGCCGGCGCCGGAGGCGGTTCCTCATTACCGCTGAAACCGGAATATACGGCCAAACTTTTAGGCTTCCCCAAAATATTCGCCAACAGCCTGGACGCGGTCAGCGACCGGGATTTTCTGGTTGAGGTCCTCTCCGACCTGGCGCTTATTTCCGTCCACCTCTCCCGGATTTGCGAAGAGATGGTGCTTTGGAGCAGCAGTGAATTCGCTTATCTTAACATAGCACCGGTTTACTGCACCGGAAGCAGCGCGCTTCCCCAGAAGAAGAACCCGGACATACCGGAGCTAATCCGGGGTAAGACCGGTACGGTCTTCGGCGGGTTGATAAGTCTCTTGACCACGCTGAAGGGCCTGCCGCTCTCTTACAACCGGGACCTGCAGGAAGATAAGGCGCCTTTCTTTGCCGCGGCCGACACCGTGCTCAATTCTCTGGAAATACTCGCTTCCGTAATTCACAATACAAGGGTTAACACCCTTTCCGTGGAAAAATCCGCGGATACCGGATATCTGGACGCGTTCGATTTAGCTGAATTTCTGGTCAAAAAGGGTATGCCGTTCCGGAAAGCGCACGGGATTGTCGGTGAAGTGGTGAAACACGCGGAAGGAATGAAAAAACGACTGTGCGATTTATCTCTCCCGCAACTGGAACAGTTCTCCAAACTCTTTGACGGAAAGGCGAAAGAAGTTCTCTCGGCTAAAAATTCCGTCCGTAACCGGAAGACCGCCGGCTCCACCAATCCTAAATTAGTCACCGACCAAATTCGAAAGTGGTCCAGATCGCTTGAAAAATGACAAACGAATACTTTAATTACCAAAAAGGAGAGGGGTTCATCGAAGGATGCCGGATTTCCGCGCTGGCGAAAAAATACGGCACACCCCTTTATCTTTACAGCGAAAAGGCAATCCGGGAAAGCGTTCGGCGATTCCAGAAGGCCTTCTCCGAAATTGCGCCGATAATCCGATATAGCTGTAAGGCAAATTCCAATTTGCACCTGCTCAAAATTCTAAATGATACCGGCTGCGGGGCCGACGTAATTTCGCCCGGAGAATTAGCCATCGCTTTGACCGCCGGATTCAACCCGCAAAACATCATCATGGAAGGGGTCGGCAAAAAAGATGATGAGATTGAATTCGCCTTAAAAAAAGGCGTCTCTTTTTTCAGCTGCGAATCCCTGTCGGAACTCGCCACCCTGAATCGTCTGGCTTCAAAACAAAAAAGGCTAATTACCGCGCTTCTCCGGCTTAATCCGGACATTGCGGCCGGCGGACATCACTATATTTCTACCGGAAAAAAGGAAAATAAATTCGGGCTGACCGAAAAAGAAGTTGTTTTGGTTTTAAAAAATCCGGCTGACTTCCCGCACCTTAAAATCAACGGGCTGCATCTCCACCTCGGCTCCCAAATAGACTCTCCGGAACCGTACTTGAAAGCAATCAAAGAGGCGGAGCGGCTCCACAAAATCCATCCCTTCCAATTTCTGGACCTGGGCGGTGGATTCCCCGTCACATACGACAAAACGATGACTGGAATTGAGGTTTTTGGCAAAGCAATTTGCGCAGCGGTTGCAAAAATGAAAGTAACGGTAATATTTGAACCGGGCCGCCATTTCATCGCGCCGGCCGGTTTTCTGCTGACCGGGATTATCTACCGCAAAGACCGACCCCACAAAAGATTCCTGGTCGTTGATGCCGGGATGAACGACCTTATCCGTCCATCACTTTACGAAGCCTGGCATAGCATCCAAACAGTCCGGGTATTACAAGGCAAAAAAAATTATTTCGAAATAGTCGGTCCGGTCTGCGAATCCGGTGATTTCTTGGGGAAAGAACGCCTGTTCCCGAATAACATCAAAGAAGGCGACCTGCTTCTGGTAGGCGAAGCCGGCGCTTATGGTTTCGCGATGTCGTCCAACTACAACGGGCGCCTGCGGCCGGCCGAAGTTCTGGTCTCCGGAAAGAAAAGCCGAATCATCCGAAAAAGAGAAACACTGGCAAATTTAACATCGCAATTTTAAAAACGTTTTAACTCTATTGTTGTAGTTCTTTATTTAAACTCAAGTGAGGATTGTTTCTTTTGCACGCTTCGCTTAGTGTCAGGAACAAAACGAGCGAAACGAGTAAATGAGTAGCCGTGGCTCGTCTTGAGGTATAGACGAGAACACGGCGAGCCTCGTTATACAAGTTGCGTAGGTTTTGTCTGACACGAAGCGTGCGCGACAAAAGAAATATCCGAACGTCATTTATGATTAAAATAGCAGTGGTCGGCGCCGGACACATGGGAGAAAACCATATCAGGGTTTATTCCCATAAGCCCGGAGTAAAACTTTCGGCAATCTGCGACCCGGACGAGAAGCGGGGCAGACGGCTGGCAAAAGAATACGGAACGGCGTGGTTCGCCGATTACCGGAAAATCATTCCGGAGGTAGACGCGGCAAGCCTCGCGATTCCTACCAACCTGCACCATCTGATTACGGCGGAATTTCTCTCGGCCGGAAAACCAATCCTCCTGGAAAAACCGATTGCCGGCACCGAGAAAGAGGGAGAGGAACTGGTCCGCATCGCACGCCAAAAAAACGTGCCGCTTCAAATCGGCCACGTCGAACGTTTTAACCCGGCCGTACAGCGACTGGCAAAAGAACTGAAGACGCCGAAATACCTGGAAATCCACCGGATGGGTCCTTTCAAAGGACGGGGCATCGAAGTAAGTGTAGTAGCCGACCTGATGATTCACGACATTGACCTGGTCCTGGACCTGGTCAACTCTGAAATAAAAGAGGTGAGTGCCCTGGGGCTTTCCGCTTTCACCAAGAGCGCCGATATCGCCACCAGCCGCCTGATATTCGCCAACGGTGTGGTGGCCAACCTTACCGCCAGCCGCATCAGCGACCAGAGCCTGCGTAAAATACGGGTATTCGAAAGCAATAAATATTGGTCTCTGGATTGCGAACGCCAGGAACTTGTCTGCTACCGTAAAAACCCGGACGAATCCTGGCAAAATAAAGAAAAACCGGGTTTAGCTGACCTGATTGTCAAAGAACCGATGGCGATTGAAAAAGCGGAAACCCTAAGCCTGGAAATAGACTCTTTCCTGAAAGTAATAAACGAGGGAGGGGAACCGATAGTTACCGGAAAAGATGGTCTGGCTGCCTTAAGGGTAGCGTTACAGATTGATTCTCTAATCAAGGAGGGAAAAACAGATGGTTAACTTGACAGCGAAAAAGATATTCCTGACTAAAGGGGTTGGCCGGGACCGGGAGAAACTGACCAGTTTGGAACGGGCACTCCGGAACGCCGGCATCGCGCCTTTTAACCTGGTTCCCATCACCAGCATCTTCCCGCCGGGCGCCAGGTTAATCAGCCGGGTATCCGGCTTAAAACTGCTGGACCCGGGCCAAATTCTTTTCTGCGTGATGAGCAAAAACTTCACCAACGAACCGCACCGGCTCATCACCTCCTCCATCGGA
>Ga0172380_10009163_pt1 | contig 10615 bp, 16 predicted proteins | sample Leawe162metaG_FD_119747 | JGI IMG/M metagenome (GOLD analysis project Ga0172380, IMG submission 119747) | Leachate microbial communities from a municipal landfill in Southern Ontario, Canada - Leachate well 162 metaG | ecosystem: Engineered > Solid waste > Landfill > Unclassified | place...
ATATACTCATCCGTCATCAAAGAGGTAAGAAACACTTTCTTGTCATGCAGAACAGCCCATGATGATAACTGTTCCATCGGCATGTGTGCAAGGTTATTTCTCGCTGCCCATGCTGCAAGATTGTCCTTTCCGATCATCTTGATATGTGCTTCTGGTTTGGCATCTTGTAGCCTTTTCAGAACCACTTTTTCTGTATACTTTGGAATCTCACTGATACCATCAATGACAACAGTATCGTGTTCATCTGGTTTGTTCAATACATCCTGAATGATCGAACCGAGTTTCTCATAAGTTTCGATTGGGTCGATTTTGTAATCCGGTGTAATCACAAGTGCTTCCAATACATCAAATGGTGACTGTTCGGTTTGTTGCCCCAACTTATCCAGTCCGAGCAGTCTGCGGTTCTTAAGTTCCATGCTGATGTAGAGAGGGTGTTCTGTCATCTCACAGATTGCTTTCATCTGAACGGATTTGCCAACCGCATCCTGACCATAGATGAGATACATCAATCTACATCACCCCATCATTTGCTTTCGTTTCCTTGCGTGGCTTCACCCGTATCCTCCAACAAGCCGTTGTAATTATATTGCGATTTCTGGATTTGGGGCATCTACAACTCACATCCAATTCCGGCGTATACTCTGTGCATTTTACGATATCACCATCACAAGAGCACTTTAAGAATCTGCAAACATTTTCTACACGCATATACACATATGCGCTTTATAACAATATAAATCTAACGAAATTGATTTGAAAAAAGAACTAAAAAAGATATTTGAGGTTTAGAATTTTAAAGTCCCATTCGACTTCATCATCATTGCAGCATTGAGCAGTTCATCCGACTTCTCCTCTGCGCTGATCTTCTTCACAAGTTCCGGGAACTTCTTACATCCTTCTGCAAGTGCCTTGACTTTGTTGACAACATCCTTTGAAGGCTCGTTGATCTTCTGCTGTCCTGCACTCGCGCTTCCACCATCAAGTTTGATAGTGTCAATTTTAATTCCCTTATAGATTTTATAGTTTGCCCGATCAACAGGTTTCCCATCTTTGGAGAACAGCATCCCATCCTTATCAAAGTATGTTCCTTTTGGTGCGAGTTCTTCAAGTTCTGCTGTGAAGGCAATTCCCGGAACAATAAAGTCCCGGATTGAGAAGTTCCCATTTACTACTGGATTGTACCCAAGTTTCCGTGAGAACCTTACAATGGAATCTTCGAGTTCGGGGTTTGTTGGGTTTACCCTGTAAGAATCCGAGTGGAAGAAGTCCAACTTAAATTCCAGGTTGAGTTGCGTTTCCCTGAATGGGAATGTGTACATCTTAATGGGCTGTCCTGCCAGTGGACCTTTCTTGTAGCAGATCGGTGGCTCTCCATCCTTTCCAATCTCGTGAAGTGAAACCTCTGTATCCAGAAGTTCAAAATGATACTCTCTTTCGAGATCAAGTTTCAGTCCTTCAATACACTTTGCCGTTTCGTTTGCCCAATCAAATTGCTGCTGTGCCATTCTTAAATCACCTTTTCGTCAAATTTGCTTGCAAGTTTCTTAATGTCGATGCTCTGAAAGTTGTCAGGGTTTGTTCGGTCTGTCCATCCCTTCAATACCTTTGCCATTGCGTCCAACTGACTGTTTGCACTCACTACAATTTTGTAGTCGGTTACCTTTGAGTTGGAAGGCATCAAAACCTTAATTACCGCTTCATACTGCTTCAAAGAATCTGCTCGTATTGCAGACTCAACCTGTCTTGCAGTTTCATATGTTTCATTTTCATTCATGGTTTATCACCAATAATTTCATCGATTCTCTCGAGCAGAAGAACCTTAACAGCATCTTTTTTAAGGATGCCTTTCAGATCCTTCCGTTTGCTCATAGCATTATCCAGTCTGGTATCATCCGCGTCTGGAATGCTTAATTGATATGTTGAGGACATGAAACCTCCTAGAATATATTAGTAGTAGTAGTAGATAAAGGTTACGAAAAACAATACGAAAAATTAATAAAAATCATTTCCATTTCATCAAACTTGTTTTAATATACCCATTGCGTTCTCTCTCCGCTCTATCAAACACAACCGCAATACTTCCGAATTTCGGTGACCCTGCCATCGGTGTTCCATCCGGATTGTTAAACTTTACTCTGCCTTCGATGATAATCCATTCCGCAGCATTCATACAATACTCGCGGAACCAACTTGTAGACACATCTGCTGGAAGTAACAAAACTACAATACTTCCTTTGAGGGATTCCACGTATGCTTTCTTTACATATGGCTCTGGGTTACTGTATGGTGGGTTCCCATAATATCTCGCTATGAACCACTCTTGTTCCAGCGCATTGCCCATACACACTCTTACCCCATCATCGCCATTTACAAACGAATGTGGGTGGATTGAACCTTTGGGTTCGTCTTTGCTGAAGTAACAGTCACACAGGGTATTCTCACTTGTTGCGAATAGATCGCAATCAAAGTGGAATCGTTCGTTAAGCCTGTTGAATAGAGTGGGTGGGGTTCTTGCTTGGTCTTTATCAGCAACATTCCCATCATTTCTGTTGTGTGCCATTTCAAATCATCTCCTTATTAGTTCCGTTCAATCCCGCTTTCTCAATCGCCTCATCCACAGTTCCATATTCCACCGGTTCCATCACCTTCGCCACATTCCTCAAATACCAGTTGCGGGATTTGTAGGATGAACAGGAGTTGTAGACGGTTCGGGTTGTTGAGAAACGTGGAGAGGTTGGGTTGTGGGTTGTCATTCCCCACCATCCTTTATACAAACCGGTATAACCCAAACCTGCGCAACCCTTTCCCTACAACAACTCCATCCTTTCCATCCATGCTTCAACGGATCTTTCAGGAACGTGTTTGTTACCCTGTTATGGATTGTTCTGATGTTATTACCACATGCGGGATAATCCTCTGTATGTTCCAGGATGTACTGATCGAGCCATTTGGTTTTGACAAAATGGGCTTCGTGGGAATATGCGATTACTGCGGATTCTACTTCTTTTTGGATCTGTTTCCAGTTCATTGTTCCTACGGTCATCCCCACTCCTCTATATCGACATTTTCACGTGTCGATTCAATTACCCATCTTGGATGATTCTTACAGAACCATTCCAAAAGTTGTTTTTGCTCCAATACATCCATTATTATAGAATCTCCATGCGTTCCATCAATAAGTATTTCTCCAGCATATCGTCCTATCAGTGTATCTGCCTTATGAATTTTGAGCATTTTCACCACCAACACACGTAAAGTATCAACGCACCCGCAATCATTGGAATTATAACCAGCCAGAATACTACTATAATTTTATAATAGAGAATGCCGATCTCGGTTGCTTGGGATTGCTTTATCTCCTCTTCCCATAAACAGTAGCCTGTCATAACGTATCCCTTTCGATATTCATATCAATAATCGACATACACAACGACCAGAAAAAAAACATTGCACATGGGACAACTATCAAATCCTGTAAATATTGCGGTTCTCCGAATGCTTGTAACATTCTTGCTGCAAACAACCCGGTAAATACTACCGCAATTGCAAACTGAAATGACAGTAGTGATGTGAGATACCATCTACAAACTTGCAGAAGTATATCTGTGTAGTATGACATTTGATATTTCATATTTTATTCCCATCCCTCGATTGCCCCATTCCTCAAAAACATCTCCTGCTTAAACGCTCTCTTCAGAATATCCTCCCCCTTCTTCTCCTGTATGAACTGTGTGGGGAAGAGAACTGGTTTGTGTTTACATGGGCAGGTCTGCTTTGATTGACAGGTTGAATAGATTGGGCAGGGTTTTTTGGTTTGTGTCATTTGAAATCACCCACCAAATAGTAGCAAATCCATCCTGATATTATGGTTGCTGGCATTACCACAAAGATTACCAAAGCCGCACCACTGTATATAAAACCCGTATCTTTTGTTAAGATTACATATAGCCATGCTCCAATCATGGTTGCGGGTATCAGAGCGAGGGATACCAATATTGCGGTGTTGAGAGTATTCTCATTTTGAGTTGTCATTGTTTCTTTCCTCCGTATGGTAACTTAACCGGATAGTTCTCATGATTCGGTTCCAGTATATTTTCCATACACCAGATTTTATTTTTACACCGCAATTCTTCTGGTAATTGATGACACTTTCTTCGGATGGATTGGTTGCAATGTGAACACATAAGATCCACGAGTGCATTGTAAACTGAATATATATCTGTCATCATTTCTTCTCCCCATACATTTCTTTGTGCAAATCAAACGGGCATCTGTCATGAGCATTTGCCACAGAACAATAATAAGTCCCATCTGTGCAGCAGCCGCCAGAACCTTGTAGAGACGTGCACTCGCAATCTTCAAAAACAACCATTCCGTGATACGGGCACTCTGGATAATATACCCTCCACCTTCCAAATGCAAATTTTGTTTCAACCTTTGCCATCATCCCACCTCTTCCGCTTTGCCTTTTCCCATCTGCCAGCAACTCCTACCAATCGGATATTCCGGTGCTTTCCCCCTTTTCCTTAAACACGTCTCACTCGTTCCTTTACATTTTACAACCCAACAGAGTTCGTGTGGGTCATAGGAGATTTTTAAGTATGGACAGGATTGTGTCATTCATTCCTCCACTACAACCACATCAATCGTAACTTCGGAATCCTGGTTGTTCATCACCCAGATACAATCATCATTCAGATTATCCAAATCCATTTTGGCAATCTCTTCCAGCGTCGGAAGTTTCACCGAGGATGGTGATGTGTAATCTTCCGGGTTTGGTTCGTATATCAGCGTAGTCGTTACAGTCGCTTTGAGTTTCTTTGTCATACTTAATTATTAGTTGTTTGGATATTTAAATGTCACTAAAATAATCTATGAAAAAAGATTGAAAATGGGTTTAAACAGATTGCACTAATCCGGATGCCTTTCGAGATTCTATAAATCCCACTTCATAATTTGGTTCTACCATAAGAGATTCCGCTCGGCGAACTGCCAGACAATATCGCTCGTATGCTTCTTCTTCAGTTTTGAAATATCCGAGATGTTTTTGCCAGTTCCCGATATTTATTTTTGCTCTCCAACATTTATCTCTGTCAAACCAACTTACTCCTGGGTATTTGCTGGATTTGGGTATGTGAAGATTTTGCGCGTTCCCCCTCGGTGTCACAGAACGCAGATTATTTCTAGTGTTGTTCAAACCATTCCCGTCGATATGATCGTATTGCATTACGGATGGAATTGATATGACTTCAGAATGCATTCGTATGTGTCGTTGCCCACCATAACCACTACGAATCCTGATGTTGCGATATGCGTAATATGTCAGCCTGCTTTTTACTGCGTACCATTTAAATTGGTTAAGATATTCATAATCCTCATCATCGACCAATGCAACTTTTCCTTGTGTTAGTGGGATCTCTTTCATACTTTGACCTTCCAGCATTGCTGAGATACATTCAACCGTAACCGTTTTTTGGGGCAGTTTTTTTCATTGCCATTACACCATACATGCGAATCCCCATGCATAATACCGCGTTCAAGTTTGTCACATCGCTTTAACATAAAATAGTATTGGGGTTTAGAGTTATTAAGAGTTTCGATTAATATGTTTTCCCATTAAATGATTCTTTAAACCATCCCGGAAATTTTGATCCATTCTGTTTATAAATCTCCATAAACTTGGCATCAAGTATTATCGTAACCCCAAAATCCCCCGCTCCCCTGCATACTCTTCCACTCTGCTGAACACATCTCGATATCGCCTCTCCGGTATAATAATCACCGAACTTTTCTTTCCCCATCACCCGTTCCAACGTTCTCATCCTCTCATCTAAAGAAGCAAACGGAAACTTCAAAACAAATTGTACTTTTGCCCATGAGAAGTCGCCCCCGAAGTCCGCACCGGCGAGAATGAGATATCTCTTATCCGAATTTACAAACTTATCAATCGTTCCCATGAGATTTCCCCGTTCGTGCATCATACACACACCCTCACCCAACGCTTCTAACAACTTGGGCGCATGGTTCGACAAATTCCCTGCGTGGACTACGAACCTATCCGTATCATACAACCCTTCCGCCACTTCTGAAATATCCTTGATCTTATCAGCAGCACGTTCGATCAGCCACGGCTTCATTCCCAACTCCCTGCTTGTCATTTTCCCAACAGGAGAATAGAATATCCCTCTTCTCTGCCAAACCGAATAGGAATACTTTGGAACATCAAACTCCCCCAACGTAGCACTCACCAACAACACCCGTTTCCCCTTGAATATCTTATCCTTCAACACCCCTACTTTATCCGGGCTGATCTCAATATAGAACTTATCCTTACGCTGGTACTTAAAGCACAACTCATACTGATTCAATAAGAAGGATACATTGTATAGCATGTTCTGTATTGAGTACACTTGGTTTGATGGAGATGTCTTTAGAGCCTCACCAAGACCCTTTATTTCCATTTCAAGAAGTTCCTTGATGGATTTACTGGAATGATACTTTGGGTTGGAATAAACAAGTTTGGTGGGCTTTGCTATTTCTCTGAAGAATAAATCCGCTTCATCAATGACAATCAGTTCTGCATGTTTCATCAGGTTCCAAAAATTTCCAAAATTCACAATCACCGTCCCACCATTTTTGAGAACTCGCTGTGCTTCTCCTTGTGCTTTGATATAGGCACAGTCTGGGCAGGGATATTTCTGATACTTCTCTGTGGGTTTCTTCGAACCCGTTTCAAATGTAGTGCAGGGTTTCGACAGACACGTTTTAGAAGCGTTTGAACATGTGCTGTGGTAAGTTGTCTGATCGCAGGGTAGTTTTGTGTTGCAAGGTGCTCTGGATGCGCTCGGTGCATACTTACAAGGATACTCTGATTTACCATACAAAACGAAATCGTTAAAGTAACCTTTTGACAGCTGGGATTGCAAATATTTTCTAGGCTCAATTATTAGTGTGGGAGTCCCTCTTGATAGTTGTAAAAATACTGCGGATTTCCCACTTCCAGTATGGCTAATTATAGCAGCAGTATCTTTGAAATCTTTGAGGGAGTTGCAAGTACTGAGTTGTCCTGGATACATTGTAGGGAATGGGAAGTTTGGGATTGCCGGGACGAGTTCGGGAGAGTGGGTTTGCTGTTCGAGTTGTGATATGGCTTTGAATAAATCACTGTGGTTTGACATGTTACTCCAACTGATACGTAGGGTTTGGTTGGTATCCACAGTACGAACACCAGTGAAACCAGTCTGCTCTAATTACACCATTATTTGTAAGAAACAGATTTGTGTAAGATTCCATATTCCACCCACATTCTTTACAATATACTATTTTGCCAAGTTGTGTCTTTTTGTAAGTTGCCATGTTTCACCAGATTCTATGTTTGTTATGTTTCAATAATTTTGGAACGCTTTTTGTTAAATATTTCATCTAATAGTATTAGTAGATTTGGTTCCAAAAAATTGTTTACTATATAGTGTAGGTACACCGTGTTAATGTGTATTGGTGTTATTGTGTACTGGTGTCACATACAGTCGAACGATGTGTACTGGTGTCACAGTGTACTGGTGTCTTTGTGTTAATAATAGTTATGTTTATATATGTAAACAAGTGTTTAACTTTTAAAAAAGTTAAATGGATATTATGTTTCATCTAATCGTCATAAATTTTATCAATTTTGCGGGTTGTTAAATAAAGCATGTTTAATTCAAATTCAAACTTTTCAATATTTTTTCTTATCAAATCTACATAAGCAGTTGGTAATGGCGTTTCATCATTATCACGCATAATACCAATACATACACAAACGAAAGAAAGATCGGATTTTGTACAATGTAAAATATCAGCAGTTGAAGCGATGGTATCTGCCACATCTTTTTGAACAGTCAGGTAATATGATTTGTTTGTCCTTGCAGCAGAGTTCAACTGTATGGTCTGTTTCCTCAACTGCGCATAGGTATTCAACTTATTTACATCCGAACCTACATCGGAGAACAGGGAATAGATTTTATGATTAAGTACTGAGTATTTGTCGTGGTAATCTCTTTTGAGAAGGATCATGCCAAGTTCCAGAACTACCCCGGCATATCTCGTTGCGTGCATGTTGTGACGGTATGCAACCTGCGGGAACCAGTCGGCAATCTCCGGGGGGATTCTGAACCCAACCCTTGATGTTTCTTCGTCGTTATAGTTCCACCCGAGAGAACGATACTTTATAAATTCGGTAAAGGTTTTATCGTATACATCGGATTGGGGAACTGATTCTATAAGAGTTGCTACGTGTTTTTTCCAGTCGAACGAACCTATTGCGTCGTATCCATCTTCGGGTTCATTTGATTCAAACTGTTCTGGAATGGGCATTAGAATCCCACTCCTATAATGAGTAAGTTGTGTTTCATCATGTTGTCACCGCTCGGGCAATTGCCGTGGACACAACGCTGGACTAACAAGAAGAGTTGCCCGGGGATTGCACCCGGTACAATTCCGGCATTATGGGAATTTCACCCAACTATGCCTTTAGCGTCGTGTCCAGCGATGCATACAGATATGGGATTTTATTTGGGAATAAATCTATCGAAACGAATCAATCTCCGCATATGCCATCACACACGTTTCGATATCTAAAGTCTTGTAAAACCCACTCCTCAATTTTCAACGAATACGAATAAAAATTCTTTAATTTCTGTTCGTATGTTACGGGTTTCCATGCTCCAAATTTGGATTCAAACTTCCATGCTCCGGAATCTGATGACTCTATCAACGAAGCAATTTCCCTATCTTTAAGTACGGATAGTTGCATCCCGAACGTATGCCATTTTACATCTGCTAGTGATGTTATATGTTTAATATAATCTTTCAGTTGTTTTGTTTTTTTGCGCTGACATATCGAACCTATGGCTGTAATTGGTGTAAACAATCCGAAATGATGCATCAGAGATGCGCAATACGAATACTCATATTTTGAATACCCCTGTATTACCGATACCCATTCGCAAGGGATTTTATATTTCATACAGTCCCGCGTGTTCTGTATTGTCTGGTGAATGCGCTGAATGTTTGTTGTCTCTTTTGTTGTTAATCCATCTCTTCTAGTATTTGGTTCGCAGGGAAGATCCATTACACTTGCAAACGTTACCTGTGGATATTGCTGACAGAATGATATTATAAAATCAACATATTCTTTAACCGACCAGGGATAATCAGACCATTTTTTAAAACAGGTGAACCCCCCGGAATCCACCCATATTGTTTTTGGATTGGATAATATTGTTGGAACTACAAACTTATACCCGCCACGGGCTTTCTTCCAACAAGATGACGCGCTTATCAGAATATTATCGGCGGGTATTTTTAGATCGTTTCCAAACCCGATGCCATAGTAAAAGGTATGCATGATGTAATTACGTGTTTGCTTTGTATATATTTAAATAACGCGATTTATAAACATGTTATTCAAAAAAAAGTCTGCAAAAACTTCCAGAAATGTTCTAAAAAACATTTTTAAAATCTTGTGTGGGGGAATGGAGAAACCCCCACACACATGGCAACGAATATGTTAGAGACGCATTGAGATTCAAGATAGCGTTACAGTGCTTGTCCACTGTGAGAGTGCCTAGTACACACTCTTTACTTTTTTCCAAGAGGTGAATTCATGGATGTTTGTATCCTGGAGGGTAAGGCTCATGCACACAACATTCCCGCGATGGGGCTAATGCGTGTGTAATCATCGCCTATTATATGTTAGGGTTGATGTGATTTAAGGGTTACGATTTGGTTCTATTCTTCCATCAGCAAGCCCCGCCAATGCCACATACTCATCTTCAAACTTCGCTACAAGCAACCCGGCCTTTGCACCATCGACCATTACATTATCGGCCATCATTAACAGTTCAATATCACCCAGAGCATTCTCGGATAGAATGCCTACCATCTCCTGAAGATAGAGAAGATCGAACTTCCCGATCCTTACAAGTTTTTTGTTTTGATGTGCTTCCACTTGGTTGATCCATTCCTTGCTTATTGTTCCAACAGGGGCTTTTGTTCTCCCACAATCTTCGGTCATTCCGTTATCACCGGCACATACACAATCATACCTCTATCCAGATTTATATGCGATTCTTCCGTAATCACAACACACCTATACACATCCGATACTCTCGCCTTTGACGGAACGGCAATTCTCCAGCCGTTCTTTTTGTTCCCGCAAACCTTGTAGAACTTTTTCATAAATACATGTATGTTTTGAATCGATGAGAACCTTGCGGTTTTGTATTAAAATTTTGCAGAAAAAAGTATTATATGATATTGGAATCGCATTTAGGAGATGTGCAATCATACCTTGCTCGTCCAGTGGATTTCCTGGAGTCATCGCGGAACGATATTAATTACACCTTGCCGTTGCGCATCGAGCGAGATCAAACTCCTTGCATATGTCTTTGAAATGTTTGCCATGACCACCAATACCAAGTCTTTGATATGATACGGCATGCATCAATTCGTGCTTTAATATCTCACGGTATTGTTTTAGCATATTTACACACCCAAGATAATGTTTGTTTATGTATATTTTATTATCATTTCGGCTATAAAATCCGATTATACAGCATTTCCCACATCGGGAATG
>Ga0172380_10009164_pt1 | contig 10615 bp, 10 predicted proteins | sample Leawe162metaG_FD_119747 | JGI IMG/M metagenome (GOLD analysis project Ga0172380, IMG submission 119747) | Leachate microbial communities from a municipal landfill in Southern Ontario, Canada - Leachate well 162 metaG | ecosystem: Engineered > Solid waste > Landfill > Unclassified | place...
AGGAGTTACAGGAGATAGATATGGACCCCGACGGCGAATCATTTACAAAATAGTGTAGGGGGTGTTAATCATAGACACCCTCTATGGAGGTGCTCTATGATTGCTTTGGAATTTATAGCGTTGACTAAGACTGCCGCAATTCGTAAGGCGACAAATTACTGGTATACTAATTTTTATGGAGTTCGTAGTTTTCTTGATTTTCTAGGTGACTGCGTTCTTAAAAAGGTTGATTTAAATTATTCTGTAATTTATAGGGGACCTGGACCTGGAGATATTGATGGTTACTAAAGAAAAGATCGATGATTTTTTTAAAGGATTTGTTCAAGATGGTCCCCAAAAATTTTATGACAGTGTTGTGGCCATAGGTACTGTGTGGCGTTCGCAACCAGCTGCTACTTGTTTGGTTGAAGAAAGTTTATTACAACATTCTTATGAAGCTTTAAAAAGGGCTAGAGAGATTGAACAACAAACAGATGGTTCTAAGGCTGACGATTGGCGGCTCATGTCATTTTTATTAAGAAAAGCTGCTCATAAACTATTTCGTAGTTTTAATTCGGAGAGTACACACTTGGGATTTTTTAGGTTGGTTAAATAATGGCAATAATTACCATAAGTTTAACAAGTTTTGGGCCATATTTTATTTCTGGTATTCCAAGACAAGTTGAACTTGAGACAAACATACCAGCAATTATTTTCTATTCACTTGATGGCAGTGATCCATCTTATTTTTCTCCAATTTATCTAGGACCTATTAATTTACCAACTGATAATTCTGTAAGACTTAGAGTTTGGGCTGTAAGTGGAGAAGATAGTGGAACACTTGATGTTACTTTTAGTGTAGATAATTCTAAATTATTTTATCCTAGAAGAAGTAAGGCTGTTGGAAGTTTGGGTATAGCTGTAGACGCTTATGGCGTACCTGTTGTACTTGTAGATGGTTATGGAGTAGATGCTTACAATAATGTTGTAATGCCAGTTCGAAGATCTGATTATCCACTATATGAATTAGAAATAAAATACTCTACAACTGGTCCAGATGGTTATGGACCTGGTACAATGTTTGTTTTGGGAGCATATCCTTCAGAATTCTGGCAAGATGATGCTGTTAGCGAAGAAACAAGCTCTCCAAATAATATGAATGTTTTCTTTAATCCAAGATCTTTATATATAGTAATAGATGGAAGAAATGGATATGATGATGAATCGATCCATCCAATAATGAAACCGTGGGCTGGCACTTTAGATCCCACAAAATATCTTCAAGGTAAAACATTTTTTCAACCAAATCCGTTCATATCTGGCGGATTAGTAAGGTCTTGTTTTAATTATAGTACAGGTGTTGCTGTTTTTTATTATTTTGATTCTGTAGAGTGCCGCTGGATTAAATCAATTCAGAATTTTGATACATCTACTGTACCACAAAGAATTGGTGACAGAAGACAATATGGCCCGCCTCTTGTAATCCCTTGGATTTATAATAGACGTAGTATGATATAAAGGAAATTAAATGAGAAGAAAAGAAGCTCAGAAACTAGAAGGTATAGAGTTAGTTTTATCTGCTAGTAGATGTAAGACATATAAAGATTGTCCAAGAAAATATTACTATACATATATTGAAAAACTTCCTAGAAAAGAATGGGAACATTTTGATTTAGGAGAATTAGTACATGGTGTCTTAGAAATATTTCACGGTCAATATAAAAGTGATAAATACCTGCCAACCAATCTTGCTCATCTTATGAAATTTGCATTTCAGACTCAACAATATACAATAGAAAAAAATAAGAATTCTCTTCTATCTGCTGAAGTTCTTATTGATGCAAGAGATATTCTTAGAAATTATATGTTGAATCTTAAACAAAAAGGGCTAAACTCAGAAATAGTTGTAGTTGAAGAGGCTTTTAATATTCGTCTTAATGATAAATATAGTATTCAAGGATATATTGATCGTCTTGATATAGATCCAGATGGTCTATATCATATAAAAGATTATAAAACAAATAAAAGTGATAAATATATGGATCCTTTTCAACTTAAAACATATGGTATTTATTTGCTTGATAAATATCCTGATATAGATATGTTTCGTGGTTCATATATTATGTTAAAACTTAATAGCCAACAGGTCTCTTATGATTTTAATAAAGAAGATGTTACCGATATTAGAAAAGATTTAATAGAACTTGCTGATAAAATTTCTGAAGAAGAAAGGTGGATTACCAAACCAAATAAATTATGCGATTGGTGTGATTTTAAGAATCCATGTTTTAATACTTGGTAAGGATTATAAACTATAAAAGTAATAAATTTAGGTTCTAATTTTCTAGTTATGTTATTGTAAATAATAATGAAATATATATATTTCATTTTATGGGACAGGGTTTTATGAATATTTGAAACTATGTCTGGGATTATAATTAATTGTTATAATTATGGTACTACATTATATGCTACAAGTTTTGAAGATGCTAAGCAAGATATGTATATTTATGTTAGAGGGTATTATAAAATATAAACAAATTGAAGGTACATCTTTATCAACTTTTTTATATACTTTTATAACCAACGAAATAATAGATGCTAGTAGAAATAAAGAAGTTCGTTGTTGTACCAAATCTGTAGTTTTCTTTTATGATGTATCTTTTGTAACAATTGTTGAAAAAATCCAATAGAAAAAATTGATTTATTTGAACATATAAAAGCTGGGATGGCAAATGGGAAAATATAATGTTAAGAATTTTTGTATTAGATAAGAATATTAATAGAATGAAAATATAACTGCTTGGGGTTTAGCTCGCTCTTTACGTCGTAAATTTGACGATGTAAGGAAAATTTGATATTGTAATGGAGAAAGATCTAATGTTTTTACAGCTAGATAATTACGCAAAAGAGTGGTTGATAAAATACGCTCATGAACTTCCACCAGAAGAATTATCAAAAGAGTGTGAAAGGGAAGAAAGTATTGGTGAATGGCCAACTCCAGAGCCAGTTGTAAATCCTGGTATTTTTAGTGAAATTACCTCTCAAAAGGATTTTAATAGAATAATTGGTGACCCACAAAATTGGAATCAAATTCATAGCCGTAGAGATTTATATGAAAAATGGATTATTCCACATGCGATTATTTTATTTGGAAAGAATTGGTTTGATCGAGTAAAATGGAAAAAATCGGTTCATCGTGGAATATCTTTTCCGCTTTTTAGTGATGAAGATAAGAATTTTGCTATTAAACATAAAATAAAATTGGAAAACGCAACGGCTGGCAAAGCTATTATAGCCAAAATAGTTGCTAAAACGGCATATGCTCTTGATATTTATTTAGAAGGGAAATGGCTAGATGAATCGGCCACAATTAAAAAGCCAGGTGGATACATAATTGATTCCATAAGAAACGAATTTGTAAGAGATATAGGAATTGATCTTGGTTATAAATTAAGTTCTGTATTAGCTTGTCCATATTGCCTTTCTAATAAAAATATAAATAAAAAAACACCTTTAATACATAATGGATCTAAACAATTTTCTTGTCCTAAGTGTGAAGACTTATCAAAAAGTTTGGAGTATATTAAACAAGAAGATACAGAAATTCAAGAGAAATTTAGAGGTGCTAAAAAGTTTAGAAATTTTATTGGTATCACTTGTATATGTCCATCGGAAAAATGTACTGGATATTTTGTACCAATAAATTGTATTGATTTTAGTATGTGGAAAGTATCTAATGAAACTCTGTTTAAGAACAAAATACAAGAGATTGGTGTGACGGTCAGAGGTTTATCTGTTCCTAAAAACACACAATCTTTTGTTGAGCCGCCGAAAGAAATTCTAGATTTACAAATGGAATGCCCATATTGTTATACTAAATTTACCATAGGGTCTGCATTAAAAGTAAAAAGCGGTTTTAAAGGAAAATCTGGAATGTTTACAGGATTACCATCTATTACGATTTGGGAGAAAAAATGTACAACATCGTTAGATCAAAGTATTAATGAAGATAATAATGAACTTTCCCAAAAAGATAGTATAGTTGATGATTTCTTTAATATTGAAGATCAAATTTTAGCAAAACAAAAAATTAACATATTAATTGATGAATTAATAATAAATATGGCTAAAATTAATAAAGGTCCTGTTTCTGGTTTAACAACTTGGTGTTTCTATGAAGCTACTATAGAGTGGATGATAAAATATTGGAAAGATACAGCAAAATATTTTTTTAGTTGGAATATAAAAGAACGAAATATGACTACGAAAGAAATGGAATTATATCCTGGAGAAAATAAGAAAAAAATGACAATAATTCCAAGAGGCCAAGAAGTATCAATACATCAATCTTTATTTCATAATTGGATGAATATTTTAGAAAAACATATTAAAGATTTTGCTAAAACGGGTTCTAAGATTCAATCAATAAAAGATTTTGGTTGGTTCTGTCGTGCTCCAAAATATACTGGCGGTCCAGAGTCGACTTTTTGTTCGATAGTAAACTCCAAAATGAGGATTTTGAACCAATCGAATATTACAAGTTCACAACCGCAAAGATTTACTCCAAGAATTGCTAGAGTGTTATCAATACATAAAATTAAAAATAAGGTTGTTGATCAAAGTGTTAATTATGTAAATGGAATAAAATTTTGTGAATGGCAAGCAATTAGAATGGAAGATTTTTCTGGGCTTAAACCTGGAGATTTGGTTAAAGTAAAAGTTTTATTAATGCCAGGTCACACTACACATGCACCAATACAACGTATTATTCGTCTTAGAACAATGGTTCTCTCACCCATAATAGATAGAATAAAGAACGAAGAATTGGAAAATAAGCGTGATATTGATTTTTGGCAACGACGTAAAAATTTAATACAGAAATCCAGAGAAATGACTGGAATTAATCTTTGTTTAAAGGAGTAAGATATGACAGAAGAAATTAAAGAACAAGAAAAATTACATCATGTTGTGTCCGTAGAAAATCTCGAAGGACTAAAACGCAAAGTTAATATTACAATTGATATGGAAGGAGTTAAACTTGCTTTAGATCAAGCTGTAGAGGTTGTAGCAAAGAAAGTCCAAATTAATGGCTATAGAAAAGGTAAGGCTCCAAAACAGTTGGTTGAAAAACGGTGTTCAGATGAAGTCAAAAATGTTGCACTTTTTATGCTTACTCAAAGTGGTTTTTCTCGTGCCTGCCAAGAACAAAGATTAGTTCCGCTCAGCGAGCCAAAAGTTCAAAATGCTGATATCCATGTTGACGGGTCATTTAATTGTGAAGTAACATTAGAAGTAAAACCAACTATTGTCCCAATGGGATATATTGGTATGTCATTAAAGAAACAAACCTTAGATTTAAACATGATGCTTGAACAAAGATTATCAGATCTATATGAATATCATTGTGTACGTGAAGTGCGTAAAGAGGTTCAAGAAGGTTTCGAAGTGACATTAGATTTTTGGATTTTGCTTGGTGATCAAAAAATTAATGAAGGAAAAGATCAAGTTTTTGTAATTAAAAAGTCTCAGGAAGAACCTTTTGGAGAAAATTTACTTGGAGCAAAAATGGGAGATATACAAACTTCTAGTGTTGTACTTCCAGAAAGCTATCCAGAATATAATGGTCAGACAGCCATAGTAAAGATGGATATTAAATTGGTTACAGAAAAGGTAAAGCCAACTGCTGATCAATTGGTTAAAAAAATGCAAGCGCCTTCTTATGAAGAACTGTTATCTATAGTAAAAACTGATGTTGAGAAAACTATACAACATCAAGAGCGTGCTGCCCTTGAAGAACAAGTTGTTGATAAACTTATTGAAATACATAATTTTCTAGTTCCAGAATCTTGGGTTGCTGACGAAGAAAAATATCTAATTAATCAAATCAAAATGAAGAATCCAGATGAAGAGGTTAAGAAAACTTTTCATCAAATGGCAGAGAGGAATGTTAAGCGTACATTTTTAATTGAATCAATTTATGAGGTTGAAAAAGATATTAAAATTACTGAAGAGGAAGTTGAAACTTTTATTAAAAAAGAGGCAGGTCGGCTTAATACAAGTACTTTAGCACTCAAGAGTGAGCTTAAGAAGCAAAATATGTTAGATGGGGTGTTTGGTTTAATTAAGAATAGTAAAGTAATGGATTTTATTATTACTAATGCTCAAATTGAGGAAATTATGTCAACACATACTTGTCACCAAGAAGAATGTTTGTGTGGACAAGAATGTAAACAATGTTTTTGTGAAACAAAAAATAAAAATGGAAATTAAAGCTAATTATTATAAAGATGATTTTATATTAATAATTACTAAATTTAAAGAAGTGATAATCTTAATTACAAATAAGAAAATGTTTCATTTGTAGATCTATTTTTAATTTGGTATTTAAAATTACTAATAATAACAAAAAGATATATTACTAAATTGAAAAAAATTATTGAAATTTAAGGAGAAAAAAATGACAGATGCTATGGTACAAGGTTTTGTGGTTGATTCTTTTACAATAAAAAGTGATACTATAAAGGTTATTTTAAAAGGAGAAAAAGATAATATTAGAGCTGGAATTGATGATATTGGTGGGGTTGTCACATTGTTAGAAATTTGTGCCACGGCTGGTAAAGAGGCACCTATTAATTGTACTCTACTATATAATGCTTTAGAAACAACAACATTTCAACATCCATTTGTTGTTGTAGATTTCGTTGTAAAGCAAGACTTCATAAAACTTAAATTAGAGGCCGTTGAAGTAGAGAATGGTACTTCAATGGAGGATGTAGCAAAATCCTTAACATTACATGCTAGAGAGAGGGAAGACAAGCCAGTTGAGTTAGCTTTACCAGGAACTATATAATAAAAAAAATGAATTCAACATTATCAAAATTGGGGGTAAATCGTATTGTTGGAAATGGTTGTAAATGTAGTTCTCTTCAATTAACATATAGTTATAGTTTACCATATGGGCTAGATATTGGAATTGTTGAATATCTAGCCCATTTTGGTAAATCTTCTACATCTTTTGAAAAGCAAGCAATATTAAAAATAGAGACGCAGGATTTTTCTATAACTGGCATAAGAAGATTAAAGCAGATTAAATTTGTTTTAAAAAATGGAAATGTTAGCCATTTAATAGACCAATTTGAAAATTCTATTGTACAATGGCTAGAAAAGAGGAATGAATGATAGATTTTGTTAATCTACACACACACACAAATATAGGTTCAATGTTAGATGCTCTATTAAGTGTTGATGATCTTTTTAAAAAGGTTAAAGAGTTTGGGCAAAAAGCGATTGCTATAACTGACCATGGAACTTTAGCCGCTCATTATGATGCTTTTAAAGCATATAAGAAAACGGGGATTAAGTTTATTCCTGGTTGTCTATTAAAAGGACAAGAAATTATAACAATAAATGGTGTAAAATGCGTTGATGAAATAAAAATTGGAGATATGGTTTTAACTCATAAGGGAAAATTTAAAAGGGTGCTTTCTATTAGTAAAAAAGAATATAGTGGATTTATTTATGAAATAATTTTTTCAAAGAGAAGTAAAAGAAATTCTTTAAAATTAACAGAGGAACACCCAATTTTTATACGAGATAATAATGGAAATTTTGATTGGAAATCTCCAGGTGATATTGTATGTGGTAGATACAGAAAATGTGTAGGAATTGATAAATGGAATTCATATGTTTGTTTGCCAAAATTAGAAGAAGAGGACTCGTGTATTGATTTAATTGAATATTTACCTAAAACTTTTAGTTCTACATTAGATAATTTTATCAAAAATAAAAGTTATGAGTGGAAAATCCCCAGATATATAACAATGGATAAGGAATTTGCATATTTATTGGGGTTATATACTGTAGAGGGCTCTATTAAGAGGATTAATAAAGAAAAAATAAACGGAGAATTTGTATTTTCTTTCGGAAAAAATGAAATCAAATATGCTAAACATGTAAAAGATATTTTAAAAAATAAATTTAATATCGATACTAATATAAACATAAGAGAAAATAAATCTATTATAGAAGTATGTGGTTGTTGTTTGCCATTCGCACATTTTATATCTTCAATGTGTGGAATTGGTTCAAAAAACAAAAAAGTCCCTAGTTTTATTTTTAGTACAAAAAAAGATATTAAATTAGAATATATAAATGGCATATTGGATAGTGATGGCAAAAATATTAAAAGTGGCTGCCAAAATCTACATACATCTTCTAAAAATTTAGCCTGGGGAATTAGAACTCTATTAGTTAATTTCGATATTTGGGTAACAATAAATGAAATTTTTAATAACAAAGAAAGTAGTTACATGTTGTGTATACAATTAAATAATAAAACAAAATTCAGAAGAAACTTGATTGATGATAAATATATTTGTAAACCAATAAGAGAAATTAAAAAAGAATTTAAAGAAAATATAGATGTTTTTAATTTTGAAGTAGAAGATAATCATAGCTATGTTAGCGATTTTATTTTACATAATTGCGAAATGTATTTTGTACATTCTTATGACCTTATTGAGAATGCTAATGGCAAAGGTAAAAAGAAATCAGAGCGGAGCAAGCATCTTGTATTATTAGCACAAAATCAAGAAGGTTATAAAAATCTTCTTAAAATTAATTTTTCTGGATATGAGAATTATATTATGCTTTTTGGAAGAATTTTCCCAAGAATAAGCTGGGATATTCTTGAAAAATATTCTGATGGGTTAATTTGTACATCTGCTTGTTTAAATGGCCCCATTTCTGTTCTAATTACAGATGGAAAATATGATGAAGCCGAAGAATTGGCACAAAAATTTTCATATTTGTTTAAAGATAGATTTTATATTGAGCTACAGCCACATTTACTTAAAAATAATAATGTTGATCAGGACGCAAACAATAGACAATTAATAACTATAGCACAGAAATTTGGTATTCCAATAGTCTGTGCAACAGATACTCATTATATAACTCGTCAATCTGAGAAATATCATGATGTATTAATGGCTCTTAATTCAAAAGATCCTATAGATGATCCAGATAGACATAGATACGGAATTGATGATTTTTATGTAAAAACTGGAGAAGAGGTTTTTAATTTTCTAGAAAAGCATTATGGTAAAGACATTGCAGCTGAAGCTGTCGGTAATACTATTAAAATAGCTGATATATGTGAGCCTCCTGATTATATTATTTCTGGTGGAAATCATCTTCCTGTTTTTGCCCCAAAAGATGAGGTAGACTATCCAGAGTTTCTGGAATGGAGCAAGAAGAATAATGTTAATAAACTAAAAGAAGATGCCGCTTTCATGAGATTTAAAGTTTTTAAGGGATTTATTGCTAAATTTAAACATTTACCAAAAGAAGAAGCTGCTATAAGGTTTGAGAGAGTTAAGAAAGAATTTACAATTCTTGAAAAAAACAATTTCTCTTCATATTTGTTAGTAGTTGCAGATTTTATTAAATGGGCTAAGGAACATGAGATATTAGTGGGGGTTGGTAGAGGATGTTTAGCTGGCGACGCATCGGTTTTAACAGAAAATGGCTATAAAAATCTTAAAGATATAAATACCAAAGATTTTGTATATACTCATAGTGGAAAATTAAAAAAAGTTAACAATGTTTTTAAATATGAAATTAATGAAGATTTGTTGGAAATAAAAACAGATTTTTCTTTTAAGACTATTAAACTGACAAAAGATCATTTAATTTATGGAAGCAAAGCAGTACAAACTAAAAGACGCGAGCAATCTATTAAAAATAATTGGAAATGCTATAAAGAGAAAAAATATAATATAGTTAATAATCCTAGCTGGTTTACAACAGAAGAATTAAAAAAGGATGATTTTTTATTTGTTTCTTTTCCGCAAAAAAAAGATATTACATATGATGATATAGATTTATCAAATTTTATTTGTAATAATTATACTTATGACGATAATTTTATATATAAAAATATTCCTAAAGTTAATAATTTTTCTTTAAGGAAAATGGCGGAAAGTATAGGAATTTCTAGAAGAACTCTACAAAAAATTAAAAGAAATAAAGGGGCGACATGTAAAAAAATAACTTTAGAATTAATCAGTAATTATTTAGAACTTAATAATAATAATTTATCAAATTGGCTTAACAATAAGAATGTAGAAATTATAAAATATAATAGGTTTATTAAAGTTGATGAAAATTTTGTTTATATGATTGGGCGGTGGCTAGGTGATGGATGGATTAATGACAAGCATAATTCTTACTCATTAGGAATTGCTTTTAATAAAAATGATTTATTTGGTTTAAATAAGATTAAGGATTATTTTGAATCATTGGGTTTTTATTGTGGAATTTGTTCACATGAGAAGAAAGAATTAAATCAACTATATATTTACGATAGAATTTTAACAAATCTTTTTAGAAATTTGTTTAAATATTATAAAGATTCATCTAATACAAAATATATTGGTAATTTTAAGTACTTATCAAATGATTTATTAAAATCCCTTATGCTTGGTCTAAAACATTCAGATGGACACACTGAGATGGCGAGAGAGTCAATTGATACTACAAGTATTCAATTAACAAATGATATAAGAGAATCTTTATTGTATTTAAAAATTCCAACATCTGTTCAAATTAGAAAAGGATCAAAATCAGATAA
>Ga0172380_10009165_pt1 | contig 10614 bp, 9 predicted proteins | sample Leawe162metaG_FD_119747 | JGI IMG/M metagenome (GOLD analysis project Ga0172380, IMG submission 119747) | Leachate microbial communities from a municipal landfill in Southern Ontario, Canada - Leachate well 162 metaG | ecosystem: Engineered > Solid waste > Landfill > Unclassified | place...
ATTTCAATTCAAATCATCTCATCATCAGCCTGGTTACCCCAAGCACCAACGCACTCTGCGGACCCGCCAGCAGTTGGATCGCAATATTGAGGAGCGGGGAGATGACATATGAGAATACGTTGGTGAAAAACACCAACACAATGATGATTATCATGCCATAGGGCTCAATGCGCGCCAGGGCGTTTGCCTGCTGTTGCGGGAGCAGGCCCACCATCACCCGGCCACCGTCAAGGGGCGGCACCGGAATCATGTTGAAGATCGCCAGGAGCAGGTTGATATAGACCGAAAAGGCCAGCATCATGATCAAGGGCTCCGTTACCATGGCCAGGGTGGAACCTGGCATGGCAGGGCTCCCGAAAGCCACCACTCCCCGCAGAAGAAAGGCCGAGACCGTTGCCAGGGTGATATTGGTGATCGGCCCGGCCGCAGCCACCCAGATCATGTCCCGTTTGGGATTGCGCAGATTCGAGAACACTACCGGCACCGGCTTGGCCCAGCCGATCCCGATGATAAAGATCATCAGTGTGCCAATGATGTCGATGTGCTTGAAGGGATTAAGGGTCAACCGCCCCATCATGCGGGCCGTCGGATCACCGAAACGCCAGGCAACCAGGCCGTGGGAAACCTCGTGGCAGACAATAGCCAAAACACCCGGCACCAGCATGACCGACAGCTTGAAAAGCAATTCATCCATTCAGGTTCCTTGAGGGAGGGGGATAATTAACAAGCATGTAGTTCTAGCAGAGTACAGGATTAAAGTCAATTGGCCCGGAATTGTATATATCAACAGCGTTTGCCGCTCGACGAGGAAGATCAATCGACCTTGTAAAAGGGGCTAAATTTTTCCCGGATCGCCCGATTTACTTTTGAAAAACCCGGGTATACTGGTATAACCTGCAAACAATCAGGACATTGACAAAGGTATCAACTTGAAAAGCGAAAATTCAGCACTTCAATATCTGGCATTCCTGGAACACGAATCCATCCGGATTATACGAGAAGCGGTCGCCGAAGCGGAGCGGCCGGTGATGCTCTACTCCATCGGCAAGGATTCCTCGGTCATGCTCCATCTGGCCTTGAAAGCCTTTTACCCGATGAAGCCCCCCTTCCCCCTCCTCCATGTCGATACCACCTGGAAGTTCCGTGAAATGATCGCCTTTCGCGACCAGACCGCGGCCCGCACCGGGATGGAACTCATCGTCTATACCAACGAAGAAGGCATTCTGCGCGGCGTAACCCCATTTAGCCACGGCAGCCGGATCTACACGGACATCATGAAGACCGAGGCATTGCGCCAGGTGCTGGACAGCCACGGCTTTGACATGATCTTCGGCGGAGCGCGCCGGGATGAAGAGAAGAGCCGCGCCAAGGAACGGGTCTTCTCCTTTCGGGATGCAAAGCATCGCTGGGACCCGCGGGGCCAGCGACCCGAACTCTGGAACATTTCGAACCTAATGAAGAACCGGGGGGAAAGCTTCCGGGTCTTCCCCCTCTCCAACTGGACCGAACTCGATGTATGGCGCTATATCGGCCAAGAGCAAATTCCGGTGGTGCCGCTATATTTTGCCGCCCAGAGACCGATGGTCGAGCGGGAGGGGCAACTGATCATGGTGGATGACGACCGTATGCCCCTTGCCCCCGATGAAACGCCCCAAATGCGGCTGGTCCGCTTCCGGACCCTGGGCTGCTATCCCCTGACAGCCGGCGTGGAGTCGGACGCCGATACCGTGGCGAAGATCGTCACGGAACTGGAAGAAGCAAGCACCTCGGAGCGCTGCGGCCGCCTGATCGATTTCGACCAGGCCGGCAGCATGGAAAAGAAGAAACAGGACGGGTATTTCTAATGACACACAACGACGGCGTATTGCGCTTTCTGGCCTGCGGCAGTGTGGATGACGGCAAATCGACCCTCATCGGGCATCTCGTTCATCTGACCGGTAACCTGTACGACGACCAGTTGCAGCTGTTGAGGGAGGAAAGCAACCAGATCGGCACAGCCAACGGGTCCATCGACTATTCACTGCTCCTGGACGGCCTGATGGCCGAGCGCGAGCAAGGGATCACGATTGACGTTGCCTACCGTTACTTTGCAACGCCGCAACGGAAGTTCATCGTGGCCGATACGCCGGGGCACGAGCGCTATACGAGGAACATGGCCACCGGCGCCTCCCAATGCTCGGCGGCGCTCATCCTGCTGGACGCGCGGCTAGGCGTACAACCGCAGACGCGCCGGCATACGCTCATCTGCGCCCTGATGGGCATCGGCCACATCCTTTTTGTTGTCAACAAGATGGACATGACCAACTATGACGAACGGGTCTTCACAGGGGTCAAGACTCAGTGCCACCAGTTGGCGGCAGACCTCAAGCGCTTCGGCCTGCCCTTGAAGGAACACGCGATCGTGCCGGTATCGGCCCTCAACGGCGACAATCTGGCCGCCCTTTCCGCCAATATGCCCTGGTACAGCGGGACAACCGTAATGGAGTGGCTGAATAAGCTGCACAAATCCACAAACAACAACGGTTCCGCCTGCCGCTTTCCCGTGCAGTACGTGATAAAGATAGCCCGCTCCGGCGATGGTTGGCAGCCGGACGTTGACGCGGCATTGCGCGAGAACGGTTCCGGGACCTTCCGCGCCTATGCCGGGACAGTGGTGTCAGGCAGCCTGAAAAGGGGCGACAATGTCGTGATCTTGCCGTCCGGGGTTCAATCAAAGGTTGAAGAGATATGGAGCGGCAATCAGGTGTTGCCAAAGGCCGGGGAAGGGATGGCGGTTTCCGTGACCCTGGCAGGAAACCACGACATAGCCAGGGGAGATGTAATCGTACCGAAGAACGACCGCCCGGAGATGGCCAACCTCTTCAAGGTGAGGCTGGTCTGGATGGACGAAGCCCCTCTCTTTGCCGGTAGGCATTACCTGTACAAGGGACTGAATGGCACGGCAACGGCAGAAGTCACCCGCATCCGGGACAGGATCGAGCTGGACGCCTACCAGTTGCTGGCAGCCAGCCAGCTCAGCCTGAATGATATCGGGGAGGCTGAACTGCTCCTCTCGCGGCCCATCCCCTTTGATCCGTATCCGGAAAACCGGGAGACCGGCGGCTTCATCCTGATAGATCGCTTTTCCAATGCCACGGTTGCCTGCGGCATGATCCAGCACGCCCTGCGCCGCTCCGCCAACGTGCACTGGCAGCGCGAAGAGGTCAGCAGCCTGGAACGAGCCGCCATAAAAGGTCAGAAACCTTGCGTGGTGTGGCTCACCGGTCTGTCCGGCGCCGGCAAGACGACCATTGCCAACAGCCTTGAGCGCAAACTCCTCGAACTGGGCTGCCATACCATGCTTCTGGATGGCGACAACATCCGCCACGGACTCAACAAGGATTTGGGTTTTATCGAAGCCGACCGGATCGAAAACATCCGACGCATCGGCGAGGTGGCAAAACTGATGACCGATGCCGGCTTGATAGTCATTGCCGCTTTCATCTCACCCTTTCGCGCCGAACGGGTCATGGTCCGCAACCTGCTGCCGCAGGGGGGATTCATCGAGGTCCATGTAAACACGCCCATCGAGGAGTGTGAGCAGCGCGACCCCAAGGGGCTTTACCGCAGGGCGCGCAGCGGCTTGATCCCAAATTTTACCGGCATCGACTCGCCATACGAAATACCGGAAACCCCCGAAATCAACCTGGATGCCTGTGGCTGCGAAGCAGACGCATGCGCAGCCGTCATCATTCGCTATCTCAAAGAACATAAATTGCTCGCGTAACCAGCCGGCATGCAGCAATATTTTTTACAATGAATTCAGAGCAATCAACTCCAATATACTGAATGCCGATCCAATCAGATGATAACAGGGAGAGACCATGACCGCCCCCCGCGACCTTGGCGAGCATATCGCTGAACTGCTGTCCATCGACAAAAACGCACTCCCCCCCGACGGCGGCGAGCACTTCAATCGCCTGATCTTTGCCAAAAGCCCCTACCTGCTCCAGCATGCCGAAAATCCGGTGGACTGGTACGAATGGGGTGAGGCGGCCTTTGCAAAGGCCAGGGACGAAAACCGGCCGGTCTTCCTCTCCATTGGCTATGCCACCTGCCATTGGTGCCATGTCATGGCGCACGAATCCTTTGAAGACCAGGAAGTAGCCACTGTCCTGAACCGTTATTTCGTCAGCATCAAGGTTGACCGGGAAGAGCGGCCGGATATCGACGACTTCTACATGACCGTCTCCCACCTGTTGACAGGAAGTGGCGGCTGGCCCTTGAACATCTTCCTGACCCCGGACAAACGCCCCTTCCTGGCCATCAGCTATCTACCCAAACATGGTCGCGGCCAGAGCAGCGGCCTCATGGAACTGCTGGCCAACGTCACCACGCTCTGGCGCCAGAGATCGGACCTGATCGACAAGAACTGCAACGGGGTCATGGAGGCGCTGGGAAACATCTCCAGTCCGGTTGCGCAGCAGAGCGCCGATCTGAAGGAACTCTGCCGCCAGGCCTTTGAACAGCTGCAACGTATGTACGACTGGGAAATGGGCGGCTTTGGCGCGGCCCCGAAATTCCCCATGCCGATCTACATCAGCTGGCTGCTCGGGCAAGCCCAGGACGGCAATAAACTGGCTTTGAAACTGGCCTTGCCAACGCTGCAATCAATACGTTTCGGCGGCATCTGGGACCAGTTGGGAGGCGGGTTGCACCGCTACTCAACAGACCGTGAATGGCTCGTACCACACTTTGAAAAGATGCTTTACGACCAGGCCTTGGTGGCCTTGGCGGCCCTGGAGGCCTTCCAGGTCAGCGGCGATGAGTTGTTCCTGCATATGGCCGAGGATATCTTTGTTTTTGTCGAAAGGGAATTGCGGGCACCGGACGGTGCCTTCTGCGCGGCCCTGGATGCCGACTCGGAAGGGGTCGAGGGGAAATTCTACGTCTGGGGAAAAACAGAGATCACGGATTGTCTCGGCACAGACGCCGAGCTCTTCTGCAGTTTCTTCAATGTAACCGACAAAGGCAACTTCGAGGGCCGCACCATCCTCAGCATCCCGTCCTGGCTGGATGAGTTCTGCAAGCGCGAGGGTCTTGACCAGCAAGAGACCGAACAGACCCTGGAGCGCTGCCGGGCACGGCTGCTGGAGCTGCGGGGGGCGCGCATCCGCCCGTTCCGCGACGACAAGATCATTACCGCCTGGAACGGCTTGATGATCGCGGCCCTGGCCAGGGGTGGATCGGTCAGCGGAAAGAGCGAATATCTGGAACTTGCCGGCCGGAGCGCCAGCTTCATCCTGGGAAACATGCGCCGGGAAGATGGCAGGCTGCTGCGCAGCTTCCTGAAAGGCGCCTCCGCAGTGCCAGCTTTCCTGGAGGATTACGCCAACCTTGCCTTTGGCCTTCTGGAACTGTTCGAGGCCACCCTTGACTCGACCTGGCTGGAGGAGTCTGTGCAACTTGCAGAGGCCGCATTACGGTATTTCCGCGACCCGGCCACCGGCTATTTCGTCACAATCGGCCATGACGCGGAACAGATGCCGGCCCCGTTTTCCTTGGATCATGACGGAGTCACCCCCTCGGCGGTTTCCATGATGTCTCAGGTCCTGGCCCGTCTCTCCAGCGCCTGCGACCGGCCCGCTCTGGCCGATTATGCCCACCAGGCCCTTTCCGGGCGGTTGGCCGTGGCCGAACTCCAACCGCTGGCCCACCTTGGCGCCCTGCGGGCACTGGCCCTGTTGGAGACCGAGCCTGTCACCATCACCTTCAGCGGCAACCTGAATGGAGGGGAAATCCGCAAGATGCTCGCCATTATCAGGCGTCACACCTTGAACGGCTGCACCATCAAGAGAGTGACGGAGTCTGAAGCGGCCGGCGTGCAGGTATGCGGGGCCGGCCGTTGCCATCCTGCCATCAGGGACGCATCCGAACTGGATGCCCTGCTGGGAAGACTGTTTAGCGCTGTCTAGTGAGTTACCGGGATAGACCTGCGAAAAAAGCGGCGTGATTGGAGGTAAAAAATGGTGGGTCATGCTTCAAGATCGCCGCTATGGCAGGTTCCCGCTTGAATTCGTTGGCCAGGAAGCCACGCACCTGTTTCCGGCCCCACCCCTGGGGATGCCTGAATGCGGTGTAAAGCGAAAGGTCACCCTCATAGAATGGCTCGATTTCCAATCCCGCGGCCTCTTCCCCATAAATTGGCATGTTGAACAGCGCCAGGTTCATGAAGGTGATCGCTGCCCGGTGCCGGACCACAAACTCAAGGGTCCGGCGCGCCTCGGTCTCGGTCTCGGCCGGAGTTCCGAAGAGCAGGTATAGATAAACCCCAATCCCGGCCTTGCGCAGATTTGTCAACACCCGTGACGCCAAGCCAAGGTCGATGCCTTTGTGCAGTCTGTCCAAGACCCCCTGATCACCGGTTTCCAAGCCAAGCTTGAGCATCACACATCCCGAACGCCTCAAGGCCAGGCAATAATCGCCGTCGGCAAGCTCCCGCTCAAACCTGGCAAATCCGTACCAGGGGACATTGAGCGGCCGGTCTGCCAGCGCGTGCAACAGCGCAGGACTGATGGCGTTGTCAAGCAGATGGACCAGAGCCGGGGCGGTCTGCTCGGTCAACTGGTGCAACTCGGCCATGGCCTGCTGCAGCGGAACCGGGTCGTAGCGGTTCCCTTCGGCCTTTTCCGGACAGAACGAACATTCATTCCAATAGCACCCGCTCGCGGCGCTGTACGGAAGTATAAAGCCGGGAGACAAGTAGTCATGAAGCGGCAACAGGCCGTAATCCGGGCCGGCATGCTTGCCGGGCACCCCTTCGGCACCGAACAGTCCCAGCAGCGCCCCCTCGCCCGGCCCGGCCACCATGAGGTCAACCAGACCGCCAAAGGGATTGCGCCAACCAGGGCGCTTCATCCACGAGGTCACCAGGCCGCCACCGAGAACGATCTTGATGCCGGGGAACATTTTCCGGACAAAACCGATCATGGCAAAGGTGCACAGCGCCTGGCTTAAGTAGTTGAGGGAAAACCCCACCACGCGGGCCGGCACCCCGGCCGCCTGGTCCCGGCTGTCGAGGAGGGTCTGATTCGTGCTTTGCCCTGGCGCTGCGAGTTTTTCCTGCAGACGTGCCCTGAAGTAGGGGAAAAATGGATTCTGACCGGGCTGTTCGGCCGCCCGGATCAGGTCGGCGCTCCGCAAGGGAGAGAGTTGCTTGTGCTGATAATCCGCCAGTCCGACCACCGCATCGCTCTGTCGAGCAGCAATGGCCAGTACGCGGTTAACATCCCTGACCGCCAGGGCGTAACGATCACGGGAGCGGTAGGTGGCTTTGTCCTTTAAGGCGGCCACATTGCCTGGCAGGTTTTTGATTGCCCGGCGGCTCCAGGTATCGGTTGCCGCTTGCGGTTGTTCAAGCAGCCACAGTAACCCTTCGAGGTTGGCGTCCAGGACCTGACAAGGTATGCCGCGCGCCCGGAGCGCACCGGCCAGCTTCGCAATGCCGGCCGGCGGCTCGCTCGGCTTGGCAACTGGAGGATATATCAGCAACATGCTTTTGTCATACCGGTGACACTACCCGCCCTACCCTCAGGGCCAGAGGCCAGCTGATGGGGCGTGTCTGAAGCGGGTCCCCCCAGGCTGCGCGCAACTCTTTGTCGATCAGGGCCAGAGGATTGCTTCCCAGTTTTTTTTCGTACTCTCCCACCGCCGACCAAGTACTGAAATATCCCAGTAGATGCTCCAGACCCCATGCAGCCTCCATGGCAAAACTCGGTGCCGGTATTTCAGGAAACGGGAAGGGAATCGTGGCATAATGCTCATCCACATAATGCCGCTCAAGCGGCCAGTACGGGGCAATCAGTTCGTAATAAAAGCTATCAATCACCTTCCCTGCGGCCCCGGCGACACTCACCGGGCCATAGGAAACAGCCGCCAGCACCCCGCCTTCCCGCACCACCCGGCCAACTTCCCGGTAAAAACGGTCAAAATCGAACCAGTGCAGGGCCTGGGCAACCAACACCAAGTCCACGCTGTTGCCGCTAATGCCTGAATCTTCGGCAGGTGCAACCGCATAGTTGATCCGCTCGTGTTTCATGGCATGGTCGATCTGCTGCCGGCTGGGGTCGGTGGCAATGATCTGCTCAAAATACGGTACCAATCCCTGGGTGGCCTGTCCGTTGCCGCAGCCGCAATCCCAGGCCAGCTCATGGCGCTCTACAAGGCCGGCCAGCCACTTGAAGAGCTCGTTCGGATAGGAAGGGCGGTAACGGGTGTACGCGTCGGAGCGAACTGAAAAATGGTCCTTGAACTCTGCGGGATCTGCCATGGGGCTCATCCTCTCTGCTGCATAATCTGTTTGCACGATAGAAGTGGTCACGTACCGGTAGTTTTCTTCAGACAGGATCTTGAAACCATGGTTACCAGCAAGCCCGTGTAGAAACCGGCGATTACATCGCTCAGAAAATGATAATTGGTCAGTATGAGCGCCATTGCCAGGGCGGCTAATGCAAAAGCCGAAAGACGGCGGTAGGCGGGATAATAAAACCAGACCGCCATGAAAAAGGCGGTAAATACCGTCATGTGCCCGGAAGGGAAGCCACCGTTGTTCTCCAACCCGGTGAACCAGCCGATATCCGTTGGGGAGCCTTTTTGCAGCCACACCCGGGTGTTGATACGTCCAAAGGAAGTTTGCAGGAGCGTTTTGAGCAGGTAGGCAAGCGGCACCGCGGTTGCGGCCAGCTTGAGAAATTGCGTATGGATGTTGGGACCATTTTTTCGTATCAGGTAATAATAGGAAATCCACATTGCAACACTGGCGATGCACACCAGTTGCAGCAGCAAATCAGGGATGTCTTTGGTAACGTCACGAAAGAGCGGGTTTAAATGCATCAAATGTTTGACGCCCAAGGCAATCTTTCTATCCAGAAAGACAACGCCCGCATACATGATCGCACCACTTGCGAGCAATGCCGTGGCACCAAGATTTACAGCGTGATTTTTTTTCATCTTCGAATAGTACTACATCACGTCACAACATGAAATCATTATGCTTATCGCAACACTTACTGCTCCGGCCGAGCTCAGTCAGAAATGCTATCTGTCGCCCCGGCCTCGCCCTTCATGCCTGTTTTCCCTATCACGTCCTCCTTCTCCCCTACCCTCACGGCCTCCCCGATCGCCATGCCTTTCCTTCCCGATATGCTCAGGCCGGTAATAACGGCCGCGATAATGCTCCCGGTCACGGGAATAAACCCGATACTCCTCGTCACGGTAGTGCCTGATCCGGTCTATCTGGTGGCGGCGAAGCGGAGCAGGCAGGTAGCGATAGGAGGTCACGCGCCACGGGCCGTTGTAGTTGGGACCGTAATACCAGCGGTTGTCACGATAGACATAATAGCGATTAGATATATAAAACATGTCGTACGGTATGCCAACAGCCACGTAAAATCCGAGCGATCGCGGAATGATGAACCGCGGCGGTTCATCCACGACTATGGGCGCCTGGTACGGCGGTGGGGCATTGCCGATGTTCAGGTTGATCCCGAAGTTTACGTCAGAGGCCAACGCAGTTGAAGCGACCGCTCCAAAAGCCAGGATGAAAATCATCATTTTCCATTTCATGACTTTTGACTCCTCTCCTTATGAACTTGCTGTAATTGCATTATAGCATGTTGCATAGATATGGAAATTGCCAAAACCGAGTCTTTAATACCTTACAAATCCGATGTTTTGTTGTGAGCAGAATCGTTATCAGGAAGATTTATAGACCTTGTAATTCTGACAGGGGCAGGATTTTCATGCCCGCAATCCCGGGGGTAAAGGCACTTGCATCGATATGGGTATTAACCTCCGGTTCGTCGAAAACGATACGGATACGGTCATCGCGCTCATTTCTCAGTTCGACCTCGGTGGCCACCGGCACACCATTGAAAACTTTATAACCGGAATAGTAAACCTGTTCGCCGCTCTGGGCAGTTTTTGATACCGCCAACCCGTTTTCAAAGGACACGGTCTCCTTGAAACCCAGCCTTCCCATGCGCTGCACCGTGCCGCTGAAACGGTTCTCGACCGGTGGGTCAAGATCCAACATCCAGCGCATGAAACGCCATCCCTGCAAACCGCCCTTCTCGGGCAACTCGTCGAATCTGCCGCTGTAAGCCATGGACTGGGCTGGATACAGGAGCGTAACCCTCTCCCCCAGTGCGAAGATTTCAAAGAGGGTATTGCCAAAGGGGGAAAGAAGTACCAGGTGCAGCTGATCAGGGCGGCGATAGACCAGATAACCGTGCCCGCCCATGCTGCGGTCGGTTGCATGCACAGAGATACTTACCTCTGAAGAAAGAGTTTCAAGCACCGCACCTGGAGTATACTCTATGGGAGGTCGCTGCAAACCGGCACACCCGGCAAGCAACAACAGAAACAGGACTGAGAGAAGTTTCAGCATAATTAAGGTCTCACAATTGGTGTATTATTACTATCATTTGACATCCAGAAAGGTGTCCATATCCCAAACAACTGATGCAGGTCTATTTGGCACTGACAACCCCATACAGTCGCGCAATGCGGCTTTTGATAATAATGTGAACCATCCGGATTGTCCAGAACGTTGCGCTCCAAGGTGCCACGGGAAAG
>Ga0172380_10009166_pt1 | contig 10609 bp, 8 predicted proteins | sample Leawe162metaG_FD_119747 | JGI IMG/M metagenome (GOLD analysis project Ga0172380, IMG submission 119747) | Leachate microbial communities from a municipal landfill in Southern Ontario, Canada - Leachate well 162 metaG | ecosystem: Engineered > Solid waste > Landfill > Unclassified | place...
ATTCTTTTTCTAAAGACCTCTATTTTCTTCAAAATTGCGTCGAGCTCGTTCCATATTTTGTCTCTTATTTTAGAAATAACATCCTTTAGTAAGGAGAGTTTATATGTAATGGATTCTTTAGTTTCAGGGTCGCTAGCTTCTATCTCCATAACATCTATCTGCTTGTCCAGGGCTATATTTTTATCTGTTGTTGAGGATTCAATACTGTCGAGAGTCTTTATTTCATTTTCATTTAGTATACTTTTTATATTCATACCTTCCTGCAGAGGTCTGTTTAGCAAGTTTCGAATTCTTTTAATTACATGTCGCAATACATCTTTATCCGATTCACTGAAGCTCTTGGCAAATTCAGGGTCGTCGGTCTTAACCTTAACAAAGTGTAAGAATTTAAGGAATTGATCTGTGTCAATTTTACTTTCTGCTCCACCATCAGTTGACTCCGATTCAGGTACCAGACACTTTTTAAGTAATTCTAATATTTCTTGCTTTTCATCGGTTGATAGCTTGGCTAGCTCGTCTTTTAAATCAAAAAGAAGAATACCTAAAACCTTCAAAAGGTTTTCCTGTTCTATTTCTGCTGGTTCTGGGTTTCTATCTCTTTCATTTCTTAAATATTCATTAAAACTACTATCTACAATAGCTGCTTCGTTTCTATTTGTCTCAACCTCAGTGTCTTCGTTTGATGTGTCAATGGTTTTTTTGGAATTTTCTTCCACTAGTTGGTTCCAATCTCGGGATTTAATTAGTGTCTCTTCACATTCAATTTCTAGATTGTAAATGTCTATTCCTTTTTGTTTTTTCGCATCATTTGTCGCTCGCTCCAACATATCCAGAAGCACAATCGGAATCTTTTCTCCTTTTGATATGTGGTCTTGTATTTTTTTACCAATTTGTATTAGTTCAAATGTTGTTATTTTACCATCCTTCTGTTCTGCCGTAATGTTTTCATTATCCAATATTTCACTAACTATTCTCGCGTATTCCTTAACATTAGCTTGTTCTTCTTTTGATAGAATATCTTTATTCTCAGGAATTAGACTAAAAAACTCGTCTATTTCTTTTTCAAGAATTGGGCGACCTTCGCTCACATCATATTGAATTTTAGAAGTTAGGTCCCCTAGTCTCAAGACTCCCACATCAATAATATGCTCTTTAATTTTGGCCCGATCTTCCTCGCTCATAGTCCCACATAATTTACTTAGCATTTTCTCTGCTTTAGGATTTATTATGTCCACGTCCGGGTGTTCTCGAAGTGTTCCATTAACTGGTACTATCCACGAATCCGTCTTTTTTGCTGACTCACCCCTATCAAAGAAATCTCTTAGTTTCCTTTGCTCAACAATATGTGCTTCTGCTAGATTTCGATTTATTAAAACATTTTCTCGTCTTTGATTTCTCTCACTCATCATTCTTTTAAGGTCAACAATATCTACCTGCTCCCCGTCTTTCAAAAAAAATACGCCATCTGTATTAACAATGCTATTTAATAAATCCATTTGAGCCTCAGATTCTTCTTGATCAAAATCTGTGTCTGATTCCGTCTTTATTTTTTCATAAGTGGTTCTAACGAGAGGTACTGGTACCGGCTGGCCGGATGCCACCAACTCATTTATTGTATTTAAGCAATCGTCAAAACACTCGGGAATGTTTTCGTTAGGATTTGGTGGCCAATCATTCATGTTAACTTTAGATTATTTTAATACTCAAATTATATACCTCTTGTATTTTTTTATCAAAGTAAATTATTGTACACATAATTTCTGATATAATGAAGTCATGCTCGATTTAAATACTCTCAAAAGACAATTCCTCGAACATATCGAAATCGAAAAGGGTCGCAGTCTCAAAACTGTAGAAAATTATGACCACTACCTTACCCGTTTTTTGGAATTCTTCAAAAAAACAGACCCAAAAGACATTACCCCAGAAATAATGCGCGAATACCGTCTCTGGCTTAATCGTCAGGTCACAGGCAACAATCGTAAGTTCAATGAAACATTAAAGAAAAAGACCCAGAACTATTATCTCATCGCCCTTCGCGCATTCCTTAAATATATAGCAAAAAGAGGCATCACCACTTTACCGGCAGACTATATAGAGCTTGCCAAAACTGGCGAGAGATCACTTGACCTCATATCAGAAGCGGAACTCAAAAGAATTTTTGATGCACCAAATAATGAGAAAGATCCAGAGAGAAAGCTTCGGGGCAAAGCTATTTTAGAACTCCTGTTCTCTACTGGACTTCGAGTTTCTGAGCTCTGTTCCCTATCCCGTGATATTGATTTACATCAAGACGAGCTCTCAATACGTGGAAAAGGTAGTAAGGTGCGAGTAGTATTTATTTCTGATGATGCCAAATTAATCCTTAAAGAATATTTACACCTTCGAAAAGATATGGATGATGCGCTCTTTGTAAAAATCGGCAAAGAAAGAAGTAAAAAAGAAGATGGTGCACTTACAAGTCGTTCAATACAAAGGATTGTGAAACATTATGCAATCAAGGCTGGAATATCCAAAAAAGTAACACCTCACGTCATTCGACACTGTTTTGCAACAGATTTGCTCCGTAATGGCGCAGACTTGCGTTCGGTTCAAATGCTTCTTGGACATGCGAATATCGCAACAACTCAAATATATACTCATGTTACAGATTCGCATTTGAAGGTGATACATAAGAAGTTTCATGGGAGAAGGTAATTAGTGTGCGAGCTGGTTAGGTTGTAAGGAAATAAAAATGCGTCGCACCCGAAGGGTGCGACGCATTTATTGCAAGCCGAGAATACTTTGTGGCTCTGCCACGAGGATGAGAGGCGTGAGATAGTGAAGGCGGAGCCGTCTCCTTGTGCAACAAACCAGCCCCGATGTCGTCCGCAACCTTGATGCTTGCTATTTTAGGATAGCGAGACGACCTGGTTTATTCTTTGAAATTTATCCACAAACTAATTTGATGTCGGTATAAAATATACAGTCTATAAAAATGCCCAGCAGACTGTGTCTGCTGGGCGATGCAATACAGGGTCATTACTGACCCCTCGGTACAAGAACAATGGTCCGAAGGGGTCCTCTGCCCCCAACGAATTCGGTGTCTAGATTGTGCTCTTTCAAGAAATAACCCGCGACGGCACCCTCACGTTGCTTCGCATTACCGAAGTCCGTCGGGTTAACCCGGATGGTGATGACCCCTTGCATCTCGGGAGGCAATGGAAGAAGTGGGGTCATTAGTGGGTGGCCAGGGTACATTTCGGCTGAAGGAGGGTTGGACGTGCTATGTGCTGGTGGCATGGATGGCAATGGGTATCAGTTTCCTAAGAGTCTCCAGATTGGAATGAACTCACTAAAAATCAATACTACACCTAATATAAATTTTGACAAGGGGTGGAAAACATTGTATTCATCCCCTGTCTAAATTCCCTAGACGTTGGACGTCTAGGGAATTTAGAGTTCGTTATATACTTTCTACTTGATACTTAATACATTATACTTGTAATCATGAAGTTAATCTCTTGGAACGTAAACGGTATTCGTGCAGTCCACAACAAAGGGCTTTTTCTGCCTTTTGTCGAAAAATACAAGCCAGATGTGATTTGTCTTCAAGAAACCAAGGCACAGCAGGGCCAGGCAGAAATTGACCTGCCAGAATACGAGGAATATTGGAACTCAGCAGATAAAAAGGGCTACAGTGGAGTTGCAATATTCACAAAAATAAAACCACTTGCTGTTTTGCTTGGATTTCCAAAAAATATTTGTAAAAAATATTCCCTCGATACTGATTCGTATGGAGACCCAAATGCAGAAGGTCGTGTGATCGCCCTTGAATTTGAAAAGTTCTATATCGTCAATGTGTATACTCCAAATTCAAAGGATGATTTGAGTCGCCTCACTCTTCGCCACAAACACTGGGACCCAGCATTTCTTGAATATTGCAAAACACTCGAAACTAAAAAGCCTGTTATATTTTGCGGTGATTTGAATGTGGCACATACAGTAATAGACCTCGCTCGCCCAAAAGAAAACGAAGGCGAACATGGATTTACAACAGAAGAACGAGAGGGTGTGGAAAATATAATCAGTGCTGGATTTGTAGACACATTCAGAATGTTTAATACAGAAGGAGACAACTATACATGGTGGACTGCGTGGGGAGGTGCTCGCGCTCGAAATGTTGGATGGAGAATAGATTATTTTTTCGCATCAAAGAAAATCGAAAATAAAATAAAAAAAGCAAAAATTTTAAATGAAGTAATGGGCTCGGATCATTGCCCAGTCTTGCTAGAAGTTGAGTTGTGAGTAATAAGTGATGAGGAATAAAAATACGTTGCAACCTTTAGGTGCAACGCATTTTGTTTGGAAATTGGAAATTGTAATTTGGAAATTCCTGTGGATAACATATATTTTGAGATGTCCTTTATAAAGGACATCTAAAAATATATGTTATCCACAGCTTTGTCCTTTACATGTCTTTTATAAAATATATAATTATCTTAGTCGCAAAAATATGTTTAGTAGTCACTGTCTCGGACTTTTGAAGTCAACATTGTGATTCATAAACAAAGAGTATTGTTGCAAGTTTACCCGAGACGAATGTGGTACAGTCGCCTAAGGGAAACTCAAAACAACCTCTAGAACTGCGAGAAAGTTCTTTGAGCAAAGTAGAAAAAAATTCAGGTTAAAGAAAAAGAATAACTTGATAAATATAGAAAAGATTTTCTCAACATATCTCTTTCAACTGTACTCAGTACAGATTATATAAAAAGAACTTCTCAACTATTTCCATCTCGTAATTACTTCATTCAGAAACCAAACGAATTTTTTAACTACAAACTCCTTAATATCGACAAGTATGTTTCTCGTGAAACCAGAAACTACACCTCTAAAACATATATTAGAGAAAAATCGATAAATAGGGCCGTATTTGAGGCAAGAAGTTACAAGTCGCCAGAATTTTTCATGTTTGGCGCGAGAAATTGTAAGATCCTGACCGCAGATGCGGCCTTTTCCTATTCTATGCGGAAAGTTGCGGAACGAACGCGGAACTACGCGGATTTATAAATAGAATATCGAATTTTGAATATAGAATAATAGAAACAAATCAGTGGCACCCAATGGGTGTCACTGATTTGTTTCTGCGTAGATCCGCATGCTATTTTACGTGGTGCTTATCCCTAATTTCACCAATTTCCTTTTCCTCGACTTCCTCTTTACGGACTTTTGCCTTCTCTCCTAGTGCTTTTAGCTCCTTTTCATCAAGTTCCGCAAGCTCTACGGCTCTCTTCTCAAGATATTCTACCGTGTTAATCTCTGCATTATCGAGTGCTTCTTCCAGAAGTATGAGTAGTATTTGCCCTATCTTTGGTCCTGGAGGTATTTTTGTTATTTCAATTACTCGTGCCCCGTTAACCTTGAGTGTTGCCACAGAAATTGGGTTTCTCATCGCCTCTTCAACCATTGAGTGATAGACACGGAGTCTATATGGACTTTCTTTAGGCCTGCCTGTCCCTATACGGTCACAGGTGCGTACATCCATTAAGTACCATATGTTTTCCTCGCCCACATTTCTGATCATTCTACGGACCGCTGAGAGCGTAATAGTCTCTGTGTCAGAGAAGAACATGTGCCATCGAACTAGCTTCGCGACCATATCAATAGTTTTCTTTGGGAACTTAAGTCGATTAAGGATTTTGTCTGTTATTCGTGCCCCAACAACATCGTGTCCATAAAAGGTCGGTTCGTCTGTCTTGGTTGATGGCTTCTTTGTTGCCGGTTTTCCGATGTCGTGAAACAGGGCTGCAAGTCTTACCTCGAATGTATATTTCTTCTTCGCAGAATGCTCGAGTGTCTTCATGAGATGAGTAAATACATCAAAAGAGTGTGCTTGGTTCTGTCCGCAGCCCATTCCCTCGCGAAGTTCTGGCAAAAAATATTGTAATATCTGCACCTTTTCACAAAGCATTATCCCAAATGATGGCCTATCGGTCTGAATAATCTTTGAAAACTCATCCCTAACCCTTTCTCCTGAGATATTCTTGAGCAAACTCCCCTCCTCAACGATTGCCTTTTCGGTTGCAGGGTCAATAACGAAGTCCAGGTCGGTTGCAATCCTTACGGCGCGTAATATTCGAAGCCCGTCCTCCTGGAATCGTTCCTTAGGATTACCCACTGTCCTTATGGTCCTGTCCTTTAGGTCTTGCTGGCCGTTATGCGGGTCTATTATTGCACTTTTACCATCTTTTAGACGCATGGCTATGGCATTGACTGTGAAATCCCGTCTATCAAGGTCATCAAGAATATTGTCACTCCACTTTACCTCATCTGGATGTCTATTGTTAGAATACTTTCCTTCTATTCTGTATGGTGTAACCTCGATTACTTTAAGTGTCGGGTCAATTCCCTCTTCTTCGTTCACAACCCCTACTGTCCCATAGTCATTCTCATAAAAAGTGTTTGGAAATAATGAAACGATCTGTTCCGGAGTTGCATTTGTAGTTACATCCCAATCCTTTGGCTTTCGGTTTATGAGCATATCTCGGACACATCCACCTACTAAATATGCTTCAAAACCAGCGTTTTCTAGTGTTTCTGTTACATGTGAAACTTCCTCCGGTATAGCTACGATGTTTTCAATCATTCACTAATTCTACATTATCTTTTTACTTTTTCATAATTTGGATGTATATTATGTAGACGCACCCGTGGTGAAATGGATATCACAACGGTCTTCGGAACCGTTTTTGTAGGTTCGAGTCCTGCCGGGTGCACAAACACGAAAAAACCTCCCAACATGGGAGGTTTTTTCGTGTTTGTGTACCCGAGGAGACGCGGGGCGTCTCCGTGCAGGACTCGAAAACCTTTTGAGTCGATTTTGTGAAGGAACGAAACAAAATCACCAAAAGGTGTACTGAACCTGTAAGGTTCGAGATCCTGGTGCAGGACTCGAAGAGGTTCTCATATATTTTTGAGGATGTAATCATTCGAAAAAATGGGAAACCTGTACTGCTTCTGTAAGAAGCGAATGTCCTGCCGTACTTCTTGCTCTCCTTTTCCCCATTGCCATTCCCTCATTTTCCGATATACTATTTTAATCAAAGCGGGTATGGTTTAGTGGTAGAACACGTCCTTGCCAAGGATGAGACGGGAGTTCGATTCTCCCTACTCGCACAAAAAAGACAAAACTCACCAAGTAATTGGTGAGTTTTGTCTTTTTTGTGCGAGTAGAACAAGCAAATAGTTTTGCTTGTGTGGAGAATCGAACAGCGGAGCTATGTTTTTAAAGCTTTAAAAACAAGCGAGCTGGTGCCCAGACCTTGATTTGCGACGGCAAATCAAGAGTCGCGGGAGATTCTCCCTACTCGCACCCCTGTCTCTTACTTATGTCCCCAAGAATCTAGTGACAACAACTGCTGATTTGTGTCTTCGGTCTCCCTGTCCTTTTACCCTACTTCTCCCCAGAAATCATCCATATTTATCAACAAACTGGGGATAACTCTGTGGACATGTGTATAAGACAAGTAGATAAAAGACAGTATTTTTAAGGGACTTTTCTAAAATACCTTTATTTTATATAGTTATAACAAAGATTTCGTGTACTTTATGGGTTTTACACTAAAAACGTTTCATAAGAAACACTTACAATTAGGTTTCACCCACAGATTTCATGTCTAGGTGGTGAGCTCTTTCGTATGAGCTGGGTGTTGTGGCTAGATGGGGGTTTCATATGTAACCAGAAATAATGGGTAAGTGTGAAATTGTTTGGTTCGGTTGCAACATGTTTCATGTGGAACAAAAGCTGCGTTCAGGCGCCAAGGACGAATCTTAAACTTATCAACATTACAACTGGGCCTTTTTTGGGTATAATATTTCACATGAAACATTCAAATAAGCTCCAAGTAGGGATAAAGTCACTTATCTTTAATAAAGAAGGTCAGATACTAGTTATGAAGCGAAATCCAGTTAAGTATCCAAACGTAGGGAACTTGTGGGATATACCAGGCGGAAGAATTAATCCAGATACAACCCTAGTAGAGAACCTAAAGAGGGAAATCAAAGAGGAGACTGGGCTTAATCCTAAAATACTTCAGATCGTAGCGGCACAGGATATTATAAAGCCCGAAATAAGAGTTATTCGTCTCACTTATGTTTCATATGAAACTAGCTTGGGTAACAAAGTGAGATTAAGTGAGGAACATACTGAGTTTAAATGGGTCCCTATAGAATTTCTCTTGAAGATCAACAACAGCGAGAGCTTCATACGTGCAGTAGTCAAGGATAAGTTTAAACTGTCTTTTATAAAGCAAATTATAAGTAAAACTCTTGATAGGTAACAAAACAGGTAATCTAGGAGAGGGTATAGCAGCTAAATACCTTATAGATAAGGGTTTTCGGATATTGCACAGGAACTATTGGCAACCCTATGGAGAAATAGACATAATCTGCCAAAAAGGGAAGAAACTACACTTTGTAGAGGTAAAAAGTGTTTCATGCTTGCACGATCCGATCTGCGGGGCAAACGGTTTGGATGAAGCTCGAAAAAACGTTTCTCGTGAAAACATTCGCCCTGAGGACAATGTTCATTCGGGTAAACTAAAGAAGATTGCTCGAGTAGTTGATGTATATCTATCTACGTTTCACGTGAAAGACTGGCAATTTGACGTTGCTATCGTATATATAGATAAACTAGACAAAAAGGCGAGTGTGAGGATGATAGAAAACCAGATCTTGGATGCCAGAAATTAAAAATAGCGAGGCTAAACCTCGCCGCAGAATTATTCAGGCACTTTTGGAGTCTTAATCATTACCCTTCTCTTTTCCTTGTCTGATTGCTTCATCCTTGTTTTCCATAAACCAGTCATGGAATTTGAAATGGGGTTGAGAATCTCTAAACTTCTGGTCCCTATACTTTTTAAGATATGTTTTCATTAAACCCAGAGAAATAAGTAGGCACAGAATACTAAGCGATAATTGCCAAGGAGCTTGAAGGGCTGATGAAAGTAGCATATTTAGCCCTGAAACAAAATACATTATGTACCAGAGGTCGCTATGTTTTTTCAGCGATGAGGTCTTTTTGGTAGGTGCAGTTTTCATACTGAAGCCTATGTTACACGTGAAAACACAGTTGTAAATTTGTATTACATTTATTTACCAATTTGACTTAAATATATTGTATTATATACTTAATTTGCTGTAGATAAATATTACAACTAGAGGAAAATCAAAGATTATAAATCAAAAGGCAAGAATTTGGATACACAAATCAATTTCAAAAAAGAGCTCTCACATCTCGGTTTCTCGGAAACCGAATCTTCGGTCTATTTGGCACTTTTGGAACTTGGAAGCGGGAGCAATACCCAGGTTTCGCGGAAAGCAGGTCTCAACCGTATCACTACTTTCGAGATTTTGAAGAGACTGAGTACAAAGGGAATTGTCTCCGGATTTAAAATGAAAGGAGTCTTGTATTTTGGTGCGCTTAATCCTCAGATACTTATCAAGCAGCAGAGGGAGAGTCTTGGGGTTCTTGAGAAAGGTCTTGCGGAGCTTATTCAAAATAAAGCAGACTACAAACGTCCAAAGATTACGACCTATAGCACCAAAGAGGGGCTTAAGCAGATTTATGAGGAAAGTTTACTCTCAAAAGGGGATATACTGACTTTTACGAACTCAAAAGAGGTAAAAGAATACTTTGGAAATGATTATGTTGATAATTATGTAAAACATAGGGTAAAAAAGGGGATTAAGGTTCGAGGGTTCGCACCAAGTGGAGAAGTGGGTGAGCAGGACAAGGTGGAGGGTGTGGAAGTCTTGAGGGAGGCTCGTCTAATTCCCGAGGGTCATAAAATAAATAATGAAATAATGATCTTTGATGATAAGGTTGCACTATTATCCACAAAAGATGAAATGGGTATTATTATCAAAAACCAGTCTATTGCAGAAAGTCTTCGAACTGTATGGGAGATGCTGTGGGAGAAGAGTCGGTAGAGCACCTAGATATTTTTGAATTTTGTGATAATATCTACCGATAACGGGACGTAGTGTAACGGTAGCATAAATGCTTTGGGGTTTTGTTCATTTAAATCGGTTGTTTATTTTTCTAGTGTGTCTACAAACGGGACGTAGTGTAACGGTAGCATAAATGCTTTGGGAGCATTCAGTCCGGGTTCAAATCCCGGCGTCCCGAAGAATCTAGACACACTAGAAAAAATAAGTAACCTTCGAACAAAACCAAATATGCGGGGCATATTTGTGGTCCGGAGGAATTCGTCCGGGTTCAAATCCCGGCGTCCCGATAAATTGAACGAAGTGAAATTTGAGGCAAAAATATTCTGGGAGAATATTTTTTAGGGATTTGAAAACCTTTTGAGATAGAATTTGAGTTTACGAAAAATTATATCCAAAAGGTGTACTGCTCCTGTAAGGAGAAAAATTCCCGGCGTCCCGACCACAAGTAAGCATGTGACAAAAGATCAATATTTTCAAAACAGATAAATAAAAATCACTCTTCAAAGAGTGGTTTTTATTTTGAGCTTTTTTCCTAAAATATGAGATAATTGGAACGTGAAAGAAAAAGATATTTTAAATTTAGTTGCACACTCTGATTTGCCTGATCATCAGGTGGTAC
>Ga0172380_10009167_pt1 | contig 10609 bp, 7 predicted proteins | sample Leawe162metaG_FD_119747 | JGI IMG/M metagenome (GOLD analysis project Ga0172380, IMG submission 119747) | Leachate microbial communities from a municipal landfill in Southern Ontario, Canada - Leachate well 162 metaG | ecosystem: Engineered > Solid waste > Landfill > Unclassified | place...
CGCGGACGGCATCTTGCTCTTTGTGCCGGTTAACCAGATAAACCTGGTGCACCGCTACGTTGGGGCGGAGAAGCCGCCGACGCTCTCTCGGCTGGGCAGCCGCGCTTGGATAAAGACCCGGGAGCGGGTTACCGAGGGAGTGCGGGACTTGGCCAGCGACCTTTTGAAGATTTACCAGCAGCGGAAGAATAAAAAAGGTTTTATCTATCCGGCGGACTCCCCCTGGCAGTCTGAGTTTGAGGCCGAGTTTATCTATGAAGAGACACCGGACCAGTTGACGGCAATCAAAGAAGTCAAGAAAGACCTTCAATCCGCGAAACCGATGGACCGGCTGGTCTGCGGTGACGTGGGGTATGGAAAGACTGAAGTCGCGATGCGGGCCGCTTTCAAGGCGGTGGAAGCAGGCCGGCAGGTTGCCCTGCTTTGTCCGACGACCATTTTGGCGGAACAGCATCTGCGGACCTTCGGCGAACGGTTCGCCGATTTCCCGGTACGGATTGAGAACCTTTCCCGGTTTTGCAATAAGCAGGAACAGAAGGCGACAATTAAGGAAATGGCTGAAGGTAAGGTTGACATCGTTATCGGCACGCACCGTCTTTTGAGCGCGGATATCCGTTTCCAGAATTTGGGGATGTGGATTGTAGATGAAGAACAGCGTTTCGGCGTAACCCACAAGGAGCGCCTGAGGGCGCGTTGGCCGTCCGCCGACATCCTGACCCTTTCCGCCACCCCTATTCCCAGGACGCTGCAGTTATCCATTGCCGGTATCCGCGACCTTTCCGTGATTGAAACGCCTCCGGCCGGAAGACAGGCGGTGTTTACCCTTTTGGCGCCGTATCGGGAAGATTTGATTGCGACCGCCTGTCGGCGGGAGATGGAACGGTCCGGCCAGGTCTTTTTTATAAACAACCGGGTGGAAAATATTGCCCGGGTGGCCGAGCGCCTGAAGCGACTGCTGCCGGAAGCGGAGATTGGAATCAGTCATGGCCAGATGAACGAAGGAGAACTGTTTGACGTGATGGACCGCTTCTTGGAGCAGAAGATAGATATCCTGGTGGCCACGTCAATCGTGGAGTCAGGCTTGGATATTCCCAATGCTAACACCATTATTATTAACGACGGCCAGAACTTCGGTTTGGCTGACCTTTACCAATTGCGGGGTCGGGTGGGCCGGTATAAGACCCAGGCTTATTGTTACCTTCTTTACGACCCGGCGAAAGTTTTGACCGACGATGCGCAGAAACGCCTGAAGGCGATTGAGGATTTTACCAAATTGGGCAGCGGTCTGCGTTTGGCCCTGGCCGACCTGGAGATACGCGGGGCCGGGAACATTTTAGGCAAGGAACAACACGGGTTTATCGAAGCGGTGGGTTTCTTCCTTTACAGCCAATTATTTCGGGAGGCGGTGGCGGAACTGACCGGTCAAAAAGTTAAACGTGAAATTGCGACCGCGAAGATTAAAGGTTTTATTCCGGAAAACTATGTTCCGTCGGAGACGGTGCGGCTTTCTTTGTACCGCCGTCTTTTCGGTCTTTCCCCGAACGCGGAAAAGATGGCGCAAGAGATGGCCGACCGTTTCGGACCGATTCCGGAAGAGACCGTAAAACTGCTCCGTTCCTTTACCCAGACCTGATTTTTCTGGTATAATAACTACGGTGAATGGAGAATCGTGAACGGGGAATGGCAACTGATTTAATGCTTGTTTTTTACCGTTCACTATTTACTATTCACCATTTACCGCAGTTAATGGGGCAGTAGTTTAGTGGGAAAACACTGGAATCGCACTCCAGAGACCGAGGGTTCGACTCCCTCCTGCTCCACCTTCGCTCGCCGTAGCTTCCGCCTTCGCCAAGGCTATGGCGGACACAGTTGGCGGAGGCGAGTCATTTCAAATTGCGCGAGCTTCGGCGGACGCGGTCCACTCCCCGAAGAGAACCCTCGGTATCTCAAAGGGTGCGGGAAAAGGTATTTTCCCGCGCAGTCGTGGTGGGGATAGAAGATTAGGGAAGGGAAGCACCCTTCCCTAAAACGAAATGAAGGCAGCGTTTCGAGTTTTAGCGACCAGCTAGGCTCGTGCTGCCGGAATGAGTGAGACCGCAGGGTTCGACTCCCTCCTGTTCCACGAATTTTCGTAGCGCGACCCTTTCAGGGTCGCTATAATTCTTTTACGTCAAATACAAACGAACCTGAGAACGGATAATTTGTAAAATCATCCGCCAGTTTTTTCCTTACTGGATTTTCCAAAATATACATAGCCATATTTTTAACATCTTCATCTTTCCTCAAAACATGCTCGTAGTAATTTTCCTGCCATAACTTTTGGCCGGTCGTTTTCCTGTAGATATAAGACGTTTTTTGTTTTAACACCGGAATGAATTTTTTCAGATTTGAATCTTCTTTTTGTCCTTCAATCAGGAGATGAAGATGTTCCGGCATGAAACAGTATGCCCAGATTGAAAATCCATAACTTAGCGAAACATCTTTCAGAACGCTAAAAATTTCTTTTACAATATTTTCCTCTGTAAAAACGGGCATTTTTTATTACAGACGATTGTAACGAAATATTTATAAAAACCAGTATAGGAAAAGTCCAAAAGTCTTAAGTTTTTGTGGAATTTCATTATTATATAGCGACCCTGAAATGGTCGCGCTACGAAAGAAGTTATTATCCCTCCACGCTGCATTTCTTCCGCAATCCCTGATAGAACCGGAACCATTCCCGGATACCAAACAGGAAAAGGATTATTGCCAGGGCATCCACCCCGAACCAGGAAATGTTGTGAGTGGCTTTTGCCAGCAGCCGCCCGGAAACGCCCAAAATCAAGCCCAGCGAAGAGAAAATAGTCAACAGGCGCATTTGTTGGCTGTTGAATTCATTCCAGGTATCGGAAGCGGAAGCTACGGCCGGGTCGTTTTCCATTTCCCGATAAATATACTGCATCCAAACCGGTGAAGTGAGACGGTCGTATCCGGAGGCGATAAGTTGAATCATAACGCCGTTAAAGAGGTAATAAAGCGCGAAGGCGAATGTCGGTATATCCGGTGAATAGGTAGCGCCGTAACCGATAATAAACAGGGAGATGTATAACATGAATTCGGCTCTTCGGAATGGAATCAGGCCCCGATAGCAAGTGTCAACCAGGGCGAAAAGTTCGGCGCGTTTCGGCGGACGTTCCGCGCGCTTTAAGGTATTTTTCAAGGATTTATAGGCACCGGAGACAGTATCTCTTTCCAACAGTTCCGGGAGGGTTCGGTTGACGAATTCCATAAGGCGGGGCCATTCACTTTCAAGCAGAAGTCCTTCTTTTTTTAATCGTTCAATCCGGCTGCTGAAAACTGCTTTGATTTCTTCCCGGTCCAGGGGTTGTAACTGTCCGGCGAGGGAAAGTAAGGACCCGGCCGCCTCTTCGTTTAAGCCCAATTCGTTCTTTAAAAATAAAGTGATTCCTTCTTTTTTTCCTTCCGCGACCATTCGGTAAAGGTTTGGTTTAGCCAGCCGGTATTTTTCAATCTTTTCCGGCAGATATTCGGTGCCTCGGAAAAGTTCGGTGTAGCCGCGTTCAAAGTTACGCCAGGCACGGAAGGGTTTTGATTCGTAAATGGCGCGGAATTCTTCGGAATCTTCGTTTTTTTGAATCCGGGAGCCCGGTAATTCCCGGGTAATTTTGAGGGAACGGCGCATGTTGAATATTTCCGCCGGTACTCTCAGGAAAAGCAGGGCGCCGGCCGCCAGGGTGTACCAGGTGTTTCCTTTTAAACGTTCCGCTACCCGGACAAAGACGCTGGCGGTGATGATACCTACGGCGAGATTAACCAAAATTTGGAGGTTCATAACGCGCCTTGCTTCCGGCACCAGTCCGTCGTCGGAATAGAAGGCGCGCAGGTTCGGACTCCTTAAGCCGTAGATGGTTTTCTTAAAAAGCGCGACCGGGTTGATACCGGCGTTCTTTGTTTCGTTTCCGGCGTAAGAAAGAAGAAGGTCGCCCAGGTTTACGGCGCCTTTTTTAATCAAAAGGTATTTTCGAAAGGTAAAGACGTATTGATTGTGGATGCTGCAGAAATATGGTTTTTTTTCATCTTTGTCCTTCAGCCGGGCCGAAAAGTGGTTGCGGATGAAACTGGTTTGAATCAGGGCCGAAAAGGGACCGGCGGTTACGGTTCCCCTCCTAATTTTGAGCCGAAAGACGGTAATTATTTCCGTCCAATCCGGTTTTTGGACCGGGTAATTTCTTTTTTTCAGGAAATAAAACAAGTATTCGGAAACGAGGTCAAAATTAGTATAAATAACCATACTTTTTTGCCGTACCAGGAACTTTTGGACGGATAACGCCGGTTCGTTTTTCCCGGCCGGTTCCACCAGCACAAAATAGCCCTTTGCTTTTCGGTCAAAATGTACGGTATACGCGCGTCCGGCATCGTCAAAAAAGAGGTGGCGCTGGTTAAAGAAGAGGACGCGGTAGGCGATGCCGGTTTTTGTAATCCGGGCATTCAGAAAAGAGGCGGATTTTTCAGCGGCCTGGCCGGCTTTGGTTTCTTTAAGAGGCTCCATTTTAGGGGTTGCTTAATAATAAAACAGACTATTTAGAAGTTCCGGATGATGGCCGGGGGGTCAGGTTTTGTACCAAAAGGAGGGAAACACTGCGTTCGTCTGCTTTTTCCACCGTAAAGAGATAATTTTGGTGGCGGAATTGCTCGCCGGCAATTGGGAAATGGCCCAGATGTTTGAGGACAAATCCGGCGATAGTTTCCGCGTTGTCGTCGTCTTCCTCAAGATGTGTGCTTAACAATTCGTTGACCTTTTCAATTTCCATCTCGGCTTTGATGCGGTAGGTGTTTTCGTCAATTTTTTGGTAATCCGCGGTTTCCTCGTGTTCGTCCGGTATTTTGCCGATAATCTCTTCCGTGAGGTCGTGCAGTGTAACCAGGCCTTCGGTTCCGCCGTATTCGTCCATCACGATTGCCAGGTGGGATTTGCGGCGCCGGAACTCTTTTAGGAGGTCGGAAACCTTCATCATTTCCGGCACAAAAAAGACCGGCCGCATTACCTGGCGCAGCAGAAGTGTTCGTTCGCCCTCGGCGATGTGGGAGAGTATCTGACGGGAATCAACGATGCCGGTTATGTCGTCCATGTCGTTCCGGTAAATCGGCAGCCGGGACCGGCCTTCCCTGGCCATCAGGCTGAATGCCTCGGCTACGGAAGCATCTTCCGGTAGGGCGGCGATTTCAACGCGGGGTGTCATCAGGCTACCGACTTCGGTATCCCGAATTTCAATCACGCTGCTTAACATTTCCCGTTCTTCCTTTGCCAGAGTTCCTTCTTCTCCGCCGATGTCAATCAGGGTGCGAATTTCTTCTTTGCTGATGTGGCTGGTCTGCGGAGTAAGGTGGCCGCCGAAGAGATGAATGATGCCTTCGGATATGAGTACGAAAAAACGGACGACGGGGTTTAAAAAGTAGGAAATTGAAAGCAAGGGCCAAATAATAAGCAGGGCCACTTTTTCGTAGTGATGTCGGGCGAAGGTTTTGGGAACAATTTCCGCGAAGACCAGAATTAAAATGGTCATCAAGCCGGCGGCGATACCGGCGCCTTTGTCGCCCCAGGCTTTAATTGCCATGTAAGCGGCTAAGATGGAGGCGGAAATTTCGGAAATCGTAACGCCAACGAGGATGGTGGTTAGGAACCGGGTCGGATTTTTCAACCAGAGGTTCAAAACTTCGGCCCGGCGGCCTTCCGAATCAATGATGGCTTTAACTTTTAGCTTGCCTAAAGAGGTGAGCGCGGTTTCTGCCGCCGAAAAGAAAGCCGATAGGCCGAGGAGGAGAATTAAACCAAAAAACAATAATCCCATTTTTCCATTATTATAACACACCAAACCAGTAGTTGCCAACCTTGGTTGGCGCCTTTAAAAAGCCGAGCAAGCTCGGCAACTACAATTATTGTCGGACTGGGTTGTCATAGAACCCGGGGTTAAGGTAAAATCTAATCAATGGTAAGAATCGGATTGGCTCAGATAAATGCTACGGTTGGAGATATTTCCGGAAACGCAGCCCGGATTTTTGAGTATATCAAGCGCGCCCAAAAAGCCGGAGTGGATGTGGTTGTTTTCCCGGAAATGGCCCTACCCGGTTACCCGCCGGAAGACCTTCTTTTTAAAGCCAGTTTCATAGACGATAACCTTAAAAGTCTTGCGGAGATTGCGAAAAAGACGGTTGGAATAACCGTAATCCTGGGGTTTGTTGACCGGAAGAAATCAGCGAACGACCTTTACAATGCGGCCGCAATCGTTGCCGGAGGAAAGATTCAGGCGATTTACCATAAGCATCTCCTGCCCAACTACAGCGTTTTTGATGAAAAACGTTATTTTGAGTCCGGCCGCGAAAACAAGGTTTTTTCCCTGGGAAATTTTCGGTTCGGAGTTAATATCTGCGAAGATATTTGGCACTCTGCCGGACCGGTTTTTCAGCAGGTTGCTTTTGGCAGTCAGTGCGTTATCAACATCTCGGCTTCGCCGTACCAGCGGGGCAAAACGGAGTATAAAGAAAAGATGTTGTCCGGCCGCGCCGCAGAATATGGGATATTCCTGGTTTATGTAAATCTGGTCGGCGGCCAGGACGAGTTGGTTTTTGACGGACAATGCGTGGTTTTTAATCCGGAAGGTAAGGTTTTGGCTCGGGCGAAATCTTTTGTCGAAGACCTGCTTGTTGTCGATATTGAGCCGGAGCGCGTTCCGAAGCGCCGGAGCGGGAAATCACGGTCGCGCAAGCGAGTGGTGTCGTCCGGAACAATTTCGTTCCGAAAGTTACCGGGGGTAAAACACGGCGGTTGTCAGCCGATAATTAAACCGAGAATTGAAATCCGGCTTCCGGACGAGGCCGAGGTGTATCGGGCGCTGGTTACCGGTACCAGGGATTATGTGGAGAAGAACGGATTCAAGAAGGTGATTATCGGACTTTCCGGCGGGATTGATTCGGCTCTTACCGCGGCTCTTGCGGTTGATAGCTTGGGCCGGGACCGGGTAGTCGGCCTCTTTATGCCCAGCCGGTTTTCCGCGGAGATAAGCCGGATAGACGCCCAAAAACTGGCGAAGAATTTAGGGATTGAGCTTCACGCGATTTCCATAAGGGAAGTTTTTAATGTCTATCTTGATACTCTCAAGGATAGTTTTGTCGGTGTAAAGCCGGATATAACCGAAGAGAATATCCAGGCGCGTATCCGGGGAAACATCCTGATGGCTTTTTCCAACAAGTTTGGTTACCTGGTATTAACTACCGGCAATAAGAGCGAAATCGCCACCGGTTACTGTACCCTTTACGGAGATATGGCCGGCGGTTTCGCGGTGCTTAAAGATATTCCCAAAACCCTGGTTTACCGGTTGGCCGCGTATCGGAATCGGCTGAAACCGGTTATTCCGGAGCGGTCCATAAAACGGCCGCCTTCCGCGGAATTACGGTTAAACCAGAAAGACAGCGATACCCTGCCTGATTACGCGGTTATGGACCCGATTCTGGCCGCTTATGTCGAAGAGAATCGCTCGCCGGCGTCTATTGCGGGTGGTGGTTTCAGAAAAGAAATGGTGCGGAAGGTGATTGCGCTGGTAGACCGGAACGAGTATAAGAGACGCCAGGCGCCTCCCGGCGTTAAGATAACCAGCCGCGCTTTCGGCAAGGATTGGCGCCTGCCCATCACTAACGCCTTTAAAAACAGTAAATAGTGAATTGTGAACGGTAACTGATCTAACACTTAAATCTTTTGCTATTCACTATCGTTAAGCCGCTCGGTAACGCTTCTTTTATGGTTTGGCAATCCTTCCAATTCCGCCAGTTCCGCGATATCTCCCGCCCATTTTTTCAGCCCTTTTTTCTTCCAGGAAATCCGGGCGTATGAACGCATAAAAGTTAGCGCGGAAAGGCCGGAGAAAGAAGCGGACGCGCCGCCGGTGGGCAGGATGTGGCTTGGTCCGGCCAGATAATCGCCAAGCGCGACCGGTGAATACTTTCCGATAAAGATTGCGCCGGATTTTTTTATTTTTCCCGCAAAATTTTTAGCGTCGGTTGTCATGACAACCAGATGTTCCGGCGCGATTGCTTCAATTAAATCAACCGCTTTTTTTCTTTCGGAAATAACAATAAAACCATCTGTTTGGAACCGCGCGGTCGCCACCGCCGTTTTTTTGTCCGGCGTAATTAAAACAGCCAGGCCGTTTCGGTGCTCGGCTTGACTGGCCAATTCCGCGGAAACGAAAGAAAGCGGCGCGGTTTTGTCGGCAAAGACCACCACTTCACTGGGACCGGCCGGACAGTCCAGATTCACAATACCGTAAAGAAGTTTTTTAGCGGCGGTCACGTATTCGTTGCCGGGACCGACAATCATAGCCATTTTAGGAATTTTCCCGATTCCAAAAGCGAGCGCCGCTATCGCCTGGGCGCCTCCGATTTTATAGATTTCCGAAATACCCAGGAAAGCGCAGGTCGCCACCACGGCTTTATTCGCTTTTTTATCTTTGCCCGGCGGGGTGGCCACGACTATTCTTTTCACACCGGCAGTTTGCGCCGGCACTATCGCCATAAGTACTGTGGAAACCAGCGGCGCGGTTCCGGCCGGAATGTAAACGCCGACCGGTTCCACCGGAACGTAAAGTCGTTCCATGGTTCCTCCCGGTTCCGCAACCTTGAAATTTTTCGGTAACTCCTTTTTTGCGAAAGTCCTTATGCGCTTGGCGACCCGTTGGAGTCTTTGGCGCCATTCCGGATTCAGGCATTCCTCTTTCGCCTCTTTTATTTCGGCGTTGGATACCCGAAAATCGTCAATTTCGCACCCGTCATAAATTCTGGTTAGTTCCCGTAAAGCCGATTCGCCCTCTTCTTTTACCCGCCGGATGATTTCCGCGGCCCGTTCCTCCACGCCGGCGAGTCGGGTGCGGCGTTCTTCCAGTATCTTCAATAATTCCGAGGAATTTACGATACGCATCATGTTTTGTAAAAGAGTAATTTTAGCAAAAAGCAGGGTTAGCGCAAACGTTTTATTTATAGTCTTTCAGCTTGATTATATTCCAAATCCGGTTTCCGCTGCAACTGGCGACGCACACCGAGTTGCTTTTGTTTTATATTCATGATACAATCTTAATCATAGCGATATAAGAAGGAGGTGGGAAAAATGGGAAAAATTTTGATCAAGGACGCGGTTGACAGAAAGAAGGGTTTTCTTTATTACATCGACGGTAAGGGAAATGTTTGCGAAGCACAGATGGCTCGCGGCGGAACGAAGAAAAAGGCAGCGAAGAAGAAGGCAAAAAGATAAAAAAGACATCGGGACAAGTTTAGGGGCTGCGAAAGGATAAAGACGATTATTCGTCGTATCCTTTCGCAGCCCTTGTTGAATAAAGGAGTTTGATGTTTAAAAAGGAGTGGTTTAAGAAAGTTATTCTAGTGGCGGCCGGTTTTTTATTGAGCGTCTGTTTTATTCTCCTGCCTTACCAATTTAAAAAAAGGGAAGTCGGGCAGTATCAGATTTTTGAAGTACAGTATCCGAACGAGAACACGCTCCTGATTGATACGAAAACCGGTCGAACCTGGGAATATGCTCCGGATATACTTGAGTCGGAGGAATCAGGCGTAGAAGGGACGGTAATCGGTTACTATTTTCACGAGGTTACCGTTGAAGGAGTTCGCCTTACCGGAGAGCACCTTGCGGTTAGAAAAGAAAACGCGAGGCGGGCGGCGGCACGTTTGAAAAAGGCACCTACCCTTTAATTTTCTTCCCCAAACATGAAGGGAGCTTTCCCTTCACACATCTTCAGGCTCTATTCCTGTTTTTCAGCACCTCTTGACATTTAAATACTATTGCGGTATAAAAATTATGGTAAGAACTGGGGTGGTGATTATTTATGAAAGACTATGGGGAAAAGGTTGGGGCAAAAGTAACAAGAAAGCGGTCAAGAAACACGGATTCGGCAAGCATGCGCCAAGTGATTGTCGAATCGGAGAAATCAGGGTCTAAAGCCGCGTCAAACGGAAAGGTTTTTCGTGCTTCCGAACTCCGCTATCGCCGGTTATTTGAAACCGCCCAGGATGGTATTCTAATCCTTCACGCCAAATCGGGAAAGATAATGGATGTCAATCCTTTCCTGGAGAAATTAATCGGTTATTCCAAGGGCGAATTACTGAATAAGAACCTCTGGGAAATAGGGTCTTTTAGAGATGTTGAGGCGAGCAAGTCCGCTTTTACAAAACTCCAGCGGGAAAAATACATCCGTTACGAAAATCTCCCGCTCCAAACCAAAGACGGAAATCGCCGGAACGTGGAGTTTGTCAGCAACGTTTACTTGGTTGGAGATGAACGGGTAATTCAATGCAACATCCGTGATATTACCGAACGCGTGCGTTTGGAGGAAAGAGTGCACGCTTTATCATTTACTGATGATTTAACAAGTCTTTATAATCGACGGGGATTTTTTGCTCTTGCCGAACAACAATTACGGATAGCCAAGAGGTCAAAGCGGAAAATGCTTCTGTTTTTTATCGACATTGATAATTTGAAGCAGGTTAACGATGTACTCGGGCACAAAAAAGGAGACGTTGTTTTAATTGACGTTGCCGGTATACTTAAGAA
>Ga0172380_10009168_pt1 | contig 10609 bp, 9 predicted proteins | sample Leawe162metaG_FD_119747 | JGI IMG/M metagenome (GOLD analysis project Ga0172380, IMG submission 119747) | Leachate microbial communities from a municipal landfill in Southern Ontario, Canada - Leachate well 162 metaG | ecosystem: Engineered > Solid waste > Landfill > Unclassified | place...
CGGGAGCGCGGGTGCGTCGGCCTGCGCCACCACGGAGGCCGCTTCTCCCGGACCGGGGGCGGGGCGATGGGGCTGCGCCACGATCACCACCAGCGCAACGCACAGCGCCCCGGCCGCGATCAGCAGTGCCAGGAGCGTGCGCGGGTGGCGAATGGCCCGGGGGGCGGTCACGAGTGGCGCGTCCGTTCGCGAAAAGATCAGGGTTTTCCCGGAACGGTGCGAGGGTGAACCCTGTGCAGGCTTCCCCCGACCGACCGCGACGCTCCATACATGGATCTGCGGAGCGCCGCTGTTGCGAATGGCCTCGTCGCCGCCCTCCCCGGTGAGCGCCGTACCTGGCTCCGTGCTGCCCTGCTGGGCACCGCGCTCGCGGCCATGACGTTGCTCGGACTCGCACGCCCGAGCGCGGTCGCGGGACGGGCGATCACCGGCCAGCCCGGCACTGGCCAGCCCGGCGTCGAGGCGACCTGGACCGGCCCGCCTGCAACCCCCGCGTTCGCGATCCCGACCGCGCGGATGCACACCCCGAATGAGGACCCGGCGTACGTGGAGGCTCCTGCCGCAGAGCCCACCGGCCGCGACGCGCTGGCCCTGGAAACGCTCCGAACATCGACCGAACCTCCGGCGACGGCGCCGGTGGCCATCGCCCGCTCCATCCCCCCGACGCCCCCCGCGGCGCCCGAGGCGGCTCGCGTGCTCCAGCCGCCGGCAACGGCCCCGGCCGAGGCGTCCGTCGCCCCGGTGGCTGTCCGCCCCGACCCGCCGACAGGCCCGGCCCTGAACGCGCGCGAAGCCGGCCTCGCGCAGGGCATGAACAATGCGCGGCGGGCGGCCGGGCTCCCCGCCCTGGTGCTGGACGGCGGACTCACCAGCGCGGCGCGCATGCGCTCGCAGGACATGGTCACCGGGCGCTACTTCGCCCACGTCAGCCCTACCGGGAGCTCGTGGTTGACGCTCCTGAACGCGCTCAACATCCCCATCCGCTCCGGGGGCGAGAACCTCGCGAAGGTGACGGGCAACGAGAGCACGTCCGTGTCGATCGCGATGAGAGCACTCATGGACAGCCCCACGCACCGCGCGAACATCCTTGGGCGCGACTTCACGTCCGTGGGCGTGGCCGCGGTCACAGACGACACCGGGATGACCATCTTCACCACGATCTTCGCGGCGCGCTAAACGGCGAGCGGCGGATCTCCGTTGTGATTCACACAGGGCGGCACGCCCCGCCTGGGGGGCGGCGCCGCGGGGTACGTGCGCGTGTATCTGCGGTTGCGAATCCCGGCGAGCAGCGAGGGCCAGCGGTGGGCGTCAGGCTCCGGGCGTCAGGCTCCGGGCGTCAGGCTCCGGGCGTCAGGCGGGCCGGTTCTGGGCGACCTGGCGGTACGACACCGGAAGCGCGCCGCGGTTCACGCAGCGCTCGGCGAATGCGGCGACCATCTCGGCCGGGCTCGGCCAGGCCAGGACGTTGTCGAACTCGTGCCGCTCCAGCAGCCACACGCGTTCCATGGCGTCCAGCGGCGTCGAGGTGACAAGGATCTTCGGGATGTTGCAATCGCGGAAGACCGGATCCGTGGCGATGCGGAGCATGCCGGAGTTGTCGACCACGATCACCGCGTCGGCCCAGGCCATGCGGGCGTCAGCGACCTCGACCTGCTCGGGGCAATCCGACCATGCGCGGAGTCCGCGGGAATGAAGCGCCTCAACAATCGGCGCCGCATGGGCGGGGGCTGCGAGGACGAAGACGCCGTAATCCGGCACTGACCGCTCCTCCGTGCCGTATCATCAAACACGGCGCGGGGACGAGCGCATATCGGGGTTTCCCCGCTACTGCGCGGGCCATTGAGTACGCCATCGTTCAACGGGGCGATTGCCCCGGCTGATGATCGGAACCGCGATGCCGCTGCCCACCAGCCGCTCCCACGGAATTCCCGAACCGGGTTCGCTGTCCGTCGGCGTGATCTCGGACGATCCCGACTTCCTCAGAGAGCTCGCGGGGAGCCTGGACCTGCGCCGCATCCCGCTGGAGCGCGCGCTCCTGGAGCCGGAGCGCATGAACGTCCTGGTCGCCGTCCTGGACGCGCGCAGCGGCCACCGGCACCTGGAGGCGGCGCGCCTGGTCGCCAGCGCGCAGATCGCACTGGTCGTCTACGGACCGGCCGACGATCCGCACCAGAGCATGAGATACCTCGACCTGGGCGCGGACGACTACGTGTCGATCCGGACCCGTGGGACCGAGCTGGAGGCGCGCATTCGCGCGGCGGGCCGGTATGCCGGCGCCTCGGATGACTGGCTGGTCGCCGGGCCGGTGTCGATCTCGTTGAGCCGGCAGGAGGTGCGCCGCGACGGGCAGCCCGTGCACCTCACGCCGAACGAGTACCGCCTGCTGGAGGCACTGGCGTCCTCGCCCGGCGAGATCGTCACGCACCGCGAGCTGATGGCGCGCATCTGGGGCCCGGAGCTGCTGAGCGCGCACCACTACCTGCGCGTGTACGTGCGCCAGCTGCGCGAGAAGCTCGAGGACGGCCAGTCAGACACGCCCCAGATCTTGCAGACGGTGCCGGGCTCCGGGTACCGCCTCAACGCCGTCGCCAGCGAGGCGTCGCGATCGGTCGGTTGACCTCCGGCCCGCGGCCACGCCACCACGCGGACTGCGCGCGGCGCGTGACACGGCCGTGATCCTCTCGACGCGATCGTCCCGAAGTTGACGCCTCCTGGGTCGAGGCGCGAGGGGCGCTATGCGGTCACCGCGACCGCGAGTGCAGCGCCCGACTCGGTCACCTCGTCCTGGATCGGCACCCGCGCGAGGCGGTACCCGACGCCCCACTCCGTGAGCACGTAGCGCGGCACGGCGGGGTCGTCCTCGATCTTGTTGCGCAGGTAGCCCACGTACACGCGGACGTAGTGCGTGTCGTCGACATACTCCTCGCCCCAGACGGTGCTCAGGAGCTGGCGGTGAGGGACGATCTCGCCCAGGTGGGCCGCCAGTGTGTCGATCAGCCGGTACTCCGTGCGGGTGAGCGAGAGCGCCTGACCGCGCTTGGTCACGATCTGGGCCTCGCGATCGATCACGAGGTTCCCCGTGTACGCGAGGCGCGTGGTGTCCGTCTGCGAGCGGCGGCGCTGGTAGCGGCGCACGGCAGCATGCACGCGGGCGAGGAGCTCGATCGCGGGGCATTGCTTCTCGATCACATCGTCGGCGCCGGCATCCAGCGCACGGACGACATCGGTGGACACCGACTCGCGGATCAGCGCGATGATCGGGATGTCGCACGCGGCACGCAGGATGCGGACGAGCTCGACGCCCTCCATCCCCGCGGTGTCGAGGTCGACCAGGGCGGCATCCGGCCGCCGCATGAACGCTGAACGCAGGGCGTCCAGCCCGTTCTCTGCTTCCAGCACGTCCATGCCGTCCGCGCGAAGGATCCGCGCCAGGCGATGACGATGCTCGTCGTGCCCCTCGATGACCGCAATTGTCGTCACGTATGGACCCCCGCCCTGCGCCAGACTGCTGACTGGAACGTCGACGACGTGTTGTGTCGTGTCGCGCGTCGTTCTGTCCCATGAATGGGCGAGCGATGACCGTTTGTTTCGCATCTGACAGAGAGTCTCGGGAGAATGTATGAAAATCAGGTGTTTTCGTCGCCCGGGGGCGATGAAAGCTCCTCTGTCCCCGCCCCGCCGGTGCTCTCGGCGCCATCGGCCTCGGCGGGCTCCTCCGCCGGAAGCAGCGCGAGGCGGTACCCGACGCCCCACTCGCTCTGGAGGTACACGGGCGACGAGGGGTCGTCCTCCAGCTTCGCGCGGAGGTAGCCGATGTACACGCGCAGGTAGTGGGTGTCGTCGGCGTAGGCGTCCCCCCACACCGAGCTCAGCAGGAAGCGGTGCGGGGCGACCTGGCCCACGGTGGACGCCAGCGCGTCCAGCAGCCGGTACTCTGTGCGGGTCAGCGGAACGTACTTCCCGTGGCGGGTCACAGTGCGCGTGTCGCGGTCGATGACCAGGGCGCCGGTGTGCACCACGTGCGCATCCATGGACGACGGCGAGACGCGCAGGCTCCGCCGCATGGCGGCACGGAGCCTTGCCATCAGCTCCGCCGGTGGCGTCGAGGTCTTCGCGACGTCGTCCGCGCCTGCCTCCAGGGCCTGCACGCTGCGCGCGGCGTCGCCGCCGCCGGCAAGGGCGATGATCGCAAGGTCGGATGCGGCCCGCACCACCCGGATCAACTCGATCCCGGCGATGTCGGTCACACGGAGATCGATGATCGCCGCTTCCGGGCGCTGGTCGAAGATGACGCGCAGCGCCTCCAGGCCACCCGCGGTCTCGATCACCCTGAAGTCGTTGGCACCAAGCGTCCGCGCGACGCTCTGACGAAGCGCCGCGTCACCACATACAAGAACTACGACGGCCATTCGCTCGCCTGTCTGCGCGCCCCTCCGCGATGCGACCCAAATGTTCCGCGTACCCAGAACATCGCAAAGCAATGACGTTCTGTTGCGGTGATGTGGGGAACGCGTAAGGCGTTCATACGAATTCGTATGCGATCGACCCGCCCCCCGGCGTTCACTCGATTCCATGAGCAGCGCTCTGTTCCTCCCTCCCTCCGGCGAGCGCGATCCCGCCGGTCCCGTGGCGCGCTGCTGGATGGTGTCCACCGCGCTGCTGGTCGAGTTCGACGCGGAGGGCGAGATCCTCAGCGTGCACGGGCGCTTCCCCGGGCTCACCAGCGATTCCGAGCGCGGCCTGGGGATGCGGCTGCTGGATGTCTTCGAGGACTACCTCGATGAGCTGGCGCTCCCGTTTGCGCGTGCGCAGATCGGGCAGCACGCCTCGACCCGCCTGACGCTGGCGGGCATGGAGGCGGACGTGAGCTTCTGGCCCCTGAGCGCGGAGTCGCACGGGCTGATGCTCGTCGTGCCCGCGGCGGCGGCGCTTCCCGCCCCGGTCCACTACGGGCCGCTCCGTGCGGTGTCGGGCACCCCCCCGAAGATCGCTCCCGCGGGGTTCATTCATGGCGAGGACATCGGTGCGAGCGCTGGCGGGGCCGCGTCGCAGCCCGTGATCCCGGCGCCTCCACCGTCGGCACCCCCCGTCCCCGCCGCGGCGCCGAGCGCCGAGGCGCGAACGATCGCGCCCGCGACCGATCTCCGATCGGAGATGCTTGCCGAGGAGCCGGACCTGCAGGATCGCGTCGGTGGGTTGCGGGAGCTCTTCGTCTGGGCGGAGCCGGATGACCTGCGCGTCACGACCCCGCGCGAGGCGATCCGCGACCTGCTGGAGCGCATGGTCGATCTCGCCACGGGGACCGTGCCGGTGGGAGGAACCGCCTGCCTCACGGCCTGGAAGACGCAGCTGGAGCCGGACGCGGCGGCCGAGTTCGGCATCGCGCCCGGACGCTACGTGCGCCTACAGCTCTCGATGGACGGAACGCCGGCGGAGTCCCCGGCGGAGATCGAGCGCGATCTCGCGGCCACCGTGCACCGGGAATGCGCCGCGACCTCCGTCGTCATCGAGGACGACTCCACCCGGGCGCACGTGCTGCTGGCCGCGGTCTAGCGGCGTTTCCCCCGGCCTGCCGCGAGCGGGCGCGCCCATGGCGGCCTGTCGCCCCGCGACCACCGCCGTCTCGCGCGGCCTCGAGCACGCTGACAGCGAAAGGTGAGTCGCTGCCGGATCAGCGCTGCGGGCCGCGAGGCGGCGTCGACGTGCGATCAAGCCCGGGTGGCACCTGCGTCGCGGTCGGGCTCAGTGCCGGCGTGGTGGGCGGCGCTGTCGGCTGTCCCTTGCCCGGCGCGGGGGTGCCCTCGGGCTTCCCACCGCCCGCGTTCGGGTTGCCACCGCCGCTGTTCGGGTTCCCGCCGCCGCTGTTCGGGTTGCCACCGGGGTTCGGGTTGCCACCCTGCCCGGCGTTGCCCACGACGTTCAGGCGCTCGACGGTGCACGTCGCATCGATGTGATCGCCGGTGCACTTGCCGCGCAGGAAGACCAGGGAGCCGGCGGCGCCGGGCAGCGAGTCGATCCCGAGGCCCTTCGGGATCTGGATGTCGGTGTGGGTGATGTCGAACGTGAGCTGCCCCACGTCCGCGGCGCGGACGGTGGCGGTGGTCGCGGTGGCCGAGACCAGCTCGGCGCGCAGGGAGAAGCTCCCGTCTGCGTGCAGCTGGGTGACGAGGTTGCCCGGGAGGTCGCCCGCGGGTGTAGCCGCGGACTTCGGCGTCGCGGAGCGCCCGAGGCCGGGGGCCACGAGGTGCACCACAGAGTCGACGGTCTGCGTGACCGCCGAGGTGATCGAGTCCAGCACGGCGGAGCCCGCCGGGGTCTGCGCCGCCGCGACCCCGCCCAGCAGGACGGCGGCGCTCACGCCGCCCACCACGGCAGCGCGACGCGCGGCCGCCATGCCGCGGCCGATGCCGCTCAGCTCCGCCGGGGACGGCGGTGCCTCGAGGCGCGCCGACACGCGGCTGCGCAGGCGGTGGAGCGTCTGAGGGTCGGGGTCGTCCAGGTGGAAGGCACGGCCAAGGACATCCGCGAGGTGCGGGTCGAGCTCATCGTTGCCACGGCGGAAGAGCGGCAGCTTCATGCCAGGCCTCCCTCTCCGTACATCGAGCGGAACTGCTCACTCGCACGCTGGAGCAGCTTCCGGGTCGATCCGTGCGACCGTCCCATGGCGGCCGCTGCTTCCTCGCCACTCAGGCCCAGGACGTACCGCAACTCGATCACGGTGCGGTAGTTGGCCGGCAGCCGCTCCAGGATGTCGCGGATGTCGACGTCCAGGAACTCGTCGCGCACATGGGCGTCCAGGGCGTCATCGAGCTCGAAGGTTTCCTTCCGTGCTCTGTAGTACATGCGCAGGCGGTTGCGGGCGATGCCGAACATCCATGCGCCGAAGGGCCGCTCCCGCCACTGGAAGGTGTGCAGCCCGCGAAACGCGTCCACAAAGGTCTCCGCCGCCAGGTCCTCGGCATCCGACTCGCGCGGGATCCGGGATCGGAAATAGCGGTAGATGCGGGGGAAGTGCTCCGTGTAGAGCGCCTCCCAGGCAGCCGCGTCTCCCCGGCGAGCCTCGTCGATAGTGCGACGGGCCTGATCCTGTGGCTGCGCCATTGCATTCCCGTTCACGTCCGCCTGAATGCGGGCCGCATCGAGTATGTGACGCCATGGCGTGCCTTGACTACGGGAGTCCCCCTGAATCCGCGAGCGCCGGCAGGCCGCGCCCCCGGGCCGGCGAGGCCAGTCGAGCCGGAGCGCCGTCCGCGACGCGGATAACGAACGGCGCTCCGGGCCTCGCCGGTCCTGAACGCACTGCCGGGGCAGGGCGTTCGGCCTTCCGGGGGGGACCATGCTTGCTCTCCCCCGCCGCTACGGGTTCGGCGTCGCCGTGGCGGTCGCCGTGGCGGTGGCGTGCGGGGTACGGGCGGCGCCGGCGGAGTCCGGCCGGCCGTGGTCGCCCTCGCTCTTCCCCGGGCTCTCCGGCTTGCCGCCCTGGGCGTCGCCGCTCGGGTTGCTCGCGCTGTTGCTGTTCGCGTTGCTCGAGTTGGCCTCGTTGCTCGTCGCGGTCGAGGATGCCTCGGGGCTCAGCGTGGCGCAGTAGGCGGTCACCTGGTCGACGCCGCCGGCCGCGGTGACGAGCTTCTCGAAGCCCTTCGACTCGCGCTTGTGCTGCTGGCCGTTGTCGGAGCCGCGGTCCCAGGCGTTGCAGAGGCCCAGGAATCCGGCGTCCTCGGGCTTTCCCTCCGCGGCCGGGGTGCCAGTGGCGGTCTGCGACTGCCCCTGGGAGTTCTGTTGACTCGCGACGAGTTGGTGAACGGCCTCGGCGACGTTGGGTCCGCCTGCAGCGGCGCTCGCGGTCGCGGCGCCCCCGGTGACGACCAGCCCGGCGACGATGCCGCCGAGCACCTTCCCGCTCACAGTACCCAATAGCGATGACATCATGGTTCTTTACCTCGTTCGTCTGGCGGGTTTGGCGCCCTTCAACCGGCTCAATGCACCCATCAGGGCTGATGTGACTCCTCGGCGACTGATTGCGCGCCGGTTCACATGCGATGCACACGTGGAGAACGGTGCAGGCGCGTCCTTCGTTGCGATTTCATCGCAATCACCGCGCACTCTCGTCGCAGTGCTCGTCGTGAGTTCGAGCCTCGCGGCCTCGAAGCGCCCGACACGGCGCGCAGGGATGACCGCCCGAGGTGATCGCGTTCTGTTCGGTCCGAGAGCCGGGAGGGTGGGGAGGTGACAGGGCGGACGACTGCAAGTGATGTTTGCATCGCTGGCTTCGTTACGCCCACCCCGAGCGCGTCCGCCCTGTCATCCGCAATGGGGAATGCGCCCCCGCCCGCCTTTGTGACGCGGCCATCGTGCAATCACGCGCGCCCGAGGCCGGCGGGGGCAATCCTGACAATTTCCGCTGGTTCTCATAGGTCCGCTGACCGGATCGCGGTGTAGGCGCCGTTAGTGTTTTCTCCGCACCGCTGGCGGCGCTGCGTCCTCTGACCTGAGCAAGCCCATGGGATCGGCAGCGCGAGCGGTCGCTCGACGTTTGCCGCGCTCGGAGGAGCTGCGATGAGACCAGTGAAATCAGAGGGACCGCGCGTTCAACGCGGCCGCTCCGAGGCCTACGCGGGGCCTGCGAGCCAACGGCAGGGAGCCAGTCGATGAGTCCAAGCGATCACTCGCAACTGAGCACGAACAGCGCCGGAGGTCACATGACCCGCAGGATCAGTCGGAGCACCGTCTTCCGGGTATTCGCGGCGGTGATCGCCGTCGCGGTACTCGCGATCGCCGTGCGGGCGCCCCTGAGCGCCTGGGCGGCCAACGGTGCATCCGTCACCACCGACAAGTCGACGTACGCCGTCGGCGACAACGTGAAGATCAGCGGAAGCGGGTTCGCCCGCAGCACCCTGATGAACATCTCCATCCTGCGCCCCGATGGAACGTCGGCCGGGATGTCGTTCATCTCGACAAGCTCATCGGGCAACTTCAGCGCCACCTTCACCGGCACGTCCAGCACGGGCCAGTACACGGTGACGGCGTCTGACCGCACGCTGAGCGCGCAGGCCACGTTCAGCGTGACCGCGAGCGGCAGCGGCGGGTCGAGCGGCAGCGGTGGTTCGGCGAGCGCCGCGCCACCGTCAGCATCCGCAACCATCACGACGGACAAGACGAAGTACGCCGTCGGGGAGGCGATGAGCATCGCCGGCTCCGGGTTCCTCGCGAGCCACGCGATCACGCTGCAGGTCGAGCAGCCCGACAAGGTCGTGGTGACCGTGCCCGGCGTCTCGACGAACGCGTCGGGTGCCTTCTCCGCGGTGTACAACCCGCCGGGCCAGCCGGGGCGCTACAGGATCACCGCTTCGGACGGCACGAACTCCGCGAGCACGGCGGTGACCGCCGGCGACGCAATCGGGTTCGACCTGAAGCAGTGCGCGCAGGACGACAGCAAGCAGGGCCAGCCCCTGGGCCTCGGCTTCTGCAACTGGATCGGCTCCTCGCTCGGCGCGAACAATTCGACGCTGTACGAGGGCATCGCCACCGAGCAGCAGTTGCTCGTTACCGGCATGTCGGGCCCGAGCCACACAATGATCGTCGGCATCCAGGCAACCAAGGGCGGCAACCACGCCTACGACTTCCTGGTCTCCGACGCCCAGTCCACCGCGGCATCGGCCGAGGTCGGGATCACGCTGCAGTTGAACCGCTGCGGCGATTCACTCGGCACCACGGCCAAGGCGGCGTGTAACGCCCTGGTGGGTGGCGGCGGGTTCTTCGTCGATATCCCCGTGCCCGATGACTCCTACGTCAGCCATGACGGCCCGACGCAGGCCATCATCGATGCCTACGAGACGCACTTCGGCAACCGCACCGTGCGCCTGTACTCCAGCGCCGCGTTCGTCGGCGTTCCGACGATGACGTTGGAGCACCGAACCGGAAAGTCGAGCGGCTCCCTCCTCGCCAACGGCGCGGACACCGGCGACTCGTACATCTGGTACACCATCACGTGGACCTCAGACGGCCAGGACGCGATGCTCGCCGGCGCGGCGGACATCGCACTGGGCGGCGACGGCACGAGCCCGCGCAGCTGGGGTGCCGGCACTGGCGCCTCGGGCATCAACGGCGACCCGTACCACTTCTACCTGATCTCGGTAGACGGCACGGGCGGCAGCCTCGACAACCAGATGGCGAGCGCTGCGGTCCTGCAGAAGGCGACCCTGACCATCGTCAAGAAGATCGTCAACGATGACGGCGGCACCAAGGTCGTGGGCGACTTCAGCCTCACGACCTCGGCCGGCACGCTGACCTTCGGGGCGGCCTCGCCCGGTGGCACCGAGACCACGCAGACGTATACGTCGCAGACGTTCACTCTGGACGCCGGCACATACACGTTCTCCGAAGCCAACGTCGCGGGCTACACCGAGGGTACGTGGAGCTGCTCGGCCGGTACAGGCCTCGGCTCCGCGTTCAACGCCGGTTCGATCACCCTCGGCGCTGGCAACACCGCCACCTGCGAGATCACCAACAATGATCAGCCGGCGACACTGACCATCGTCAAGAAGATCACCAACGATGACGGCGGCACCAAGGTGGTCGGGGACTTCTCCCTCTCGACCGACGCCGGCAC